>ERZ1643251.5472-NODE-5472-length-10333-cov-4.361160_pt1 | contig 10333 bp, 7 predicted proteins | sample MGYA00579261_ERZ1643251 | MGnify/ENA primary metagenome ERZ1643251 (study PRJEB29033, sample SAMEA4952267) | chicken gut metagenome | biome: Broiler Chicken; feature: Gastrointestinal Tract; material: Caecum | place: Ireland | collected 2018 | study: Broiler...
TTATTCCATTTCAAACCTGATTTCATTTACCCCGAAAGAGATTGCAAATATTGAACAATGTCAACGCAGAACAACCAATAAAGAAATGAAAGAAGAACTGGGTAAAACTGTTGAAAAACTCAAATCTCTAAATCGAAAGCATTCTCTGTCATTAGAAAATAACATAGAACTTTATATGCAGACAGAAGGCTACGCCGTTCGCCAGATGCCGCAGTACAAAATCAGTCTTGAAACGTTAGAGATTATTCGTGAGGCTGTTCAGCATTCAAAAATGGTTACGGGCATTTATCACAACAAAGAGCGCCTAATTGAACCTTTAGGAATGATTTACGGGGAGAAAATTTATCTTGTTGCACGAGAAAAAGCAAAGGGGGATGGGATTTATAATTATCTTTTGCACAAATTTGAAAATTTGAAATTGACAGATAAAATCTTTGACAAAGGCGATTTTGACTTGCAAAAGTATACAAACTTATCATTTGGAGTTTACCATGGTGAAATTTTAGAAGTAGAACTATTATTCTCGCAAGATTTGTCACAGGAAGCAAGCCAATTCAATTTTCACCCCACACAATCCGGCAAATGGAACGACGACGGAACTTACACTGTAAACTTTAAAGCAAGCGGCAGCAGGGAAATTATCTGGCATGTGTTCAGGTGGGGCACCGGATGCAAGATTGTTGCCCCAAAATCCCTTAAAGAAGAATATAAAAAATATTTGAAAGAAAATTTGGACAATTACTGATTATTTGAAAATTTATGATGCAAACATGCCGACGCTGTCTATAAAGAGAGTTATAGTTTCCTTTCGAAATCATTTATTGTATAATATAGCTGTAACCGTACATGCCGCACAGAGCGTTATAGTTTCCTTTCGAAATTATTTATTGTATAATCTCTCTCAATCTCCTCAAGAGTCTTTTCAGTTATAGTTTCCTTTCGAAATTATTTATTGTATAATAGCACCTCGGACAATTCGCGCTCTATGCATGTTATAGTTTCCTTTCGAAATTATTTATTGTATAATAAAATCTTTCCATTAAAGCTGAAAAGGTAAGTTATAGTTTCCTTTCGAAATTATTTATTGTATAATTTATTCAATACTTTATCCTCTATCAACTGAGTTATAGTTTCCTTTCGAAATTATTTATTGTATAATGGTTTATCTTTAAGGATTAACGGCGAATGGGTTATAGTTTCCTTTCGAAATTATTTATTGTATAATACAACTCCCCTTTTTAATGTACAATATAAAGTTATAGTTTCCTTTCGAAATTATTTATTGTATAATTACATAAGACACAAATGGAGAGCATTATGTGTTATAGTTTCCTTTCGAAATTATTTATTGTATAATCCAGTGCAGTTATCATAGTTGTACTTGTCCGTTATAGTTTCCTTTCGAAATTATTTATTGTATAATTCAAGAGGAGTTATAAGAGATGGCAACTAAGTTATAGTTTCCTTTCGAAATTATTTATTGTATAATTCAACAGAGAAGCTTGTAATGTCGCATTTAGTTATAGTTTCCTTTCGAAATTATTTATTGTATAATTTATATTTGCGGCGTAGTGCCTTTATTTCTGTTATAGTTTCCTTTCGAAATTATTTATTGTATAATGAATTTAATAATTTCAGATATTAGCAATAGGTTATAGTTTCCTTTCGAAATTATTTATTGTATAATGGGAAGATGTTAAATATGTTTCGTACAAAAGTTATAGTTTCCTTTCGAAATTATTTATTGTATAATGCAATTCTTTATCAATCATTTTTAATAGTCGTTATAGTTTCCTTTCGAAATTATTTATTGTATAATGAATGTACCCGAGAGATGAATTTATTGCACGTTATAGTTTCCTTTCGAAATTATTTATTGTATAATCATTTAATCAACAGAACACTACGATTACAAGTTATAGTTTCCTTTCGAAATTATTTATTGTATAATTTATTTATGGTACGGTAACTTTCCACCAAAGTTATAGTTTCCTTTCGAAATTATTTATTGTATAATAGCGTTGCAAGTCAAGTGAGCGCGCAAGTAGTTATAGTTTCCTTTCGAAATTATTTATTGTATAATCCGCTACAAAATCCTCCGCAAGACAGCGCAGTTATAGTTTCCTTTCGAAATTATTTATTGTATAATAGATTGCCGGACAAAACACGTATAGATTGTGTTATAGTTTCCTTTCGAAATTATTTATTGTATAATATTAGAGACTTAACTAAACGATATACAAGCGTTATAGTTTCCTTTCGAAATTATTTATTGTATAATGAAACCAGGCCCTAGAAAATGCACTAGAAGGTTATAGTTTCCTTTCGAAATTATTTATTGTATAATTCTCTCCGTTTTTATTCGTCAATTCTTTTTGTTATAGTTTCCTTTCGAAATTATTTATTGTATAATATAGACTTCGACACGGTAACACAGACGACTGTTATAGTTTCCTTTCGAAATTATTTATTGTATAATTGATGTATTCAATAGGGAAGCTCCGAACGAGTTATAGTTTCCTTTCGAAATTATTTATTGTATAATACCAAACCCCAAAATAGTCTTAGAGCAAGGGGTTTGGTATTTTTGAGTTAAAAAAATCAGAACAAAAGTAGCTGTACTGCGCCGTAAATTTCTTCTTTTTTGGGTTCGCCCGTAAGTAAGAGCATGTTACCGTATTGTTTTTCTGTTACCTGTAAAACGCGGACATTGCCTTCGGGAGGGATAATTTTTTCTATCCGGCGTATTTCTCTTTCCACAATATCCTGTCCTCTGCAAGTACGGCAGTATACAGAAAATTGCAACATTACAAAACCTTCATTTACCAATTCTTTTCTAAATCTTGTTGCAATTTTTCGCTGTTCTTTTTTTGCCACGGGGAGATCAAAAAAAACAAACAATCTCATAAATATATCATCACCTTTTACGCTGATCTTGCCTCAATAAATTCAGGAAGTATTAATGTGCTGCTGTCATTTTGTTCAATGCATTTTGCAAAAGATTGGCAAACTTTCTCGCAGGCATTTTGGATTGTGATTTGCCCGTCTTTATACCGGCATTGCATATTTAATATATTTAACAAATAACCCTTATCTTCTTTTGTCAGTTCTTGTTCTTCAAGTGTTTTCATATTTGAAACGAGCAAATCAACAAACGGCCGGAAGGGCTCTATCAAATCTTCAACGAGATTAAATGGGTTTAGTTCATTGCAGTGATGAACACCCAGACAGGGTATAAGACCGCCGGACGCAACAAATTTTGAGATAGTGCCTCTTATTATTGCATAGCCGTAATCCAGTGCTGCATTATGTTTTGAATCAGAATGACGTTTAAAATTGTCAAACAGTATAGCCCAGTATTTTTTTGATGCTTGCGCCTCAATATTTGTTGTATCGCCTGATTTTACTTTGTCATGGTAGATGTCAAGCTCATCGTTATTAAACAAGATTTTTAAAACATCCGACTGGTTTTTAATCTTTTGTTTAATAATTTTCTGCCACAATCTTTTTTTTAGCGGTTCTGACATGTTTATATGATTAATAGCTATCTTTGTATTTCTGCTGTGTTGATAAAACGGAGTCAGTACAACATTTGGCTGATGTTTTTGATTGCAGGAAAACAAAGTAATATTATACTCACCACATTTTGTTATGAGGTAATTTGTTATCTCTATTTGCATACAATCAAGCAAAATAGTTGAAATATCTTCAAGAGGAATTGTAAAATTCTCATCTTTTTGCTCATAACTGCATAAAAGCTGTGAATTTTTTACTCTTAATTTACAAGGGGTGCTGAATAAAAGTGTTTTATACCCCATCTTTTTGTTGACCTTTTTGTTTTGGTTTTATTCCAAGTCTTTTTTCTTGTTTTACTTCATGGTAATCACCCAGTATGCCAACCTGATATTTTTTAATATATGCTGATGTTTTTGTAGAAAATCGTTTGTCTGTAATGCTTCTGTCTGGAGAATCTATTTTAAAAACGCCACTACTAATATCACAGCACTTGTAATACCCTAAAAACTCATCTTCAGGTTTGCCTGTCGGATTAATAGCAATAAGAGTATCCGGAAATAAGCTGAAACAGAATGTGTATTCATCGTTTATCTCCAGCCAGCAGTCTTTTTTGCTTGTAATAGCTTTATTTGGCAGTTCTTTTCCAAAATCAGATACATATATCGGAACAAGAAAATATTCGTTTTTACCTTTTTTATTCTTTTTAGTAAAAACATCCACTCTCGGCATAGAGGCATTTTTGGCAAGACCGCCTCTTACAAGAACGCCTGATGTACCAGTGTCTTTTATTTTTATGGATTTTATTCTGTGGGGCTTTTGTCCTTTTGCTTCTTTTTCTTTTGAAAGCGGCATATATACCGGCTCTTGAAAAGCTTTTTGAGGATTATTGTTATTCTGCTCCAGTCTTTCTTTTAAGAGATTGTATATTTTATAGTTTCTTTCTTTATCAAACATTTGCTCTAATGTTTTTAAATCAATCTGCTCAATAGGTTTCTTCACGGTAGTAAAGCCTTTGTCAAGGTGCTTTACACTTCTTATGGTTGCATCATGAAGTTCGCCCCTGAAAGACTTTTTTGCTGCTCTTGAGACAAAAACGCGGCTCAGTTCGTACTCTAAATCCTGATTGAAAGTTTCCCAGGGTCTTTTGAAACGGGGTTTTTTATCTTTTGTATAATCATAATTTTCAAGTTTTGCCGAAACTGTGGACAAAAATTTAACCATTCCCTGTGTAGAACAGGCAATTACTGCTGCATCCTGCGCATGATGTTTGTCACTTTCATCTCTGTTTTTTATAAGTCCCCATTGATTACGCAAAAAAGCGGTAAGTGAGCCGTTTCTTGTTTCTACCTTTAAATTATTGCCAAAATCAAGATTTTCTTTTATATAGTCTTTGACAAATTTGGCAATGTATCTTGTATCGTTTAAATTTCTTGATTTAAATCCCTCTTGTTCGTATTTTTTCTTAGTTAAGCGATTAACCTTTGGTTGCTTTAAGATTTTACACGCTGTACAAAATCATACCATTTATCTTCACCAATATATTCATAAGGTATTTTATTGCTCTTTTGCCTGTTTTCATCAGTCAGACAAAGAACTTTGTTATTTAAACTGTCGTCAAAGCTTCTTGAATACGGAATAATATGGTCAATATCAACATAATCCTGCTCGGACAGTCTTTTAGGGTCAATATGTTTGCCTGAATATACACAGAAACCACCCTGTTCTTCCCATAGTCTGAACTTTAATAAATTGCTTTTGGGAAAATCAGGGTTTAATCCGTTTTCAAGACATCTCTGGCGCGCCTTTTCTTTTTCTGATTTAAATTCTTCCTGTAATTTTTGAATATTGCGTCTTTCTGTCGCTGTTTTTGATATATCTCTTGACATTTCTATAATGATTGAATCCAGTATTCCATATTTTTTGATTAAAGCATTAACGACCTTTCTGGTTTGAGAAATTGCCCTGTTTACAACCGGGTTTACAGTAAGCTCTTCCTGGCTGAGTGCCGGCAGTAATGACTGTTTTGCCGTATTTTGATTTTCGGTTTTGTAACCGGCAAGTTCGCAGGCTTCTGTATATTTTTTACCGTCCAGCATATATGGAATCAGTTTTTTCATTGCTTTTAGCGAAAGATGGGAAGTTTTACTCATAGAAAGCTCTTTTATGCTATCTATAACTTCTGCGCTATAGCCGTATTCTTTCAGCTTTTCTTCAATGCTTTCATCTGTTTTTTCACAGGTTAATACATAAGCTATGTTGTCAAAAAAGTCTTCATCATCTTTTATGGAATCGAAATATATTTTCCCTAAATTTCCATTGCACTCCAGTGCTTTTCTAATTGATTGATAGTTTTTGAATTCAATCAATACTGCCGTTTCCGGGTCGACTTGTTGACCCTTGGAGTCTGTTTTTGTGTAATTTAAGTTTAAAAACCTGATGTCATCGTCCAGATATAGTTCTTTTCGCAATTGTTTATATGTTACTTTTGATAGTTTATTTGCCAATCGGACTGCATCTTTTATTTCTGCGGAAGCTAAAAATCTGGTATCGCCCAAATCGTTTATTAAGCGCAGGTTCACAAGTTTGTTTAAGGCGCTAAATTTTTCCGATGTATAAGCACATTTCGGTGCTCTTTTTTCTTCCGGCTCAAAAGGACAGGGTGTTTTTATCTCGATGGTTTTCAGGGGCCGTTGATAAAAAGCTATCTCTTTATAGCCTTTTTCGATTTCATTATTTGCGATTGTTGAGCCCAGTTTGCGCTGCATTTCAAATATTATTTCAATTTCTTGCCTTAGTAAATCTCTTGCAATGGATTTGTTGTAATTGCCGGATTTATTGCGTTTTGCCTCGCCATTTGTATATTTAAGTGCAAACATTTCACCAATGGTTCTGTATTTGCCTTGTTTAAATTCTTCCGTTGTTTCTGCTATAGATTTTAATAATTCACCTTCCCTTTTTGCTTCTTCGGATTTTCTAACAGACTTAAAACCTCTGCGTTTTGCAATATGCATAAGTATTCTATACAGCTCTTTATTATCAAGTTTTCTGTTTAGAGCTTCTTTTCTTAAATCCCAGACATCTGTTAATTGTTCGTGTGTATCATAGATTTCGGCAATTTCTGTCTGTGTAATAAATTGTTTTTCTAATAATAATCTTCTTATGTTATACAGGCGGCAGCTTCGTCTGGACAGTCTCCTTCTTGCGCCTCTTGCATCTCTTCTTGGTGCAGCAAGTGAGGCGCCTGTTTTAGGCTGTTCTGCTGCAGTAAATATCCTTGCACCTAATGCCAGAAATTTGCCGTTAAATTTATTTTCGTCCAATTCAATTACGGAATACCCGACTGATGAAATACCAATATCAAGACCCAATATTTTAACCATTTTTAATCCCTTATTGACAAAAAAACTAAATAATTTATAATATTACCATACAATAAATAGTTTTGAAACGTTACTATAATAAGAAAGTTTCGTGAAGTTCTGTCCGATAATTTTATCGGACATCTTCTTTTTGCGGCTTTTTCTAAGCTTTTTAACAGTAAATGTCATCATCTTCGGCAAGGTTATTTGAAATATATTTTTCAAATAAATCAACTAAACCTAATGCCTTGCCTTCGGTGGACATTGTAACTGTTTCAAACGCGCGTTTGTTAAAGCAAATCGCCTCATCTCTGCCATAGAGAACGGTAACACGTTTACAATTGTTTTGTTCAAGGCTTGTTATGAGATTTGTATGAAATACTGCACTTAAATTGTAATCTTTTATTTTAGTTAAATTAAAATCACACAAGCCAAAGTTTTCTGCTCGGGCGCGAATTGCATTAAATCCGTATTCCAGTCCGTCCATATTCCAATGCACAAATATCGGATTACTTAAATTTTGATAAAAATCAACAAAATCTTTAAGCATTAGCTGTTCACTTTCTATCAGAGATTTACCCTGTATAAGGTAATTATTCAGAGCAAAAGTGTGCAACTCTCTTGTCCCATAATTAACTGCTGCAATAGAGCATATTGCAGGAGCATAAGCTCCTCCGTTATAAAATCCGCTACAAGAATAATGAATTGTGTAAGCGTCTTGCTCTCTGCCTTTAATTTGTAATTTTATTTCGTCCATATTTTAGCCTCCTTTGTAATTGTACAGACATAATAAATTACGACTGCGACAAATATGGACGCATGGCTATTGAATTTTCACCGGTATTCTCCTTAAAATTTACACAAAGGTGCGGAAAAATGTTAGATTTTTCGTAAATTTATACCGCTATTAGATTTTTAACATTAGTTTTAGGCGGATTGCCGAACATCTTTTTGTATTCACGGCTGAATTGCGTCGGGCTTTCATACCCTACTTTATAACCGGCCGTTGCAGCGTCATAGTTGCCTGAAAGCATTAATCTCTGTGCTTCATAAAGTTTTAATTGCTTTTGATATTGAAGCGGGCTTACCTGTGTTACTTTTTTAAAGTTTCTGTAAAATGAAGATGGCGCCATATTTACACTTAGGGCGACTTCATCCATGTTGAGTTTTTCGCTGTAGTGTTCTTTTATCAGAGAAATTGCCTGTGCTATCTGATTTGAGCGGGTGCCTTTAGTGTTAATTAAACGCAATTGGCTGCCGAGAGGCCCTGTCAAAAGTCTGTAATAAATCTCCTTAATAATAATCGGCGACATAATTTTTTGTTCTGATTCAGGTTTTTCAATAAGCTGTGCCAGACGATAAAAAGAATCCAATAACTCGGCATCCGTGTCAGCAATTGCAAGAGCTTTTTCTTTATTATCAACAGCCTGAGGAAGTTTTGTTTCCAATATCAGATTAGAGATAATATTAGAATCTAATTCCAGAATAAGAACAACAAACGGTTTATCCTCGCTTGCTTCAGCTACGCGGCTTGAAACAGGAATATCCGTACAGGATACAACATACTGACCTTTTGTATAAACAATGTTTTCATTTCCGTAGAGCATGTGTTTTACCCCTTGTAAAACAAGAATACACGTCGGGTTATAAAAACATCTCATAAATTCTGTAGGATTGTTCCGTCTTACTATTCTTACACCCTTTATAGCAGTCGGATAATTTCCAACATCAGGTATGTTTCTTAAAATTATATCTCTTACTGCGCTATATTTAGATTCCACACCTAATCCTCCTTGCAAATATTATAGCAGAAAAAGCAAAAAATGAGAGAATTAGATAAGAAAAAGAGAGAATAAGGTCTTAAAAATTTTTTAAAATTGTAAATAATAAAACATGAGGCTGTATAAAATTTTAGAGGTAAATTATGAAAATATTATTATTTAACGGTTCACCGCACAAAGACGGTTGTATATTTACTGCATTAAATGAAATAAAAAAGACATTGCTGGAAGAAGGTATTGAATCTGAAATTTATCATATCGGAACTAAAGCAATAAGCGGCTGCAAGGCTTGCAGAGCATGTGCAAAACTCGGCAAATGCGTAATTGATGATGGTGTAAACGAATTTTTGGAATATGCAAAAGATTTTGACGGGTTTATTTTGGGTTCACCGGTTTATTACGCAGCAGCGGCAGGCGGTGCTATTGCTTTTTTAAACAGAGCATTTTTTACGGCATTTATGTCAGGAAGAGGCGATACCTTTTTACATAAACCCGGTGCCGCTGTTGTCAGTGCAAGGCGTGCCGGAACAACAGCAACACTTGATCAGTTAAACAAATACTTCACTATTACTGAAATGCCTATAATCTCAGGCAGATATTGGAATATGGTTCACGGTCATACGGCAGAAGATGTAATGAAAGATTTGGAAGGACTTCAAAATATGCGAATCCTTGCAAGAAATATGGCTTATTATTTAAAACGCAAAGAAGCAGGCAAAAAAGCCGGAATTGAACTTCCAAAACAAGAAGAAGTTATCTTCACTGATTTTATAAGATAAATAAACACAGGAGAATAAATTATGCAGACAGTAAAATTAAACAACGGTGTAGAAATGCCGATTTTAGGCTACGGAGTTTATCAGGTCGGAATTGATGAATGTGAAAGATGTGTATCTGATGCAATTTCGGTTGGTTACAGACTTGTTGATACTGCACAATCTTATTACAATGAAGAAGGTGTCGGAGCTGCCGTTAAAAAATCAGGCATTAACAGGGATGAATTTTTTCTTGTTACAAAATTATGGATTTCAAATTACGGATATGAAAAAGCAAAAAAATCTATTGATGACTCTTTGAAAAAACTTCAAACGGATTATATAGACCTTTTGCTGCTTCACCAGCCTTTCGGAGATTACTACGGAGCATACAGAGCTATGGAAGAGGCATACAAAGATGGTAAATTAAGAGCAATCGGGGTTTCAAATTTTTATCCCGACAGATATGTTGACCTCTGCCACTTTGTAGAAGTAAAACCGGCAATAAATCAGGTTGAAACCCACGTATTTAATCAGCAAAAAGAAGCAAGAAAGTATATGGAAAAATACGGCACACAAATTATGGCATGGGGGCCGTTTGCTGAAGGCAAAAACAATATGTTTAAAAATGAAACGCTTGTTTCAATCGGTGAAAAATACGGTAAATCTTCCGCTCAGACTGCTCTTAGATTTTTAACTCAGGAAGGAATTGTTGTTATTCCAAAATCCGTTAAAAAAGAAAGAATGGAACAGAATATAAATATATTTGATTTTGAGCTTACAAAAGGTGAGATTGAACAAATAAGAGCACTGGATTTAGGACAAAGTCTTTTCTTCTCACACCACGACCCTGAAACAGTTGAAATGATTATAAATCTGATAAGATGATTAAACTGTCATCCTGAACTTGTTTCGGGATCTT
>ERZ1643251.5474-NODE-5474-length-10331-cov-7.945018_pt1 | contig 10331 bp, 10 predicted proteins | sample MGYA00579261_ERZ1643251 | MGnify/ENA primary metagenome ERZ1643251 (study PRJEB29033, sample SAMEA4952267) | chicken gut metagenome | biome: Broiler Chicken; feature: Gastrointestinal Tract; material: Caecum | place: Ireland | collected 2018 | study: Broiler...
ACGTTCGACAACCCGCTCGGCGAATTTACGGGCGCGGGCGTCATCTTCGGCGCGACGGGCGGCGTCATGGAGGCGGCGCTTCGCACCGCGGCGGAAAAGCTTACGGGCAAGCCGCTGGATAACATCGACTTCAAGCAGGTGCGCGGCATCAAGGGCATCAAGGAAGCGGAATACGACCTGAACGGCGTCAAAGTCAAGGTCGCGGTCGCTTCGGGTCTCACCAACGCCAAACAGCTGTGCGAGAAGATTAAAAAGGGCGAGTGCGACTACACGTTCGTGGAAGTCATGTGCTGCCCGGGCGGCTGCGTCAACGGCGGCGGTCAGCCTATCCAGAGCGCGTACACCCGCAGGCAGGTAGACCTGCGCTCCAAGCGCGCCAAGGCGCTCTACGACGAAGATAAGAACGCGAAAATTCGCAAGAGCCACGAGAACGAGGGCGTTCAGCGGCTGTACAAGGAATTCTTCGGCGAGCCGGGTTCGCACAAGGCGCACGAAATCCTGCATACCTCGTACGTCGACAGGAAGCATAAATAAAAAACAGTCCGATCCCCGCGAAGGGGTCGAACCGGAGGCAAGCGGCGGGCAGCTTCGGCTGCCCGCCCGTTCGGTTTTCAGGAAAAACGGAGCGGAGGTCATCGCAATGCGCGAAAACATCGGTTTTAAAAGCTACGGCGGCGTTTGGTATATGCTATTTCTCTTTGCGGTATTCGGCGGACTGGGCATTTGGATGCTTGTCGCCGAGCGCTGGTCGATCGGGTTTCTGGCGTTCGGCATTGCGTTCGCCGCGATCGGCGCCGTATGTGCCGCCGTCGCACTGTGGTGGCTGTTCCGTCCGCGCGTGCTTATCCGGGCGGATGAGCATAACCTCTATGTCTGGCGCAGGAGGGGCGTTCTCACCGTACCCTTTGCGGAGATCGTGCAAGTGTCTTCGCGCACGGCAAAGCGTTCGCCTGCACACCAGGGTACGCTGTACATTGAACAGGTCGGCGGAAGACGCGTCACAATAAGCGGTTTGAAAGAGCCTGCCGCCGTCCGCCAATATATCGCGCAGCTTCTCGAAGAGAATGCAGGGCAAGGAGAATAAAATTTTATTCGGATTTTGAAAAAGCAGGCATGTAGATGCCTGCTTTCTGTGTTATAATGGAAGAAAAACTGTGGGCGGTGCATAGGATGGTGTATCTCGAAAAATTCGTATTCCCCGGCGGCGAGCAGGAATACGCGATTGCGCGAAAGCGCATGGCGGAAAACGGCGGGGCGTTCGGCTATCTCGACAACGGATACCCGTGCGGGCTGTTCCCGCAAAGGGGGCTTTCCGAGCTCGACTTCGAGCCGGTCACCATCGTCTATGGCGGCAACGGCAGCGGAAAGAGCACGATTCTGAACATCGTTGCGGAAAAATTGGGTCTGAAGCGGCTCGCGCCCCGCAACGGCGGCGAGCTGTTTGCGCCCTATTGCGCCGCCTGCGCGTACCGCACGGGGTATGACGACGAGGGCGAGCCGCTCGCGATTCCCGCGGGCAGCCGCATCGTCACCAGCGACGATATCTTCGAGTACATGCTCGCCGCGCGCACGCGCAACGAGGAGATCGCCGAGGATACGGAGCGGGGGAAGGAGGACTACGCTTCGCTCAAATACGGCGAAAGCATCCGCTTTTCGGGCTGGGAGAATTACGAAAATTTCCGCCTGCAGGTGCTGGCGCGCACCAAGTCGCTCTCCCGCCGCAAGTTTTTGCAGAAACTGGCGGGCAAGGAAGTGCGCCTGCGCAGCAACGGCGAAACGGCTCTGGATTTCTTCGCCGAAATGCTGCAAAACGACACGCTGTACCTTTTGGACGAGCCCGAAAACAGCCTCTCGCCAAAAATGCAGTTAAAGCTCAAATCGCTCATCGAGGAAAAGGCGCGCTACTGCGGCTGCCAGTTTTTGATAGCGACGCATTCGCCATTTCTGCTCGCCTTGGAGCGCGCCAAAATTTACGACCTCGACAGCTCGCCCGTTACCTTAAAAAAGTGGTGGGAGCTGGAAAACACGCGGGCGTACTTCGAATTTTTCTATAACAACCGAAAGTTTTTCGGCAAGGAATAGGGCGCGGCAGCACCGTATGCCTGCCGCCGGGTCTGCGCCGCTGGCGGGGTATATCCGCGCATGTCATCGTTTTTGCCGGAATTATGTATTTGCGGGCAAATGTTGACAGATTTGCCCGCATCGTGTATAATGGAAACAGAGCGAACCGCGCCTTTCGCCGCTATTTAAGCGCGGTAGCCGTTTTAAAATAAAAGGGGAGAATTGAAATGAGTTATTGCATGCGCTGCGGCAAGCAGACGGACAACGAAGATTTTATCTGCGACGAATGCCGCCGCAAAGAGGGCGCTGTTTCCGGTGCGGCGGGGCAGGATGCCCCCGCACAGGCGTCGGACGGCGGCGCTGATGCTGCCGCGAACGGTAGGCAGGGAGCAGAGTTTCAATCTGCCGCGGATAATCGCCCGCAGGCGGGCTGGCAGCCGCGTGCGGCGGCGGGGCAGCCATATTATAACAGTCCGTACGGCAGCGTTCCAAACACGCCGTGGGCGGCGCCGTATGTGCCGCCGGAACCGATCGCCCCGGCTGACCGTTCACAGCTGCCGCTGAATAAGTGCGGGCTTATCGGCATGATTTTTTCGCTGGCGGCGGTTGTCAGCTTTTTGGCGATGATCATTGTGCTGTTTGCACTTTTTGCGCAGAACCCGCAATGGTTGGATAATCCTTATTATCAACCCACAACGGAGGAAATGGCTACCGTTATGATGAGCATAATCCTGCCGCTGATTTTTACGCCCGCCTTCTCGGTTACCGGGGTCGTGCTTTCGTCGGCGGGTATTGCGATGCGCAAGCGTTTCCGCGCGGTCGGGTTTGCAATCGCGGGACTGACGGTCGGCATTGTCATGCTCCTCGTGTTTCTTTCTCTGTTCAGTGCGTAAGGGTATGAAAAGGGGGCGCTATGAAAAGGTGTACTTTTTGCGGCGGGATGCTGCAGGACGATTATAAAATCTGTCCGTACTGCGGTTCGGGTGCAGAAAATGCGGTGCCTGTGCAGCAGGCGGGTGAGGGGAATGCCCCTGCGGGCAATTATCCGTATCAGCCGCCCGCAGGCGTGCCGCAGAATATGCAGCCATATGTTCAGCCGCCCGCCCCTGTGCCGCTGAAGCCGTCGAACGGGGTCGGGGTTGCCGGCATGGTGATCGGCATTATCGCCTATGTGTTTTGCGCTGTTCCCGTATTCGGGTTTGTTTTGAGCCTGATCGGCGTTATTTTGTCGGGAACGGGTTTGAGCAGAATGGCGCATTGCCGTCTGAACGGTTGTGCCATTGCCGGTATCATCCTCAGTATTTTCGCGCTGATGATTTCGCTCATCGTTACGATCGCGCTTTTGACGGCGCTCGGCATGTCGGGCGCATAGCGGTGTGTTTTTCTCGTCCGTTAGGGAAAAACGGCAGATTTTCGGTAAAAAATACGCAAAGCGGAGCGGGGAATTTTCCCTGCTCCGCTTCTTTTCTTCCGATCGTTCAGCTTTCAAAATACACGCGGATGTCGCCCGTGCCCGTTGAAAGGGTGAGTTTCCTGTTCCCGCCCACGGAATCGGATACGTTGGATTCGCCCAAGCCCGTCGAAACCAAAACGGTGTAGTCGCTCTGCGCGCCCGCAAAGGCGCTGCCTTCCGCTTCGATGCTGCCGAGCTCGGTCGTCATTGTAATTTCCTGCGCGTCGACCATCCCGTCGCGCATGGCAATGTCACCCGCCGAAGTGGAGGCGGTCAGCATTTTCGCCGTTATATCGCCGAGCAGTTCGATGGCTCCGTTGTTCGTTTTTGCGGTCAACGAATCTGCCGCCGCAATATCCGTCAGCCTCAGGCTGCCGTTCGAGGAACGCGCTTCAAGGCTGTCGGCGGAAATGTTTTCCGCCCGCATGCTGCCGTTTGAGGTGCGCAGGGTCAGATCTCCTGCCGCCGAAACGCCGGAAACTTTGACGGAGCCGTTGTCCGTTTGGAAAGCTGCATCCTCCGCTACCGTCAGTGTGCCGCTCACAGAAATACTGCCGTTATTCGAACGCAGGGAGAGGGAGGGGAGCGCTTCGCCGTCGGCATTCAAAGAAACGCTGCCGTTTTGTGTGTACAGGTCGAGCGCAATGTTCTGCCCCGCGGGGAGCACGACGCGCACGGTGCGCGCGCTGTCGTCGCCGAAATCGAGGTCGATATCCCATTGGAAGAGGCTGTCTTGCCAATCGACGTGTTCGATGACCGCCAGGGTGCCGCCTTCTTCGGTAATTTCGATCTGCGCACTTTCTTCATCCCGCTCGTTCAGGCGCACGGGGTAGTCGATGTGTACGGTTTCCGCCGTTTCGGAGTATTCGACGGAGATCGCCGCATTGGAATACTCGATGTGCACCGAGGCCACGGCGCCCTCCGCGTCGTACGATTTTTGGGTATAGCGCACGGTGTTGAGGATGGTCAGATCCCATCCGCCCGCCGTCATGCCGCCGACGAACACCGCCAGCCCCGCCACGAGCAGGATCGCGCCGAGTATGACAAAAATTTTAATAAAGGTTCTGCGTTTGCTCATATCAGTTCGCCTCCCTTTTGCCGCGGACGACTCTGCCCGTCAGCACGAATATCTTACCGCAGGCGATGAACAGCCATTTGGTGCAGCAGAGGAACAGGGGTACGAGCATGGCTCCCACGCCCGCCGCCGCAAGTCCGATGCCGATTTGCGCCACATATCCCGCGCCGCCGTACATATACAATTGCGCGAGAAAATAGACGACGTGCGCCACACCCGCGAGGATGACGGCGAAACCGCTCAAAAACAGCGCCGCGCCCGCCACCGCGAGGCAGAATACGACGGCGAGCAGGGGCAACCCCACGAACAGGAACAGCAGTACCGCCGCAGCGGCGCGCGCCGCCGTATCGCCCGCCGTCCGCGCCCGAACAGTTTTGCCCTGCGCGAAAGCGGTTTCCGCCGATTCCTCAATAATCTTATCCGCCGCTGCCTTCGGGTCGCCGAATTCGCGCACGATCTCGCTTTCCGATACGCCCGCGTCCAGCTTGTCGCCGTACAGTTCGGCGTAATAGCCGAGCGCGCGCTCCCGCTCCTCCTCGGGCAGGCGGGAGAGCCGCTTTCTGAATGCCTTTTCCCATTGCCTGTAAGTCATAGGTTGCCTCCTTGCAAAATAAATTCGTAGATCCGCTCAAATTCCTTTACATCCTCGATGAATTCGAGGATGCGCCGCTGCCCTTTTTCCGTTATCGCATAGTATTTCCGCAATCGCCCGTTGTATTCGCGGCTGTGCGCGGTCACCGCGCCCGAGCTTTCCAGCCGCTTTAAGATAGGGTACAGCGTCGATTCGGAAATTTCGATGTACGGCGCCACATCCGCGATGATCTTGTACCCGTACGACTCGCCCCGCCGCAATACGGCGAGCACGCACACGTCGAGCAGACCCTTTTTCAGCTGCGCGTCCATTTCTTCCTCCGCAATACTGTTTTATACGTTATACTATACATTACATAGTATTGTTTGTCAAGCGTTTTTGCGAATAAATTTTTTATTGACGGAATTTTTTTTGGTATTGCAAATTGTTTGTTTATATGATAGAATAAGGGCGGAGGGGGGAGAAATGAAAAAGGTTCGGAGACAGATTGCCGTTTTACTCGGTATCGTATTGTGCGCGGCGGTATCGGCGGGATGTTCGGGGAACGCATATCATGCCGAATTGGCGCTTTTGAGGCGTTCTGTGGATCTGAACGGATATATCCGCGAAGATTTTCTCGAAGAAAACCGCGTGTTCGGAGCCTTTTATCCGATCGGGGAAGCCGAGGACGGAACGGCGGAATATGAGCAGCTGACGGACGAGTCCTGCCCGAGGGAGCGGATTTTTTGCATTCGGAGCGAGGAGGAGTTTAACGGGGTATTTGTTCTGCCGCCGCAGGAGTTAAAGGCGGACTTTCAAACGCAGATGCTCGTCGTGTATACGCAAGCGTGCATGTATTCCCGTCCGGTTGAGATAAAACGGGTAGAAAAAGAAGGGGAAGAACTTTTTATTCTGTTCGGTATGGAGGAGCGGCGCGGAGTGGGAGACGCGTCTATGCCCGCGCAGATTTATCTGCTCGTTGTTATGGATGCGTTGGATGTAACGTCGATCGCCTGCGCGTTGAAAATAGGATAAAAGCAAACACAACCGAAGCCGCATGGGGAAAGGGGCGGAAAGAAAAAATTCTGCGCCCCGGTGCGGGATAAAAAAGGTGGGTCTGCGCCAAACGGCGCAGACCCACCTTTCAGATGATATATTTTTATTTGATCGAGTTGCTGTAGTTGTAGATCTTTTCGAGCAGACCCTCGGAGATGACGTTGCGGTATCTGCCCATGAACACGAAGATCTTGGTAAAGAATTCGCGGTTGTCGCCGCCGATCTGATAAGCCGGCAGGCGCTTGTTCTCGCCGTAGATGCGGGAGATGAACAGGCGGTCGAACTCGTCGCGTTCGGCGGGGGTCAGGCTGCTGATGAACATATCGGGGACGAATCCCGCATTATAATACCCCTGCGCCTGCTGGTAAGGCTGCTGTTGCTGCTGCGGCTGGGCATATCCTCCGTAGTAGGGGGGAGGCGTCTGCTGATACTGCTGGTAGTTGTAGCCGCCGTACCCGTAGAAGGGCTGTTGCTGCGCCTGCTGCTGTTGCTGTTGTTGTTGCTGCTGCTGCGCCTGTTCTTCCTGACGTTTTTTCTGTTCTTCCTGCTCCGCAAATTCGGCGTAGGCACGGTTGAACTTCCCGTCGAATTTTGCCTGTTCGAAATCAAAGTCCTTTTCTTCCTTTGCGGAATCGGCGGCGAGTTCCTCCGCTTCTTCCTTCGCCGTCTCTTCGGCGATCTCTTCAATGGAGATCTGCGCCGCATCCTCGAAGGCGCTGTTTGCGGCCGCCGCATCCTGCGTGAACTGCGGTTCGGGACGGATGGGTTCGGCTGCGGGCGTTTCCTGTGCTGCGCTCGCGGGAGCGGCAGACGCCGCTGCAGGGGCTTCCAGACCCCTGAACGCCATCTGGTTGTTGGCGCCGACCACGAACATATTGTCTTCGGCGGCGTCTTCGGCGGCTTCCTTCTTCTTGTTTTTCGCGTGCAGCACCGCAACCACGATAATGGCATAAATCAGCTGTGCGAGTGCAATGCCCGTCATGCCGACGATGCCGATGTTGTCGAACAGGGTGGAAAAAGAGCCGTGAACACCGCCCATAACGAGCGCGAGCGCAGCAAGCACGAACAGAATGACGGAACGGATCAGGTCGAGTACGCTCGTGTGGGGGAGCATCATGGTGAGAACGGCAAGAGCCATATTGACCAGCACCGCCCAGGCGAAAACAGTGAAGGCATAGCCGGTAATCATGGCGGCAATGTCTTCCCCCAGGTTTAACCCGCCGAGCAGTTCGACGAACGTCGTATCCGCGAGGAAGGTATATCCTTTGGCGAACACAAAGAATCCTGCGGCAAAGAGGGCAAAAAGGAATTTAACGGCGCCCATGCCCTTATAGGCGGCAAAGTTGAGAACGATCGTGCCTAAAAGCGCGAGCGCGGCGGAGCAGGTAACGGCATTGATGGCGACGAACGTTTTTTCGTCGAGGAGAATGTCGGAAAAACTTGCGCCGAGGTCTTTGTTGAGTGCAAAAGCAAAAAACGCAAAGGCTGCGAGCGCAACAAAAGCTTTTACGAAGTTGCAGGCAAGGGCGCTTCCTGCCTTGGTAAACAGGGAGATCACCGTGCAAACGAGCAGAACGGCGTAGAATCCGACGACGCCGTAGAGCGAAAAGCGCAGCCATTCGGTGTCCGCATACTCGCCTTTGAAAACGTTGAGAACCATCGCCCAAAGGGAAGTGTCGCCGAAGGCGTCCGGCACGAAGAGGAAGACCACAAAGCCGGCAAAGAGGATTAAAGATATTACGATCTGGAAAACTCTGCCGCCGTAGCCGCTTCCCGATTTCACAGTTTCGTTTTCAGCCATAAAAATTGCACCCCTGATATGTATTTTTCGAAAACGCGACCGCGGCTGCGGGGCGGGAAAAACCGCCGCAGAGCCTTGCTTTCGCCGTTCGGAACGAGGAAATTGCCCCGAAAATAAGGGACATTATCACATTTATTATTGTACTATAATTGCGGAAAGGTGTCAAGTATATGAAGGAAATTTCGGGAAGGGATTTCGCTGCCGGCGGGCGGTGCGGGCGCGCGTTTTGCTCCCCGCGCTCCCTCCCGTGCAGAGCGGTTTACGCGGTTTAGAATGTGTAAAAAAAGGGAAAATTTGCGCAACTTCCGCCATCCGTAAAAAAATTATTGATATTTGCACCTTTTTGCGCTATAATAGAGCAGAAAACGCCGCGCGCCGCTGCGCGCAAAAGGGAGGAGCCATGATATCCGAACTTCGGAAAATCGTGCAGAACATAAGCGACGGCACGGGCATTTCCGTGTCCATCTACTCGGCGGACGGAAAACCGCTCGCCGGTACGGGCAGGTCTGTATCGCCCGAGTTCAGCGGAATTTTTCAGGACGAGCGGACAAACCTGACCCTGTTTAAAATCCTGTACCGTTCGGTGCAGTATATCTGTTCCCTGGAAGGCACGGGCGTCGTGCAGAAAAATTATGCCTATCTGCTCGCCGATATTCTCGAAAACGCCGCCGGCAGGGCGGCAAACCTGCCCAAAGCCGAGTTTCTCCGCCGGATTTTGCTTGGCGAATGCGGCGCGGCGGATATACAGAAATACCGCGCCCGCTATCCCGTTCCCGATTCGCCCTGCTTCGTACTCGCCGTGTCTGCCGAAGGCAAAACGTCCGACGCGATCTCCCTCCTGTCCCAATACGCGGAAAACGAGGCAGATTGCGCCGTCGTCATTTCGGGCAAAGATTGCGCCTTCATCAAGTTCGTGTCCGAAGATTCAGAGTACCAGTCTTCGGCGGATTTCGCCTCCTTTATCGCCCGCTCGCTGTTGGAGGAGCTGGGTATGAGCGCGCGTATCGGCGTGGGCGGAACGTTCAAAAAATTTGAGGACGTAAGCGCTTCTTATCGCCAGGCGAGCGAGGCGCTGCGCATGAGCGCCATGTTCGATTCCAAGGGCGCAGTGCATACCTACCGCGAATTTATGCTTGTGCGGATGCTTGAGGACATCCCCGAAGGCAAACTCGCCGAGCATCTTTCCGTCCTGCTCGAAGGGGAGGCGCGCGAACTTTTAAAGGACACCGATATGGTCAACACCGCCGAGGAATTTCTCGAAAACAGCCTGAACGTGAGCGAAACTTCGCGCAAACTTTACATGCATCGCAACACGCTCATGTACCGGCTGGACAAAATCGAGCGGGTCACGGGTCTGAACCTGCGCAAGTTTTCCGACGCGGTCACCTTCCGGCTGATTACGATACTGAATAAATTGGTGTGAAAAGAAGTTCTCGCATTTCTCGGCAAGCTGATGCCTGCGAAATGCCGAGAGTTGAGGGGAAACCCGAGCGGCTTTCCCCTCTGTCCGCGATATATAGGGGCACACATATTCTAAAATCGCGGACATTCACCCTTTCTGTGAGCCTTTCGGCAAATGGAGGGAAAACGGCAAAAGCGTGGTTTTGCCGTTTTCAAGCAATTATTATAAAAAAATAAAACCGTGCTCTCACGGAAAATCGCGGCGGAGCGAGATTTTCCGTGAACAAGGCGGCAAAAGGATAACAGGGTATTTACTATGGACGTTTACGAAAAATCTTTACAGCTTCATGCGAACCTTCGCGGCAAGTTCGAGGTGCGCTCGCTCGTCGAGGTCAAGGACAAGGAATCCCTCTCCCTCGCATATACCCCGGGCGTCGCCCAGCCCTGCCGCGAGATCGCCAAAGACCCCGAAAAAGCGTATACATATACGCGCAAATGGAACACCGTCGCCGTCGTTTCGGACGGCAGCGCCGTGCTCGGGCTGGGCAACATCGGCGGTCTGGCGGGTCTGCCCGTCATGGAGGGCAAGGCGATCTTGTTCCGCGAGTTCGCGGGCATCGACAGCATCCCCATCGTCCTCTCCGGGCAGGATGCGGACGACATCGTCAAGGCGGTGGAGATGATCGCGCCCTCCTTCGGCGGCATCAACCTGGAGGATATCTGCGCCCCCAAGTGCTTCGAGGTGGAGCGCAGGCTGAAAGAAAAACTGGATATTCCCGTCTTTCACGACGATCAGCACGGCACCGCCATTGTCGTGGCGGCGGCGCTTATGAACGCCCTCAAACTCGCGGGGAAATCGCTTTCGGCGGCGAACATCGTCATCTGCGGCGCGGGCAGCGCGGGCATCGCCATC
>ERZ1643251.5476-NODE-5476-length-10328-cov-5.145722_pt1 | contig 10328 bp, 13 predicted proteins | sample MGYA00579261_ERZ1643251 | MGnify/ENA primary metagenome ERZ1643251 (study PRJEB29033, sample SAMEA4952267) | chicken gut metagenome | biome: Broiler Chicken; feature: Gastrointestinal Tract; material: Caecum | place: Ireland | collected 2018 | study: Broiler...
GGCCAACAGGTCAAAGCTGGCGAGGTCATCGCTTACGTTGGCCACACCGGCCGGGCGACGGGGCCGCATTTGCATTTTGAGGTTTATTTTTAGCGTTCACGCAAATTGGTTATGCCTCTTTACTTATTTTTAGATGCCCTTTTGCGTTATCGCCTGTGACGGTAATCGTGAATATCTCATTAATATCAGATTCTACACTACAAGATTCAGACTTAATATTTTTTTTGCTGTAAAGAGTTTTATCCTCTGCTTGAATTGAAACATTCACCGTTCCTTGTATATTTTCTACATCTATTTTAATGCAATCGCCTTTATTAATCGAAAACTCTTCTGTACAGCCTTCATTTAGCATTTCGTAAGTGATTTCAAAAGTATTGTCATCCAGATGTTTGCTACCGAGGAAGCCAGCATACATTTCATACTTATTTGAATCGGAGGTTATATCAGAATCCGTTTCAGCAGTAGGCACAGGTAATACTGCAGAATTAGCCTTCGACTCAGAAGCGCAGCCTGCAATGCATAAGACTGTAATGATGCACAACATCAACAAGAAAAAGTATCTCATAACGACCCTCCAAAAATACATCTTCATCCGAATATTTTCGGCGAAATGCAATATCACATGATGTATCTGGTGCAGTAGTCGGTGCAACGATAATAACATCGAGAGCCACAAACACCGATACAATAATCAGAACAAAGAAGCAATGCGTCAAGATCTGTACTGATGTTTGAAGATACTATATATAGCATGTTAATCTCCTAATTACCAGTAATCAGAAAATATCAATCGGACATACTTTGCAACGAGCCCCACAAAGCGGATTGCAATCTCCAAAGCATTTATCTTTGCATTGCACACACGACGGAACGACAGGATTATCGTTGTTTAATACTAAATATGTCATAAAGGACCTCCTATACAAAGATTTCAGACCGAAAATATTCGGGTGAAGATGCACTTTAGTGCACATCAAGTTTATGTTGCAGGGCACGTCAGGCATGAAACGGTATAATGTAGTCGCTATTTTCTAGAAGTTGCTTATCATGTGTTGAAATTACAATTATCTTGTCCTTCTTTATGCGGCCTAGTTCATACAACAAAAAATCGCTACTCTCTTTATCCAGTGCTGAGGTGGGCTCATCCAATAATAGTAATGACCCATCCCGCATTAGTGCTCTGATTATCGCTATTTTTTGCTTTTCACCACCAGACAATTTATCTATGTTTATTGTATCATTCAATTTGAAAGGCAGCGAAAAGCCAGATAATAGATAAGTCAGATAATCAAAATTCCAATCTATTTCCTCTTGAAACAGCAGATTGTCTTTGAAAGTTCCTGAAAAGACATAAGGATTTTGTGAAACCATAACAACCGCTGTGCCTCGAAACTTCCCCATACATAGATCAACAATATCAATTCCATTATAAAAAATGGTATTGCGTTTAATAGAGCAACTATATAATCCATCTAGAATGCGCAGAAAGGTAGTTTTCCCGCTCCCATTATCACCGCTAAGACAGTAAATGTAACCTCTCTTCAAAAGAAATGATAGTTGCGAAAATACCTCACGCGGCCCGAATGAAAATGAAAGGTTGATAATCTTAATATTCGAAAGAGAATCAATCTGTTGCTTACCACAGTTTTCATTTGGAAGCTGTAGGATATGCTCGAGTCTTGTGTACGATGTCATAGCTGATTGATAGGACTTCCCAAAATTCAAAAAGTATCGGAACCGCACAATTAGCATCGACAGATACGCAGAAAAAACCACATAAAGGCCCAGCGAAAATCGGTCTGCCAAAATTTCTCGTCCCCCTAACATTAGCAGTGTTAACTGTACTAGCAGAGAGATGAATGCTTCAATTCCTGACAATAGCATAAGAAATTTTTGCTCGTCCATAGTACTTTCTTGAAGATTTTTATATGGACCATCAAGCCGATTCAAAAACCATCTACTTATACCATTTTCTTTAATAAAACTCAAATTTTCTATTTGCTCAAATAGTTTTCCAAAAAAGATGGTTTGTGAATCTTTCATGGCAAGATTAAGTTTATATAAATATGGTTTAGTGACTACAAATAGGATGATAAATAGTGAAGCGGTTAGCAAGCAACAAATCGTAACCTTAATATTGAAATATAGACATAATCCAATAAGAAGAATCGAAATCAAAATGTTGCTGAAGAAATCTCTTATAAAGCCAAGGAAAAATATGATTATAGTATTAACATCAGTATTCACTTGCTGATTTAATGCTGCCATATCTTTCCCAATAAAAGACAACATGCTTTTATTGTGAATGACTTTTAGTAAGTATTTATTCAATGAAAATGCTGACCTAAGTTGAAGGCGCGCATAAAGGAGATTTGTAAAAGCATTGAACAGGATGCTAATAATTGTCGAGGCTGCTAAGGCAAAACAATATTGATTGATAACGCTCATCTGTGGATTAATTGATAGCCGATCCACAAAATTGCCAGTAAATAACGGAACAACTACCTCGACAATGTTTACCATCAGCGATAGTATAAAAAAAGCAAGCAAAAAAAACAAATTTCCTTTAAACTGCTTTGAGCAAAAAAACAACAACTTCATTGGAGCACCTACACTTTTATAAGGCCCTCATGCCAACTTTTCAGAAAAATTCGCAGGTTGCCGTCCCCCCTGCCCACAACAGTACCACTCATCATTAAAGTAGTGGCATACTAAATCACATCTGCCATCACAAAAGCTTGCGCTGCCGGAGCAAGAATAGGACAATAGCTGCAACGAATTTGATTGAACAATATATTCCATTTATGTACTCCTTTCTCGTACGCGTTAATCTGGTCAAAGAGGAAAATAAAGTCATGTGTGGTATTTCTTTGCGCAATATAAATAGCAATCAAGACTGCAATATCCGGTACACAATGAATTCCCGCTTCCGTGGCAAGGGCAGGACAATAGTTGAAGCTCATTTTTCGTAACACTTTCCACTAAATAGTTCATCATATTTTACCTTTCGACCTATTGTTTGTTGCTTTCTTGGAAGTCCTTCTCTTTTTGTAGAAGAATTTGCCTTGCGATAGCCATAAGATACTCTTTTAGATTTTCTTTGTATTCAGAACATTGCCCATCTTTATCTCCAATTAAACGATGGTAAGGACAGCCGCCCATACAGAGTGGTAAAACTTTGCAAGTTGAACACTCTAAGTCATGTGTAGGATCAAAGTCCATATAGTCAAAAAAGTGCTTCTGATTCTTGAAGGCACCCGTAACAATATTGCCAATTGAAAACTGTGTGTTTCCGATTTCATTCCAGCATCGATACATTTCACCATCGGAATCTACTACAACGCCACTACTAGCATCAGCCCCACAGAAGTGGCCTTTTAGAGACGGATATTTTTGAAACCAATCCAATGTATCAACATGACTCATAGTATATGCCAAATCGACTTTAGAAAATTCCTCAGTGCTAAAACAGATCGGGGCTAAAATGGGATCATTAGTATCATTAGTTATTTTCCCTAGATATGGTTTGACCTTTTTCTCTAACCCCAAAGCACAAATTTTGTCGCTTATATCATTAATTGCGGTAACATTATTCTTACTTACATTTATTCTCAAAGAGACCATTGGCAGGAGGTCAATGCAGTTTTGCAAATTTTCAAAAATTCTATCATATGTACCATTTCCATTTCTTAAAGGGCGAGATTTATTATGCGTTTCTCGGGTTCCGTCAATGGTAATCTGATAGAAATTGACATGATATTTGGTTAGTTCAGTAACGACATCCGGTGTAAGCAGATATCCATTGGTAATAATGCCAGCACTATACACGATATTATGTTCATCGCATATTTGGATAAAACGGTTCGATAATTCTCTGATGATATCGAGGGCTAAGAGTGGTTCTCCGCCATACCATGAAACGGAAAAAGATCGTATGTTCTGCGCACGGCTTTCAAGTTCTTGTACAATTGCATCTTGTACATCTTTTTTCATATACGACGGCCGCAAAACATCTCGTTCATAGCAGTAAATACAACGGAAATTACAATCTGATGTGGGTGCAAGAGTCATTCCAAAAGAGGAACTATTAAAACGGCTAGAAAGCAGTCGCATTCGCAACATTTTGATTTCATCATAATCGTCCTCAACTAGAAAACCGCCCTCTCTCAAATCGTTGATCAAACGCTCATCCGTAATGGGCGCGCCAGTGGAAACAAATTGCTTAAATGAGTTGAGTTTGTCTTGTTCAATAATTGCAAGCGCATTGGTCATTGCATTATAAAGAAATGTTTGATCATCCATCGAAAAATCAAACCAGTATTTTGTTGCTTTCAAAGGAGTTCCTCCTTATACACCTTTACTAGATACTATTTTCTATTTTTATTCTTTAGACGAAGAACACTGTAAGAACTCTTTGATTGGCCGCTTGGGCTGGTAATCCCAACCATAGCAGTCCACAGCGCCGCTGCGTTCCCGTTCCACCATCTTGCGGAGTGCCGAAGCCAGCGCTTCGGTGAAACGGTTGTCATTCTTGTTCATGGGTAAAACCTCCATTCTGTATTTTTCCTGCAATCAGCATACCGGCCGCCAGGGTAACAGCCGCCGCTGCAGTTTTACAAGACCAAACTCCCCAAGGGAGGAGCGGAAGCACGCTGAAAGCCGCCACCAAAACGAGCAGCTCCCACAACATTCGCTTCCGATTCAGGTCGAGCTCTTGCTGTGTCATGGCAATGTGGGGGTCATTGCAGGGGCCTGTCAGACCAATCACAAGACAGGCAATCAACCCCATCAGGGAATGCCCCACCGCCGGCAATCCGTCAGTGATCTGCGGGTATAAGAACAGACCGCACAGAACGATCAGAGAAGAATTTATCAGGCACCGTATAGCTGAACCTGCATGGTGACCGCCGACGCGGTGCCGCAGGCTGGTAAAAACAACAAAGAATAGAACGGCGGAATATGCATCTGAGACTAGGAGGCCGATCAAAAACAAAATCGGATAAAAGACCGCCGCCAGCAACCGGCGTTGTAATCCGTACACAGCCCACTCGTAGTCCTGCGCCTGGAGTAGTTTTCTGGCAACAAAAAAGGATGCTATTTTCTGAGCCGGATGGAGCATAACCGCTTCACCTCTTTGGCTTAAAAATAGCATCCTGTTTGCGAGCTGGCAAGGAATATGTCCCGAAACGTTCAAAATATGTCCCGAAATGACATGCGTAGAATAATTAAGTCGAATTTTGTGCAAGTTGACTGTGCTCTAGCGCGGGCGAAACTGCCTGCTGAAACAGCACAGTGGAGAACTGGAACCAGCCGTCCTGACACAGAATGGCAGGGCAAGAGCCGTGCTCTGCCAAAATGGAAATGATGTTTTGCAGCCCATATCCATGCGCAAGTGGATCGGCCTTGGTCGTTACAGGCAGCCCATTTTCCATCACAGGGGCTTTGTCAATGGTATTCATCACAGAGAGAACGGTTTTCTCCTCCGAGCACTGGATCTTGACGCGAATCAACCGTGTGCCCTTCTGCGTTTTGCACGCCTCAATCGCGTTATCCAGCAGATTGGAAAGTACCACCACTGCCTCCTTGTTGGAAAGCGGAAACTTGGCAAGATCGTTGATGGCAAAATCCATCTGAATCCCCAGTTCACAGGTCTGTGCATACTTTTGGTTCAAAATCGTGTCTATAATTGGATTGTTAGAGTGAACCGCCATCGAATCCAGTTGGCCTGTCCCAAGAACTTCCGCCAGATACTGTCTGGCTGCTGTCATATCTCCTTCCTGCAGCAAACAGCTGAGCACCGAGAGATGGTGTTTGAAATCGTGGGTCTGCTTGCGCTGGGCGGTTTGGGCTTCCAGCAGGACCTGCGTTTTTTCCAATTGAGTTTCGAGCTGGTGTTGGAGTGCCATATTTTGTTTTCGCTCCTCGGCTTCCTGCTCAATGTGGTGCAGCAGGCCCATCAAAACGGCGTTGGCGGCCACCAGACCCAGTGCGTTTAAGATGGCCCAGTGACTGACGCTGTGGTCTTTGGTCGTTACCTGGAAAAGAAATGTTATAGTTCCTAACGACACCAGCGGAAAAACCAGCATTACGAGAGCACCAGATGTAGAAATGGTTTCGATTTTCACCCACGAATGGGCAAAGCGCCAAATTGTATAGCAAGCCGCGAATATAATTGTGTGAGAAAACAGCGAGCAAAACAGGTAGAGCTGCGGGTCAGCAAATATCTGCTCCCTTGGCATCCCCACCCAGTTGCAGAACAGAAAGATGGCTGCCGTATCAAGCGCCAGCATGATTACATAGCTGAAAACCGCACACAGGCACTGTGTCAATATCTTGCCATCATAACAAACATGGCAAAAGACGGTGAACACTATGACTAGCAAAATCACCTTGATTGGAAATTCCCGGATAATCGGTATCACGGTAATAAGATAGCCCGCGGCCAGTGTTCCCAGGAATGCCAACACCAACTGCCTTTTTGTACAGGTTCGTCGAAACAGCGCGGTGCACAACAGCAGGCAGGAAATGTGTCCGATCAAATCCACAGTAAGTAAGGATATTTGTTCCATCATAAGGCACCCGCCCACAAATTGTATGTCTGCATAATTTCTTTGCTGTTCTGTTTGCTGACCGGCAGATCCGTGCCGTCAGTCAAAGTCAGATGGGTTCGGTTGAGAAAGCAGATATGCCGCATGTTGACCAGGATCGTCCGGTACGTTCGCAAAAAGCCCTGAGTGCCGAGCCGTGCTTCCACATCACCGAGCGATTCATTGCAATCATATGAAGCTCGGTTGTTGTTTTGAAGGTGGTACGTTACCTTGCGCTTCTGTCCCTCGACATAGAGAATGTCCTCAAACTTGACCATCACATTCCCTGCGTCGGTGACAATGGCATACCGCAGGTGTCTCTCCCGCACCTTCTTGACGGCCTCGCACATCATCCGGTCAAAAGCCTGCTCCAAGTGGTTTTTGAGCAGATACCGAATCGCATCCACCTCATAACCGAACGGCGCATACTCCACATACTCAGAGACAAAAATCAGCACGATTTGCGGGTTGGTGGCTCGTAACTGTGAAGCAACTTCAATGCCGTTTGTACTTTGCAGGTTCACATCCAACAGTGCAATATCATACGGCGTGGCGATACTTTTCAACAAATCTTCACCTGATTGAAAAATATCAAGCCTGTATTTTAGATTGATATTTTGAAAGAAAGCTCGGGCCAGTGTCTCGATTCTTCGAAGCCATTGCGGGCTATCGTCGCAGATAGCAATTCTAAACATCCTTTGAATTCCCCCTGGATGGAAAGCCAAACAGTACCTCAAACAGCGCTGCCGCGCTGTGCCGGACAAAAGAGGTACTATTTTTCCATTTTACCTTGTGTCAGCTCGGTTTGTAAAGTCGTTTGTGCAGTATTATGGGTCATTCTGAGGATTCTGCAAAAGGAGCTGTCTGGCACGATGAATGCGGGTCTTAACGGCCGCGGCGCTGCTGTCTGTCATGTGTGCAATCTCCTTGATGGAATACCCCTGCACACGCAAGATCAAGGCGGTGCGGTAGACTGGTGGCATCTCATCGAGAATTTTTAGCGTCGTTTCCAACCGCATTTTGGTTAATACGACATCCGCAGCATCTTCATGTAGGGATGCGGGCTCCGCATCCACCGCATCATAAGATAACGCACTACGTCGATCCCACTTCCGCATGAAGTCGATGGTGCGGTTTCGCGTAAGCATGCGCAGGTAATAGGCAAGCTGTTTGGCATTGTCTGTGCGGATGGAATCAATTTCCTCAATCAGTTCGAGGCAGGTTTCGTGCAGCGTGTCCTCGGCAAGTTTATCATCGTGGGTGATGGCGCGCGCCACCTGGTACATCATCCCGTAATAGGTGGTGTAAATTTCGGTGAATTTGTCCTTTTGCTCCTCGGTGTCGAGCATTGCGACATAAAAGGCAAGCATGTCCACGTCCTCCCTGCAAGTTATACTTGTACGTATACTGTATATCCGTATGTTTGGGGGACGTGGTTTCACATTTCGACAAAAAAAGTAGGCGGGATGGTCTGATCGGCCATCCCGTCTGCATTTTAGAGGTTCCCGTGATTGAATTGTAGAAGGCTATGTGGTTGGCGAGGCGCTGGGGTTAACAGCGCTTTTCGAAGTCAGTCGAGACAGTTTCGGTTACACCGTTTCGGGTGACTTTGGCGGTGGTGTTTAGTTTGTATGCTGTCCCGGCTTTGATGGCATAATAGCCAACAAACTCATGGCGAGGGCCGTTGTAGGTTTCGGTTGTTTGCGCCACCTGCTTATAATTGCCAAAGAGTCCCTTCTCATATAGTGTTAATGTACATACAATTTTTGTTGTGCCATCGATGCCGATAATATCGCTTGTATAACTTCCGTCGTAAGCAGATATACTGGGGCTGATGGAGGCCACGTTGCTCCAACGGGGTTCAACAGCGAGAGCTGTTGTGCTGACGATACCGAGTAGAAGAGCGACGGCGAGAAAGCTACGAAGAATTTTTTTCATGGTGCATATACCCCTTTTGTACAGAAACCTCATACCTCTTATTCGTCTGAAACAAAATAAGGTTACAAAAATTTCCAATTTTTTATTCGTTGGTCGGCGATACCCCCAGTTCGATACCTTCGGCTACTTTAATTAGCTCTGACAAGTCACAGCTAGAGCTTAACTGATAGGACAACCCATCACGCTGCCACGACAAGACATTGTTGCTGTCACTGGTAACACCCCAAATAGCAGTCACTCCATCAAAAGAGACCTGATAATAATTGGTGTGCTCATCATCAACGAAAGTCGCTTGTGCATCTTGTATTGGTAAAATCCGAACTATTAGCCATTCATCTAGTTTCGACTGGTACTCAACACGGAACCGCGAGTTTGTAATCTGTGCAGGTTCTGACTCATTAAAGCCTTCCGGTAAATAAGTCAGCTCAACATTCTGGAGCAGGTTCACCGCATTTGCATCATCCGCCCGAGAATAGATAACCTCCACAAACTGATCCCGCCAATTCAGCACGGTGGATACCACCGCCTCCCGCACGGCCTGCACTGGCATCAGCATACAGGTAAACACCGTGACAACTGTCGTGGCCACCACAAACAGCCGCTTTGCTGTGTGCCAGGCGCCTTTCTGCTCCTGTTTGTGTTTGGCTCGCTTGAGCAGTTTGTCCATCTTCTTCTGAAATTTTTCCGAAGGATGGAAGGCCGCGTTCATCTCTTCCAGACTCGGCATGGCGGATAGATCCCGATCTTCAGCCTCGGCCACCACAAGTGCAATCAAGGCATCTGGCGAGATACGGATTTCACTGTTTTCCTGTTGATCCATCTTGTGCCTCCATTTCTTTCAGAATCATCTGCCTTGCCCGATGAAGCCGTACTTTTGCATTCTGCGGCGTGATTTCCAAAATTTCGGCAATTTCCTGGATGGAGTATCCCATCATGCGCAAATCCAAAGGGGCTCTGTACTTGTCGTCCATCTGTTTCACAAAAGCAACCAGCTCCTCAAAAGCGATTGCGTTCAGCGCAACTTCCTCCGGGACATTCTCGGTTGTGGGATGATTCGCAAGCTCATCATCGCTCGTTGGCTTTATCTTGTTCAGTTTGCGCACGGCGTCCACCGCTTTGCTGTGTGTTAACAGTACAAGAAAACGTTTGAGCTTCTTGGTATCATCGGTTTCCACTTCATCTATTATCCGTATCAGACGCAAAAAGGTTTCATGTACGACATCTTCCGCCAAATAGTGCTCTCCCACCACACCGATGGCCACATGGTACATCATCCCTGCATAGTTTTCGTAAATATAGGCGATTTTATCTTTCTGCTCCGCTGTTTCCAGCATCGCCATATACATCCAAAGCATATAAGTTGCTCTGTTCCGGACTGATGAACGCCTTGTGCTCTTCTGAAACAATATAGTATCGCTCCCATGGCTCTCTTTTCATCTCGCCGCACCAGTCTTTTCCGCTGAAAGGTTCGGTGGAATCACACCACCATGCGTCAAAGCCCTTCGAGAAAAGCCCTTCATTTGCCTGTTTCCAGTACAGAGCTCTGGCTTCCTCATCGAACGCATTATAAGTGGAACAGTCATTCAGCAGATACCCTTTTTCCAGAAACTGACGATAATCTTCCGTTCCCTCGGCCGCCGTCGGCCACACGGAGATCATCGTATGTGCGTGCAGATCATCGTGCAGCTCCCGGAATCTCTCTTCGATGTCGCCGTAGCGCTCCGGATCCAGAATCTTCTCTCCCCAGTGTTCCGGCCGCCAGCTCTTCCAAGGAAGCACTGTCACGTCCATCCATATTGGCCC
>ERZ1643251.5478-NODE-5478-length-10320-cov-4.517292_pt1 | contig 10320 bp, 12 predicted proteins | sample MGYA00579261_ERZ1643251 | MGnify/ENA primary metagenome ERZ1643251 (study PRJEB29033, sample SAMEA4952267) | chicken gut metagenome | biome: Broiler Chicken; feature: Gastrointestinal Tract; material: Caecum | place: Ireland | collected 2018 | study: Broiler...
TTGTCCATTATTTTTCACACTATTTTATATAATGAGAATCTCTTTCCATTTCTTCGTCAGCTCTTTTGGCAAGCTTCAAAGCAGAAAAAGTAAATAAAAGAAAAACTCCCAACAACACAATTCCTATAATAAAAAACATATATCGATTCCCCCTCGATATATGTATATTATTCATATTTTTTAATATCACAACAAATTCGACAAAATAAGATAAAATTTTCTTAAACATAATTCATTTTACATTTTGGCTATATATTACATACTTTAATCGCTCTTACCATACACAACATGTTCTAAATCGATAATATTATCTTGTTCTATTTCTAATTTATAAATATCCGGAGATGCCCACTTTAAAGTAATATTTAAATCATGATAGCAAAGAGTCAATTGATCCTCTATATATCTTATTTCACAAAAATTCATTAGTAAAATAAACAATGCAAAATGATGTGAAAAAATAGCTATGGTTTTATTTTGATTAGATTCGCAAATTTCATGAAACACTTCTGTCATTCTTTTTTGAACATCATAAAATGATTCTCCATCTTCTAATTTAAAATCAAAGTCATGTTCTCTTAAATAATTAAAAGTTTTATTATCTATAGTTTTCTTACCAGTCTTTATCTCTTCTAATCTAGAGTCCAAATAAATATCTAAATTTAATTTTGCTGCCAAATACTTAGCAGTAGCTACACTCCTTGCATATGGAGAAGAATATATCTTTTCAACTTTAGATAATTCTGGAATATCTGATAATTCTTTTGCGAGTCTCTCCCCTTCAACAGTTAATGTCATAGCTTTAGTATCCAATTCAAAATCATTATTCTGAATAATACCTTTCTTTAATTTTTCAGAATGTCTAATTAAATATATTGTTGTCATATTGTACCTCTTCAATAGATTGATTCTTATTTATCTGTAATTTTTTTATTATATCTTGGCATTCCACCAAAAACTCCGTTTAAATAGATTTTTAATAAAATTAGGTTCAGAATTATCCAATAAAAATCTAATAATAATAACTATAGCTTGATCGCTTTAAAGTCAAAAACCATTTCCTCCATAAAAGCTGTATAATTTTTTAAAACGATTTTTGTTAGCATAATATTGCTTTCTCGATATTAGCATATCTAATAAAATAAAAAAATATAGTTTAAATTTGTAAACTTTAAAAATTTTACATATATTACGTGCCATTAATACAAGAAAGTCAAATAAAATTTAAAATTTATAACATTGAAATAAATCTCTTATTTTTTGATGATATCTAAAAACTTACTTAAAGACCAAACTAACCATTTCTGATCGCCTGTCATATCTCTCGCACAATTTTCCCAAAAAAATTCATTTTTTGGCCCATTCCAATCTTTAAACCATTCATTCATAGGTCGAGGCATTGGAGTTTTTGGAGGAATTTCTAGATCGGGATATAGTTTTTCAAAAATTTCTCTAATAAAATACTTATTTTCACCTTTTCTAACTCTTTGATAATCTAAAGGAACATTCATGAATGTATTTGCATAAGGCATAAAACATTCTATGTTGGCAGTGTGACAAGCGTTATAATACGAATTCGTAGACTCATCATAAAAAATATTACTATAAAATTTATGAACATCTACCATACCATCATTGGAAGTGAAATTTTTGAAAGGATCCAATTCTAGCTGAAATTTTTTTAATACTTTATATGGCATAACATAAGAATACCTTTCAATAAAATCTCCAAAAGTCCAGTCTCTAGATAGAACGTTACTTAGTCCACCGTATAAACAATCAGCACTTTCGCCAAATATTAAGACATCTACTCCATCTTCTTTTGCTTGTAATGCAGCCTTATATATTTGAACTTCAATAGAATGTATTGGAGCGCCTTTATGTTTCATCAAAACAGGCGAATATTTTTCAAAATCGTCCCAATATATTTCAATAACTTTATGATTTAATCCACATTGTTCTGCATAAAACCTTGCTCTATCAGTCTCATCAGTAACTTTTTTCCCAGGAACTACACACTTAAAAGTATAAGCCGTTGTACCTTTAGGTAACATTTTAGCTAATATTGCAGAATCTATTCCACCGCTTAACGCTAAAGCAACTTTTTTATTTTTAGCAATTTTCTCCATTTGCTGTTTTAAAGCATCATACAATTCTAAACTATTATTTATCGCTATCCGTGGGTATTTTTCTCGATAAACATAAGGAAGAAATTCTTTTGTAAAACACTTGTTTTTATCAATAATAGCTCGATACATCAAAAAAGAGCTAGCACAATATTTTATATCCTCATTCATATTTATTTAACATCCTCCAAATTATCTTGACGAACACATTGAAGCGCTTTTCTTATTTGTGTTGATGAAGTTCCTTTAGTATATGGAAAATACACAATTTTTATTCCTTCTGCTGCAAATTCTTTCTCATAATTTTTCCACTTTTCGGTTCCGTACCAATCATCGCCAACAAACATAATACTAGCTCCCAATTTTTTACACATAGTTAATTTATCCATATCATATTGAGGAACCACAGCATCTACATATTTAATAGATCTTACAATTTCCGCACGATCCTCATAAGGGATCATAGCTTTTTTTCTTTTATAAGCAACTAGCTCATCAACAGTCACACCAACAATCAGCTTATCACATAATCCTTTTGCATTTTTTAGTAAATTCAAGTGTCCAATATGAAATAAATCATAAACACCTGCAGTATATCCAATCTTCATTCTAATACCTACTTTCTTTTCAAGATTATTTTAAAATAATTAAAATAATATCGAGTTTCGTTTTTATACATTAGCATACATAACGATATATATAATATACCATAAATTAAAGATGTAATACAAGCTCCTAATATCCAAGAATAAACATTATTGATAGCAAATATGGAATTAGTCAAATTAAAACAAATAATAAATCCCAGAATCGATGTTAAACCAAATAATACCATCTTTTTTATAAATTTAATTACAGGACGATTCAAAATGTGATTTTTCAAAAAGAATACTTGATAAAAAGTTCTAAACATCATAGATACTAACGTACCAATGGCTACGCCAATTAATCCAAAATTATACACTAAAACAATTGAAATCATAATATTTAAAACCGCTTCTATATAAGCACATAATCTAATTTCTTTGAATTTATTAGCTGCATAAGCCAAATTAACATATGGGCCTCGAATAGTAAAAATACCTTCAGCAAGTAATAAAATTATTCCAAAAAGATATTGATTGTAATTAGCATCCATAATTCCCTTTGTATATACTAAAACAAAAGGCGTTATACATACTGCACCTACGGAAAAAAAGAAAAAAACAATCAGAAAATACATATACTCTATTAAATCAAATTTTTCATTTAATTCTTTCATGTCTCCCTTTGCATAGAGATGTCCTAACGAAGGTGTTATACCTGTTGAAATTGCACTAATGATATTCTTTAACCCTGTAGTTACTAACGCATACACCGAATAAACGGAAACAGTTGCCAAATCACTAAAATATGTAAGTACAGCAACGTCTGTATTTCCATGGATAAAAGCAGCAATATTAATCGCAAATCCATTCCATCTATTCTTTAGTAAATCTTTATTCTCCTCTGCTTTTTTATCCAATTCAAAATATTTATTCACGAAATAATTAAAGATGACCGGTTGTAAAATATAAACTGCAGCTGATATTAATTTCAATAAATGAATACTTTGACAAAATTGAATAACGATAGCAAATAGTAGCATATCCACAATTACTAATACAATTTGCGTTATTGAAACTATATATACCTTTTTATCAGCATTTAATAATGTTCTTAGTGACAAAGAAAACATATACTGAAGAAATAACTTAATAGACAAAATTATAGTAAGAGTTGAAACAAACTCAAAAGAAAAGCCTGTTTTAAAAATTAATGGATACACCACCGCTAAAGTGATAGTATAAACAACAAAAAATAACGCGATTTTCTTATAAAATTTCTTAGTAGTTCGAACAATAGAACTGATTTTTTTAATATCCTTATTATATAGTGGTTTATATAAACTTGCCATAACTACCCCAGTAATACCACCTTCAATTAAAGCAATATAATTTAAAAATTGATTTAAAGATGACACTAACCCATTAACATCAGACCCAAATGTTTTTAATATCAATCTTGGTATCACAAATCCACTTATTATAGTGACAATTTGAAGTAAAATACTAGTAATTGTATTTAATAAAGTGATATTATTTTTTATCTTTTTCATTATTGATCCTTCTTGCTATAAAATTATGCGTTGCTCTTTTTTCTGCTGGAGGCAACATCATATAATCTTCCCCATAACGATTTGTTAAATATTCTTGATATCCTTTAAAAGCGTTCAACCTCATACCCTCAAATTCCACTTTATAATCATCAAGCCAATCCTTTTCGAGTATATTTCCTGGATGAATTCCCCACAAAATACTACCGACATATTTTGCTTTATTATAATCATATTTAGAAGCCGTCATAATATATTTTGTGATAAATTTATTATAATCAATATGGTTATAATAAATAACCCCTAATATAGCTTTTATAATCTTCTTAAAAAAATTAGAAGGTTTAATGTGATGTGCATAGCTTCTTAATACTGTATACTTTAAATGTATTTTTCTTACTTTATCAAAGTAACTAATATTATCGTTTAATGGAAGAGCATCCATAGGAAAAATATCAATCCACAAAAACTGATCAATTGGGTAATAACATTCCACTTGTATATCACGATTAATTATTTTACAAAACGGAATATCAGAATTTCCTAATTCAAAACCTATTGCTTGATAATGATTAATTGTTTTTTCCTCATTTAATAAATTAATCATTCGATTATAATCCGGTCTTGGAACAATAATATCAATATCATCATCCCAAGGTATAAACCCCTTATGTCGTATAGCCCCCAATAAGGTGCCTCCCCATAAATAATATTTAATATGATTTTTATCAAGAAACTTAACAGTTTCATATAAAATTTTCTTTTCTTCTGATTGTATTTCTACTAAACTAAGATTCACTTATTATCACTCCTCAATATACTTTCTAATTATGACGCCATGGATATTTGATATATCTTCCTGGGCATTTATAATTTATCACCTTAGCATAATTTCCAACTACAGTAGCATTTTCCGGAATATCCTTAGTTACAATACTTCCAGCTCCAATGGTTACATTATTTCCAATATTTACATGCTCAATAATACATACACTAGGGCCAATATAAACATTATCTCCAATAACAGCGGCCTTTCCATCGTTGCTACCAATCGTAACAAATTGAGAAAGATTGCAATTATCTCCAATAATTGCAGTGGAATTTATAACAACAGGTCCTGCATGTCCAATATATAAACCATAGCCAATTTTTGTATTTAAAGGAATTTGAATTACTTTTTTAGTGCGATTTATATGCCATAATATTCTTCCGTAAATTCTTATGAAAAAACGAGCATCATTGCATAAACGATAAGCATATTGAAAACGAAATGCTCTATTTCTCAAATAGCCTTTACAAAAAGTCAGCATATCACATCTTCCATAATATCTATACAAATCACTTTTAACATATTGATTCATTACTACCCTCCTTCATTTTATTTTAACATGATAATTAGACACCAGAAATAATATATAAACTATAATTTGAATCATACCAGATAAAGCCATACTTTCAAAAAATCCCATAATAAACACTGCAATAAACGAAGCCAACGTTTTAATATCTGACTTTGATGAAATATTATATATTAAAAAAATAAAATATAAAAAATAATTTAAAATACCAAAAGTAAATAGTACGCCAAAATACCAATTATGAAAATTAGTAATTACTCCTATTTCAGTCACATAATTAGTACCAAGGCCGAAAAGTAAGCTATAAGGCTCATTTTTTAACGATGCTAACATATTCATCCATAAAACTTCTCTACCAGTATATAAAGATTTATCAGAAAACGATAAAGAAATGGTTATTCCATTTTTATATAAATAAATATAAATTAATGGAAAAATAGTCCCCAAAAAAACTAAAGCATATAAAATACTTTTTTTGTATTTAAACACAAAATTTCTAATTAGTGAAAATCGTGTAATCAATAAATATATAATACATGCAAAAATAGCTGAACGGCATTCAGTCAAATATATTCCATAAATACATAGCGGAAACAAAAAAAGACTTATTTTCCAATTCTTAAAATTACTATCGAGAACAAATGCGCTAAATAATAAATACAATGCGACAGAATTAGGATTCAAAAAACTAATACCCCTTAAATAGGAATCCCATACAGAAAAAGATAAATAAAACATGTATAAGAATAAAGCACAACTAACTCCGATTAAAAATTTATATTTTTTTTTATCTATAATAATATTGTTAAAAATCAAAACGCCTAGCATAAAACTTAAAATATTAAATAAACTACCCATTCCACCATTATTAAAGACAACGGAAATTAAAGAAATAAACATAATTCCTATAAAAAGTAAAATATTTTTACTATTATTTACAATTTTACTTTTTTCATTTAAAAATAAAATAAACAATATACCCAAGTTAATCAAAATGGAATTATCTGAATAAATTCTTCCAAAAGGATTATCAAACATTGTTACTAAGAACAAAATAAAATAAATATAAAACAAAAAAGTTGTTATTTTTTTCTTCTTCAAAATCATTTTATTCACCACATTTTTTCAACAATTCTTTACTACTATTGTACCATAAATATTTATCGTTAACAGAATATTTTTTTGCTTGATGTTTTTTATAAGTATTAATTTTATTTTTAATTTTTTCAGCTATTTCAAATGCATTATTATTATCATTAATAAAATCTTCTTGTTTCAAATCATTTAATACGTCTTTGACTCCAATATTTCTAGAAATTAAAACATCGCAGCCACATTGAACTGCCTCTAAAATGGATAATCCAAATGTCTCAAAGTAGCTATTTTGAATGTACAAATTAGAACGTTGCATTTGTTTTAACACATCTGAATGTGGAAGATTATCAAAAAAAGTCACAAAAACAAATTGTTTAATTTTACTTCCATCAATCCCTTCATTTCCAATTACAATATATTTAATATTCTTATCATGTAACATACTTATAGCTTCACAAACTTTTAAATTATTTTTTTGTTTTACACCTCCACCAGTGGAAATAATTACAAAATCATGTGAATAGCTATCTATATCATTTTCACAGCAAAAACGTTCAATTCCATTATTAACAAATGTAAACTTATTAGAAATTGCAGGTAACTCTTCTTTCATATATTTACAAAAAAATCCTGACACACAAATTATCTTATCTACAGAAAATAACAATTTTTTTTCAATTAACATCATTTTTTTATTAAATGTCGCTTGATATTTCATTTCCAAAGTCATATATCCATGCATCAAATATATTGTACGCTTATGAAAAAATTTAGCAATAATAATAAAATAATAATTTAAAGCAGAGAAACCAGAAACAAGAATTGTTTTCATAAACAATAAATGTAGAAAAAAATGAAAAATGCGATACAACTTACCATTTTTTTTGCAAAAAACAAAATCATCTTTTAAATAATTAAAATAACTTTTATTAACTATTGCTGGACCACTATTACCCTGCATATCACCTATCCAATACATTCTTTTCATAATTACCGTATACTCTCCTTATACTAAACAATAGGATTAGAATTACTTTTTTTCAACATTCTAGCTCCTATAATCATATTTTTTACTACTTGAATTGTTGTCATATCCTTTTTGTAAATTGATCTTTTTCGCAAAGCAAACTGTAAAATTAAAATCAAATAGAAATGTCTAGTCATTCTATAATAAATACACCCTTGAATCTGAAAATGTTCTGGCGTATTATCTTTATTCCAAGAAGAATCACTAACTTTTAAAGTCGCTATCCTTTTAGGAACATAATATATTTTTAAACCACTCCTCAAACAATCAAATAAAAAAATGTTCTCTTCTCCCCAATAATATTGAGCACCAGTGCCAAATGATTCATCAAACATAATTTTATTTGCTATAATACTTTTTCTTTTAAATGTAATTTGAACAGATTGCAGCTTCATTGATTTTAAATAATGGATTTTCCCTTCCTTCATTATTTTTTTTCTACGGCTACTATCATCATCATCTACAACAAAAGCAATAAGATCTGCGTCAGAATATTTATGATACGCTTCTGAAATAATATTTTCATAATTATTTTCATAATACATATCATCATCAGCAAGTATGCATATATCACCAGAACTATTCAATAATGCTTTATTTCGACTTTTACTAAGTCCTTTTTCATAAAAAGTCAAAAATTTTTGACGCGATCTTAATTCATCAGATAAATGAGAAACAGATTTTGTAACTTGATTAATTATAACACAATCATTAATTCTCATTTCTTGAATTAATTTATTTTTGCATTCTTGATTCATTGTAGAAACTAAAACTTCACATCTCATAATATCTTACCTCATAACTATGCGACTAATTAAAGCCGTAAAAAAATAACTATGCCTTACAATCAATTTAAAAAACATAATTTGAAACACACTAAAATCCGATTTTAAAAACTTTTTATATTTTTTGCTAAAAAAAGATGAATGAACTAATTCAGTTTTTATCTCTAAATATAACTGGCGATTTTTATTAAATGCAGCAACTAATAACAATATCAATTTAGATCTTAAAAAATAATATTTAAAATAGGATTTTAATTCAGTACTAAGATTCATTTTTTTTATTAAATCAAATTTTTTTTGTTCCTGAATCATTATATTATAATAATAATCCACTTTTCCGGAAAACGAACCACTCACACTATCTTGACCAACACGATAATGATATAATTCATGGTTTAAAGTAACAATCTTTGATGTGTTTAACATAGCTATAGTATAACTACCTTCCCCAAGATTTTTTAACAATTTTTCAAAATGAATCTTATTTAAAAACTCTTTGCGAACAATTTTGTTCCATAACAAACCATTCTTATCAATAAAATTCCAGTCATTCACTCCGTAATACTCTTTAAACCATTTCTTCTTAGTTTTCACAGGATGTGGATAAAATGAATAATTACAAATAACTATATCCGCATCATGAATTTGCGCTAATGCATATAACTTTTCAAACATATCAGGTTCGATAAAATCATCATTATCCACCCATCCTATATATTTTCCTGTAGCGTTTTGATAACCGGTTATCCTAGCACCAATAACGCCTTGATTTAATTGACTAATTATTTTAAAATTTTTGTATTTTTTATACTCATTTAATATCTGCAAACTACTATCAGTAGAGCCATCATTCACAACAACAATTTCTATATTTTTCTTTGTTTGATGAATAATAGAATCCAAACATTTTTTTAAATATTTTTCAGAATTATAAACAGGAACAATAATACTAATATCATAATTATTATCTCTCATCATCAAACTCTCCTTTTTAAAGCATTAAAACAGTACCACGAAAAATTATAAATACTAGCTAAGAAAGTTAGCTTTTCAACATTTCGATATAAATCCCAAATTCTTTTGACAGCTTTAATTTTATTTGAAGAAAGAGTATTTGCACTACGCCTATATAAAACCATAATATTGTTAATACCATACGCATATTCGATTTTTTTTAATACTTTCCACCAAGTCGCCGTATCTTCGCTTTTTACATTTGGCATTGTTATATCTTCTTTAGTTAATTTCCTTAAATCAAACATAACTGTACTAGTAAATATCGTAGTATTTTTTAAAGCCTGTTTATAATTAATTGTTTTAGGCACTTTCACTTTTTTTCCATTTGGAATTCCATTACTATCTGCAAACTCATAATCTGTAAACGAAAATGCACAACAATTATCTTTCATAAACTTTAATTGCTTTTCAAGTTTTTCTTTTTCCCACAAATCATCAGCATCCAAAAAACATAAATAAGTCCCTTTTGCTTCTTTAATACCATGATTTCTTGTTAAGGCCGCTCCACTATTCTTCTCATTTTTTAATAATCGAATTCTTTTGTCATCTTTTACATATTCTTTTATAATGCCTACACTATTATCATTAGAGCAATCATCAACAAGCAAAAGCTCCCAATTAGGATATGTTTGTTCCAAAACAGTTTGAATAGTATCTTTCAAAAACTTTTCGGCATTATAAACAGGCACAACAATACTAACCAGTTCCTCTTTCTTCATCCACTACACTCCTTCACGAACAAGAGCCTTTTGTTTCTTTAAAGCATCCAACTCATTCT
>ERZ1643251.5479-NODE-5479-length-10319-cov-84.511107_pt1 | contig 10319 bp, 9 predicted proteins | sample MGYA00579261_ERZ1643251 | MGnify/ENA primary metagenome ERZ1643251 (study PRJEB29033, sample SAMEA4952267) | chicken gut metagenome | biome: Broiler Chicken; feature: Gastrointestinal Tract; material: Caecum | place: Ireland | collected 2018 | study: Broiler...
CTTCTTCCACTAATACACTTACATAATATTTATTTCCTTCTTGCCTAATAACAGCGTTTTTAATAACACCATCTAATATTGTTTTATTTCTATATCCTTTTATTGATACTTCTTTTAATTTAGGTAAAGTTATAGTTTTATTTTTTAAATTCAATCTTATGCTATTATATTCTTTCCCTTTATAAGTACTCTTTATATTATTAGTTTTATAACTATTATGTATCCCTTTTATCTTAAATTTAGGATATCCATTTCCGTTATAGTATCTTTTATAAGCATCTTCTAAATTAAATAAACTATTTCTAATAGCACAACTATCTACTTCTTTTAGAAATGTTTTTTCTTTTGAAAGTTCTGGAATTAACTTTATTCCACTATATGCATTACTAACTTTTTTATCTAGAAAATAGTTATAAATAAATCTACAACTACCTATTGTTTTATTTATTAATTCTTCTTGGCATTTATTTGGATACATTCTAAATTTATAAGACTTATATATTTTCATGTTACCAATCACCACCTGTAATTGCATTATAAAATATAAACATTTGTTTGTCAATAATTTTAGTGAATAAATGGCACAAAAATCGAACTTTCCTTATAAATAAAAAAAAATAATATATGTAAGTTATATATTACTTTTTTTGCTTAAACTATATAAATAATAAATACTATATAAAATAGAACCTACTAAAGCACAAATCATATCTTTCATAGTATCATTAACTCCAGTAGTTAATACTTTTTGAGTATCAGTTCCAAGTATTTTATCTATAGTAAATTCTGTACATTCCCAAAGAACCGCTACTGATAAAGTTACAAGAATTATATAAATTATATTAAATACAATATCTTTTTTATTATATCTATTTAGCCATTTAAGTAATATTGGAGCCATAAATGCTGTAAATACTCCTGATAATAAATGAGTAAATGAATCATACCAATATATTTTAGAATATCCTCCCATAATACTTCCAAATAGAAATGCTAATATAAGAAATATTAAATAAGCAAATTCTATATCATCTGTTATTTTTATTTTAGATTTTTTAAATATATAATTAAATATTCTTGGTATAAATATTACTGGTATATAAGATAGTAATAATAATATATTATCTACAGTAATAATTGGATTCATTATAAAATATATAAGTTCTATTACTAATGATAATATTATAATTATGTTATTTATTTTTTTCATAGTATCTTCCTTTCAAAAGTCTAAGTGTATTAAATATAGTAATAATAGTAACCCCTACATCTGCAAAAACTGCTTGCCACATACTAGCTATTCCTATTACACTTAATATTAATATTGTTATTTTAGTTAGTATTGCAAATATTACATTTTCTTTAATTATTGTATTTGTCTTTTTAGATATCTTTATAGCAGTTAATAAACTTTTTAAATTATCATTTGTAATAACTATATCTGATGCTTCTATAGCACTATCATTTCCTACTCCTCCCATAGAAAAACCTATGTCAGATAGTGCAATAACTGGTGAATCATTTATTCCGTCTCCTACAAAAGCAACTAATTTATTATTATTTTTCTTTTTAAGTATCTTTGTTAATTCATTGTATTTATCATCTGGAAGCATATTATATTTATAATCTTTTATTCCTAATTTAGAACTAATATCTTTAGCAACTTCAAGATTATCTCCCGTAAACATTTTAGTATTAATTCCCATATTATTTAGTTTAGTTATAATTTCCGGAGCTTCGCTTTTTAAAGTATCTTCAATAACTATACTTCCAATAATATTTTCATTAACACTTATATATATTACCGTATTATCTTCTTTTTCTTTACTATTTACATGTTTAGCATTACCAATTTTTATTGTTTGCTTATCTAATTTATATTCTATTCCTAAACCAGATACTTCCTGATAATCTTTTATCTTATAATCACTAACATCTATATCTATTTCTTTTACTAAAGATACCGCGATTGGATGATTAGAATAAGTTTCCCCTATTTTAAATAATCTTAATATATCTTCTTCTTTGTATTTATTATCTAATATATTTATTTTAGATATATGAAATGTTCCCTTTGTTAAAGTTCCTGTCTTGTCAAAAACAATTGTATCTATATCTTTAATTCCATCTAAATAATTACTACCTTTAATTAATATTCCTTTAGAAGATGCAAATCCAAGGGAAGAAAAATAACTAAGTGGAACTGATATTGCAATAGCACATGGACAAGATATTACTAAAAATGTAAGTGCTTTATAAATACTATCACTATATGTACAATTTGTTACTAATGGTAAAAATGTACCTACTAATACTGCTAATATTAATACAATAACCGTATAATATTTAGCATATTTAGTAACAAAAGTTTCTGTTTTAGCTTTATTCTCACTAGCATTTTCTACTAAATTTAATATTTTATTTACAGTAGAATCACTATATGGTGTATCAACCTTTACTTCTATTATATCTCCTTTATTAATACTTCCTGATAATACTTTATCTCCAATAGTTAAAGATAATAATTTAGATTCCCCAGTTAAAGATGAATTATCAATATAAGTTATACCACTTGTTATAATACCATCTAACGGAATTCTTTCACCTTTTTTTATTATTATTGTATCTCCTACTTTTACACTTTCTGATAAAACTTTCTTATAAGCATTATTTACTTTTAAATTAGCATAATCTTCTTTTATCTTAGCAAGTGCAGAAACACTCTTTCTTGTTTTATTTATAGCCTTAGACTCTAATATCTTACCAAATTCATATAATGTTATAACCATTAATCCTTCAAATTTTTCATTTATTAAGAATGCTCCGATTGAAGAAATCACTATTAAAAAGTTTTCATCTATTTGATGACTCTTTACCATAAGTTTAAAAGCTAGTGTTGCACTTCTTTTTAAGAGTAAAATAAATCCTATTATAATTAATATATAATTTATATAATATGGTATTGCTATAAATATTCCAATAGTTGCTAAAATAAAACCTAATATTAAATTTAAATAATCATAGAAATAATTTTTTTCTTTTATTTCTTTATCATAAATATATGTATCTGGTTCTATTTCTTTTATTTTTTTATTTACATAGTTTATAGAGTTTTCAATATTTGTAACATAACTAATATTTAATGTATTAAAATTAATACTTGCATTACTTATATTAGCATCTTTATTTAAATAATCTTCTATTTTTTTAGCACAATTAACACAGTCAATATTTTTTATTTTATAATTACATTTCATATTATAACCTCCCTATTAACTTTTTCATAATAAATGTTATTATATATTTAACTTTATGTCAATAGATATTTTATATTAAAATCATAATAAAAAAGACACTATACTAAATAATGTCTATACGTTTAAGGGATACTTACTAGTAAGATCTAATACTTCTTTTTGTAAATCTTTAAGTACTTCTTCATTATCTTTATTTTTTAATGCTTTAGATATTATAATTCCTATTTGTTTAAATTCTATTTCTTTCAATCCTCTTGTCGTCATCGCAGGACTTCCAAGTCTAATTCCACTTGTTGTAAATGGACTTTCTGTATCATACGGAATTGTATTTTTATTAACAGTAATATTAATTTTATCTAATATTGTTTCCGCTTCTTTACCAGTTATTCCTATACTTTCTTTTACATCTACTAAAATTAAATGATTATCAGTTCCACCAGATACAATTCTAAATCCTTCTTTTATTAAAGTATCACTTAATGCTTTAATATTTTTTAATACTTGGTTTTGATATTCTTTGAAACTTGGTTGTAATGCTTCATAAAAACATTGTGCTTTTGCCCCAATTACATGCATAAGTGGTCCACCTTGAATACCAGGGAATATTATCTTATTTATCTTTTTTATTATTTCTTCATTATTTGTAAGAATAATTCCCCCTCTTGGTCCTCTTAATGTTTTATGAGTAGTAGATGTTACTACATCAGCATAAGGAATTGGACTAGGATGAAGACCTGCTGCTACAAGTCCTGCAATATGAGCCATATCAACCATTAAATATGCTCCTACTTCATCAGCTATTTCTCTAAACTTTTTAAAATCAATAATTCTAGAATATGCACTAGTACCTGCTATTATCATCTTTGGTTTTTCTTTTAAAGCAATATTTCTAAGTTCTTCATAATCAATTAATTCTGTTTCCTTATTTACATTATATGAAATTATTTGATATTCAAGGCCACTAAAATTAATTGGATGTCCATGTGTTAAATGACCACCATGTGATAAATTTAATCCCATTACTTTATCACCAACATTAAGAAGTGCCTTATATACTGCCATATTAGCAGAACTTCCTGAATGTGGTTGTACATTTGCATATTTTGCATTAAATAATTTACAAGCATATTCGATAGCTTTCTTTTCAAATATATCTATATATTCACATCCTCCATAATATCTTTTATCAGGATACCCTTCAGCATATTTATTCGTAAGTATACTTCCTTGTAACTCTAACACTGCACGAGATACATAATTTTCTGATGCAATTAATTCAATATTATTTTCTTGTCTTTTTCTTTCTAATTCTAAGGCTTCTTTTAATTCTTTATCCATCCTTATCACCACCATATAAAATATACACTATTCTAAAAAAAAAAGCAATATTAATATTTTTTATATCCTACACATTTTTTGAATAAATTTATATCTATTTTGTTATATAAAATATCAAATACTTTAGGAGATAATATTAACTCTGATATTTTAGGAAGAATATAACTAAAAAGATATACCAAATAATATATTACTAATACCATAAAAAGGTTATTATCATTTGACATAGTTGTTGATAATCCCGATGTTAAGATTTTAAAAATAAAGATTAACATAGCAAGTCCTACAAAAGGAGCAATAATATTACAAATAAACAAAATAGTAACACTACCTAAATTGCATGTAAATGCAAATACTATTAATAATATTTTTATTAGAAAACAAAAAAGACTTTCTAATAATACTCCTATTATTCCTAATATTTTCCTATATTTTTTTACATTACCATATTTTATCCAACTATATAAGTATTGCCATTTAGTAAGAAATTCTTTTTCATAATTATTATATTTAGAATAATCACTTTCTTCTTGTGAATTATTTTTATTATAAACATATTTATTATATGTTTCTTCTTGCTGTTCTTTTAAAAATCTATCATAATTTTCTCTTTTAGTCTCATCTAATAATATTTCTTTAGCTTCATTTAATTTTACTGATATATTAATTGCTTCTTCACTTTTATTTATATCAGGATGCCACTTTTTTATTTGCATCTTATAAGCATGTTTTATCTCTTCTGTTGTAGCAGTTTCTGATACTCCTAATAATTCATAATAATTCATACAACCACTCCAATTAATTACTAGTATTATAACATTATTCAAAGGAAAAAACATCTAATTTTATAAATTAAATGTCTTATAATATTCTTCTAATGTTAAATCATTATTATAAATATATGGAGCAATATCTCCAACATATCTTAAATGCCAAGGTTCATACATATATCCTGTTATTTCTTCTTTATCTTTGGGATACCTTAATATAAAACCATATTTATGACAATTAGAATGTAACCATTTAATTTCAGGTAATTCTTCTGTATCATGTTCAATATAACTTTTTCCATCTTTATATATGCATATATCTATAGCAAGCCCTGTTTGATGTTCTGAATACCCTGGTTTTGCTACACTCCTAAGAGCATAATTAAATCCTTTTTCTTTTACTAATTCATTATATAATTTTTCTTGATAATCATAAGGACGATATCCACTTTCTATATCAAAATAGTAATTAAATATTTTAGCATCATTTTGTAATTTTCTAAAAGCATTTAATACTTCCTCACTAATCAATATTCCATCTTTATATTCACTTTTAGTATCTACTAAATCTTCTGGTATAAAGTCTTTTGATAAGCCATTAGTTTTATTAACTAATAATCTATAATTCACTTTTATCACCACTATATTATATGTTTAAATATTATCTATGATACGGCTACTTTACTAATACTTTTATGATTTTTCATAAGTTTTTTTACACCATAAGGATGTGGGAATGCTACAGTTATAATTGACTTATCAACAGATATTATTACACCTTGACCATATTCTGTATGACTAATTAAATCTCCTGCTTGATAATCAACATCATTCTTATTAAACATTTCTTCTTTAACAAAATTATTAACTTTCTTAAAGACACTCTTACGATTATTTTCTACTTCTAAATATTTTGGATCAATTTCTTCCATAAATCTACTAGGTAAATTAGTTTGTGTATTACCAAATAACATTCTTCTTTTAGCATTAAGTAACCATAAATCTTTTTTAGCTCTTGTTATTGCAACATAGCATAGTCTTCTTTCTTCTTCAATAGCAGATCTACTTCCATCATTAATAGCATTATAATGTGGGAATATTCCTTCTTCCATACCTGTTACAAACACATAATCAAACTCTAATCCTTTTACAGCATGAACAGTCATTAAACTTACTTTATTTTTAGATTCTTGATGTTCAGACATATCACTAACTAAAGATATTTCATTTAAAAAATCACTTAAAGAAATTACTCCAAATTCTTCTTCATAGTTTTTAGTAATAGACTTAAATTCTTCTAAGTTTTCAAGTCTTATTTCACTTTCAAGTGTTTTCTCATTTACAAGCTCTTGTTTCATACCACTTTCATTTAATACTAAATCAACCATCTCTGTTAAAGATAAATTTTCACATTCTTCTTGCATTTTTAATATTAAATTCTTAAACACTAACTCTTTACCATCACTAATAGCATCAAATAATGATATACCTAATTCATTAGATTTAGCATCTAAATTATCCATTGTTTTAGTTCCAATTCCTCTTTTAGGTACATTTATTACCCTAGTTAAACTAATATCATCATGAGGATTATTAATAAGTCTTAAATAACATAATAAGTCTTTAATTTCTTTACGATTATAAAAATAGAAACTACCAATTACCCTATATGGAATATTATTCTTAAGCATTTCTTCTTCAATTAATCTTGATTGAGCATTAGTTCTATATAGTATTGCTATATCTTCATAATTAACACCATTATTATTTAATTCTTTTATTTTAGATGATATATAACTACCTTCTTCTTTATCACTATCCGCTTGAATATATTTTATTTTATTTCCTTCTGGATTATTACTCCATAAATTCTTATCTTTTCTTTCTTTATTATTTTTAATAACACTATTGGCAGCATTTAATATCATCTTAGTAGAACGATAATTTTCTTCTAGTAATATTGTTTTACAATTAGGGTAATCTTTTTCAAAGTTTAATATATTTTTAAAATTAGCCCCTCTAAAAGCATATATTGCTTGATCATTGTCTCCTACTACAAAGATATTTTTATATTTACTAGCTAACTTCTTTGTAAATTTATATTGTGCTTCATTAGTATCCTGATACTCATCTATTAAGATATATTTATATAATTCTTGATATCTATCTAATACTTCACTATTATTTAATAATTGAATTGGAAGAACAAGTAAATCATCAAAATCCACAGAATTATTAGTTTTTAATATTGAATTGTATTTTTCAAATATTCTTACTATATCTTTATCAAATTCTACATGGGAAAATTCACTCACACTCATAAGTTCATTTTTAGCAGAACTTATTTTATTTCTTATTGCTTTTGCATTATAAAACTGTGGGTTTAAATTCATTTCTTTAATTATTTTTTTTACTACAGTTAATGTATCATCACTATCTAATATAGTAAAGTTTTTATCATATCCTAAAATATTATAATTCTCTTTTATCATTTTAAGCCCAAGCGAATGAAACGTTGATATTTGAATGTAATTAGCAGAACTTCCAATTAAGTTAATTACTCTATCTTTCATTTCTTTTGCAGCTTTATTAGTAAAAGTTATTGCTAATATATTTCTAGGATTTACACCATTTTCTATTAAATAGGCAATTCTACTAGTTAATACTTTTGTTTTCCCGGAACCTGCTCCTGCTAAAACAAGCATTGGTCCATCTATATGTGTAACTGCTTCTTTTTGTTGTTTATTTAAGTTATCTAAATTCATACTACACCAACTTTCTTACAAATTATATCATAAACATAAATTAATAACTAGTAGTTTGTCATATATTTTACTTGACATTTAATGTGTAAAATTAATAAATTACTATATTTTATAAGGAATTATTATATTATAATTATATTAAATACAAGGAGTGATAAAAATGAAATTAGATGGTAAAGTTGCTGTTATTACTGGTGGTGCTAGTGGTATTGGTCTTGCTACAGCAAAACTTTTTTTAGAAGAAGGTGCAAAGGTTGTTATTGCAGATGTTGATGAAAATGTAAAAGAGGTTGCAGCACAGCTTGGAGATATCGATAAGATTGTTGGCTTTAATACTGATATATCTAATGATGAAGAAGTAGAACTTTTATTTAAAAGAACTATTAATAATTTTGGACACGTAGATATTGTTGTAGCATGTGCAGGTATTCGTTCAAAATTAATGTGTCATGAAGAAACTATGGAAGAATGGAACAATGTTATTAACGTTAATTTAACAGGAGTATTTTTAACTAACAAATATGCTATTATCGAAATGTTAAGACAAAATACTGGTGGATCTATTATCAATATATCTTCTGTTTTAGGAGTCGTTGGAAAACCTACTTCATTTGCTTACTGTGCCTCTAAAAGCGCTGTTATTAATATGACTAGATCTATTGCCTTATCTTACATAAAAGATAATATTAGAGTTAATGTTGTCGCACCTGGATATGTTGATACACCATTACTTGATGAATACACCGAAGAAATGAAAGAAGAAGTAATTAGTAAACATCCAATTGATAGACTAGCAGATCCAATGGAAATTGCTAAAACAATATTATTTTTAGCAAGTGATGATTCTTCATTTATAACTGGAGAAACAATTATGGTTGATGGAGGATATACTATTCAATAACTAATATTTATTATTAGTTTTTTTAGTTATATACCCATACACTATTTCCCTATGAACATAACCTATATTGGAGGGAAATAAAATGAGTGATTTTAACGACTACTATGACTACTTAATTAATAATAATGATTTGTATAAAAAAAATATTAATTTTGATAACATGACTTTTGCTAATACTTTTATGGATAATAATCCTAAATTATATGAACCATATGAAGGTTTTATAAAAGGAAACTTGTTTGAAAATTTATACAAAGGATATAAAAATTATAAACCTATGGAATTAAAACCTACTAGTGAAAAAAGTGCATTAATGATGCAAATACAACAATATAAATTTGCTTTAAATGATTTAACTTTATATTTAGATGTAAATCCAAATGATACAGAATGTATAAAACTATATAATAATTATCTTGTAACATTAAAAAAATTAACTAATCATTATGAAAATATGTATGGGCCAATTAGTTTAGATAATAATTTAATTAAAACATCTAACTTTAATTGGATTAATTGTCCATGGCCATGGGAGGTAATGAGATAATGTGGAAATATGAAAAAATGTTACAATACCCAATTAACATAAAAAATAAAGATTTAAGAATGGCTAAATATTTAATTACACAGTATGGTGGACCTAATGGGGAACTTAGTGCAGCATGGAGATATTTAAGTCAAAGATATACTATGCCTGATGAAAGAGGTAAAGCTCTTCTTACTGATATTGGAACTGAAGAACTTTCTCACGTAGAAATGATTTCTACAATGGTATATCAACTTATGAAAGGTGCTACACTTAAAGAATTAAAAGAAGCTGGACTTGACTCAATGTATGCTGAACATGGATATGGTATATATCCAACTGATTCAAACGGTATCCCATTTACTGCAGCATATTTTGCATCTACCGGAGATCCGCTTGCCGATTTATCAGAAGATATGGCTGCTGAACAAAAAGCAAGGGCTACTTATGAAAACTTAATAAATTTAACTGATGATCAAGATGTAATTGGTCCCCTACTTTATTTAAGACAAAGAGAAATAGTTCACTTTGCTAGATTTAAAGAATTATACAATTATTATAAAAAGAAATTAAAATAATACCTATAAAAGGTATTTTTTTTAGAACAAAAGTCAAAATAAATTTTGACTAACTTACCTCACGGTAAGTTTTTTCTACTTCACGGGAATTTATATTCCTCCATAGACCAGTGTCGGATAGTTGCTACCCAATGCTGTCAAGCTAAGCAATGTCTAAAAACTGGATCTATGATTAATTCTATGC
>ERZ1643251.5481-NODE-5481-length-10319-cov-4.613991_pt1 | contig 10319 bp, 9 predicted proteins | sample MGYA00579261_ERZ1643251 | MGnify/ENA primary metagenome ERZ1643251 (study PRJEB29033, sample SAMEA4952267) | chicken gut metagenome | biome: Broiler Chicken; feature: Gastrointestinal Tract; material: Caecum | place: Ireland | collected 2018 | study: Broiler...
TATCTGCAACTTTGCGCTGAAAGCAGCGTCCAGAAGGATGTGCGGCTTTATGGCATGCGCGGCCTTTTCATGGAACGCATCCGCATGTATATGCAGGAAAGCACGGAACGCATGGAGACGTTTATGAAGAAAAACGGGCGCTTTGAAGGATTCTGCAGTATCCTCAACGATCTGCAATCCGCCCTGGCCTATGGGTATGCAGGGCTGCGGGTGCTGGGGGCGTTTGCGGGCAAAGCGCCGGTCAGCCTTGGGTCGCTGACGATGTATGTGAGCGCGGCGGCAAGCTTTTCCAAATCGGCCACAGCGCTTGGCGCGCAGGCAGTGCGCGTTGTGGCCATGCTGGGGTATCTGGATCCGTTCCTGGAATTCATGGCTTTGCCGGATCAAGCTTCCCAAAGCGGAGCGCGCCCATTCCCGGGGCAGATCGATTCCATTTCCTTTGAGCATGTGTCCTTCCGCTATCCGGAAAGCGATGCGTTTGTGCTTCGGGATGTCTCCTTTGAAATACATGGCGGCGAAAAAATCTCCATCGTGGGGCTCAACGGCGCAGGAAAAACAACGCTTGTAAAGCTCCTGTGCCGCCTGTATGAGCCGCAGGAGGGGCGCATCTGCATCAATGGCGTGGATATTTTAGAATACGACCGGGAACAGTATCTTGCTGCTGTTGCCGCTGTATTCCAGGATTATAAACTGTTTGCATTCAGCATTGATGAAAACATTACCGGAAAACAGGCAGGAAGCGACCTTGTGGGTTCGGGCTCGGTGATCCGCCGCGTTGGGCTTGGAGAAAAAATGGCGGAGCTTGATGATGGGATTTATACGCTCATCGGGAAAAACTATGATGAAAAGGGCATCGAGCTTTCTGGCGGCGAACGCCAGAAAATTGCCATTGCGCGCGCCCTCTATAAAAATGCACCTCTTGTGATCCTCGACGAACCAACAAGCGCGCTTGACCCGCTTGCAGAGGCGGAAATCTATGAAAACTTCAATGCGCTCATTGGGGATAAAACGGCGCTCTATATTTCCCATCGGATGTCTTCAAGCGTTTTCTGCGACCGCATTTTGCTGCTGGAGAACGGAACGGTTGCAGCGTTCGATACCCATGCGGCGCTCATGCAGAAAAAGGATGGGCTCTATTTTAAACTGTTTGATGCGCAGGCGAAAAATTACCGGAAAGAAGGGTAAAGCCCGCATCCGCGCCTTATGGGGAGCACGGGGCGGCGGAGAAACTTCAGAGCGGGAGAATCGGGGGAGCCTTGCGGGATGTAAGGCTCCTCCGGCGTTCCATCGGTTAAGAGCAGGCAGAGGAATAAGCAGCCATCGGGAAAATATACGCCAGCGACCGTGGTACCTTGCGGGGCGCGGAAAGCGCCCGCGCCCATCGTGGTTACGGCCGGGTCGAGCATTGCTTCCCGGTGGCCGGTATCCGATTCCATCCAGGATTGGAATACGCGCGCGGCGGAAAGGCTTAGGTCTGAGGTGTAAGCTAGGTTTTCGCGCGCAATGGAAAAGGGTGCGCAGCCGAACGCATCGAGCACAGTGTCAAAGGTGCTCCCATTGGGTCGCGTATGCGCGCCTTCCTGCGTGCGCATATCCGCAACAAGGCATTCTTCGGCGCGGGCCTGCGCGGGTTGGCAAAGCGCAAAATCAAGCGTAAGCGGTTGTACGCCTACCTTGGCGCGCGCAGCGTTGATATGCTCCATGAGCTCAATTGCAAAGCGCCGGGCGGCTCCAGCTTCGGGCGCTTCTGCGTGCGCGCTGAACAGCGCGGCGGATGACCCCCAAAACAGGAACGCAAAGCACAACGCCACCGCGAGGGCGCGCAGCCACATTGCGGGCAGAAGCATTGCCCCACCTCTATAAACGCTTACGCCCACAGCGGCTCTGCCACCATGCACATCCGCGAGGGCGCGCTTTAGGATCGCTCGTTTAGTCCTCCACATCAAAAGCCTCTAGCTTCGAACTCGGTTGCACCGGCCGATTGTCGCCATGCTTTACAAAGAGCATTGTGCCAAAGGCAAGGGCAACGAAAATGGTTGCATAGGGGAAGAGCGTGGTCATGCCGATGTGATCCATGAAAAGGCCGCTTAGGTAGGGCGTTATGGTTTGCGCTGCCATGCTGGCCGTGTAATAGCATCCAGTGTATTTGCCAACATCCCCGCCGCGGGAAAGTTCCACCACCATGGGGAAACTGTTCACGTTGATCGTTGCCCAGCCAACACCTGCAAGCACGAACATGCAGTTCATCACGAGCGCGGAGCTTCCTTCCCGCAGGAAGGAGGCAACGCAGAAGGAGGTAGCAAGCATCACCACCCCTGCAAGGATCGTCTTTTTTCGGCCAATCTTGGATGCAACCATGCCCACCGGGAGGTAGGCGGCTACCGCAGCGGCATTGGCGAGCAGCAACGTTGTGTTATAGTCCAGGTTAAGCACTTTGCCGGCATATACAGAATACTTGGAAGTGACGGCGTTATAGCCCATGAACCAGAATACCACGGAGGCGAGGATCAAAAGCAGTGAAGCGCGCTCCCCGCTGGAGAGCGGCCGCTTATCGCAGGCGCTTGCGGCAGCTTCTTCCGCAGGCGCCTCGATCCCGTATTTGCGGCTTTCCGCTTCCATTTCGCGCACAAACTTAGGCTCTTTCACCGTTAGCATGAACACGAGGAGTGCAACGAGCATAATCCCTGCTACGATGGCAAAAAACGTGGTATAGGGCATGAGCGCATTCTTTGCAGCGCCCGTTCCAAAAACGATGCCCATTCCCAGCACAATCATGCCGCCTGCCGTGCCCATTAGGTTGATTACAGCGTTCGCTTTGGAGCGCAGCGGCTTGATGGTAACATCCGGCATAAGGGCAACGGCGGGGGAGCGGAAGGTCGCCATGGAGATGAGCGCAATGAGCAGAATGCAGATAAACAGGATCAGCGGGAAAGGGTTTTCCTGCGTTTGTGCATGCGCATAAGCATGGCGCGCTGGAACGACATAGTTGGTGTAATCCGGATTGGTGACCATTGCGCCATCCTGCTCGATTTCCGCGGTGATTGCAGCAAATGTATCCCGCTCGAATTGCTCGTTGAGCACAAACCTTGCGCCATCCGGTGTTTCGAGCGTCTCGTCTCCCACGCTGTCGTAAAGGATTTCAAGGGCCGCAGGATCGTCGATGTCGGAAACGGCGGAAATGTTTTTAAGCTGCAGTCTATCTGCAAACGAGAGCAGCATAAATGCCGCCGCCGCTATGATGGTGCCGATGAGGATGAACGGCGTGCGCCGCCCCATGCGGTTTTTGCAGCGATCGGAAATGGCGCCGAACAGGGGGAGCATGAACAGGGCCAGGATGTTATCGAGCGCCATGATGATACCAGAATTTGCCTGGGACATGCCGAACTTATCGGTTAGGATTTTCGGGATGATGGTGTCATACGCCTGCCAGAACGTGCAGATGAGGAAAAAGGCGAAACCTACAAAAACGGTGCGCTTATAGTTGAGCTTCATGCAAAAACCTCCGAACCCATGCGGCTGCTGCAATTGTTATGCATGTTTTGATTATACTGCCTGTCCCCCCGGGCTGCAATTAAAATGTAAGGAAAGCTTCGGTTAGGGCAAGCACAGCATGGACTGCATGCGCCGTGCCGTTTCCTCCGGTGTTTCTCCGGCGCGAAAAACCACGTGGCTGCAAAGCGGCAATTTCGGCAGGATAGCAAGTTCCAGCGCCTGGCGGCGCGCGAAAAACGCAATGGAATCCGGGTAGGCCATCTCCGGCCAGTTGCGCGCAGCGGCGATGTACGAAAGGGTTTTAGGAACATCATCCTGGGCAAGATAGAATAACGTTGGTGCAAGCGGGCGGAGCACTTCTGCGGTATTTTGGAGGAACGCGCACAGCGCGTCTTCCGGCATGGAATAATGCAGCCGCAGATCCTGCACCGGGTGCTGCAAAAACGCGGCCTCAAGAAGGAGAAAGCCTTTCTTGCATGACCATTCCGCAGCAAGGCTTCCCCAGCGGGAAAGGGAGACGTCAAGATAAGTTTGCAGCGGGATACGGGGCGAGAGGGCGTGGCGGAACTCCCGCGCGCGGAGGCGGGAAAGCAGTGCCCCCGAGAAAGCAGGGATGCCGCCTTCCATGTAATTTACGAGGTAGAAATTGCCTTCGACCTTCGTGCGCGCAGAAAGCCTTGCCGCATTCTCTGGAAAAACGCTGCAAAGCGAAGCAAATTCCGCCTGCGTAAAACAGGCATGCCATTCCAGCTCGGCGGGATGGCCGGCCTGCCCTTCCAAATAGCAGGCGCAGGGCAGTGCATCCCCGTTTAACCGGGCGGAAAGGCAGGCTGCAAGCGTGGATTTCCCGGAACCTGGGATACCTTCAATAAGGAGCAGGCGTGCCATGATGACCTCTCTTGCTGCTGGATTTCTTATAGCATGATATCATGACTGTGCGATATAGAAAAGCAGGATGTTAGCCGCAACTATAGCGGGAAGCGCTGTTTGAGGGCTGCCGGAAATCCGAGCAAATAGAGAAAAATCAACGATGCGGCTAATTTTATATATAGAATAAAATTTTTGTAATGTATTCATTCTCGTCTCCGGTAGATAAGTAATCATTGATTGCAAATTCATAGGAGTCAGAAAGAATGCTCAGATTGTTTTTTTTGCAATAAGACAAAATCCGCTCATAGGAACTGCCAATAGAAAGATAATCGCCTGTATGGTAAGTGCAAACACACCGGCCTGCGGGCAATTCCATAACGCCTTCTGCATCACATGTTTTTTCAATTGGCAAAAATACAAAAGACGCTTCCGTATATCTTTTTTGTTGAATATGTTCATAAGGCACAATTGCACCGCTTTGAAAGAAAATCGGAAGGCGTTCCTTAAAAGAACGCACGAAACATTCCTTTGTGGCAATGCTGACCTGTTCCAGAGAATATGGCGTGCTGACTTTATGTACCAGAATATATTGTTTTTTCATATTTTCAATCGTCACAATATCGCTGTTTTCGCGTATAGATACTGCATGTTCTAACTCGGAGCAGCGATGTTCAACACGGCTTTTTATCATTTGGAGTTCTTCGATTTGCCGTTCAATGGCTGTAAGCTGTTTTCGCAAGGCAAAAATAGAATTATCGATCGTGTAGCTTTTCATGTGCATTTTGATTTCTTCCAATGAAAAACCAATTTTTTTCATGATGCAAATCGTGTCCAGATAATCAAGCTGATTTGCACTGTAATAACGGTAGCCATTATTAGGATTGGTATATACCGGGCAGAATAAGCCTATTTTGTCATAAAAAATTAAGGCTTGACGAGAAATATTTTGTTGTTTAGAAACCTCTCCAATGGAAAATAAATTTTTCATAACAACCTGTTGACATTATAGTTACTATACAGTTTATGATTATAGCGCAAAACAAAAAACTTATCAAGGAGGCTGTTTAAATTGCAACCCGTGGCCTTTTGGAGAAAGGCAATAGAAGGAATAACAGTTAAAACGATATTCTTCCTGCTGCTTGGATCTATGATCTGCTCTTTCGGCATCCACAATATCCATCAGCGTACAAATATAACGGAAGGCGGTATCATTGGTCTTATGCTGCTGATTGAGCATTGGCTTAGTATTTCGCCGGCCTACATTACGCCTTTGCTGGATATAGCTTGTTATGCATTGGCTTTCAAATTCTTGGGTGTGAATTTCATTAAACTGTCAATTATTGCGACCCTATTCATATCGGGTTTTTACAAGCTTTGGGAACTGTTTCCGCCCACGCTCCCGAATTTGTCGGCTTACCCGTTAATTGCCGCAATTTTAGGGGGTATCTTTGTTGGCGTCGGTATTGGATTAATTGTTAGACAGGGCGGTTCCGGAGGTGGCGATGACGCATTGGCACTGACGATTTCCCATACACTGCGTTGGAAGTTATCTCGCTCATACCTGCTTACCGACATTGTTGTATTGGGATTATCTCTTACCTATATTTCTGTAACGAGGATTGTTTTTTCGTTGGTTACAGTGACGGTTTCCTCTCATTTGATAGATTGGATTAAGGATTTCAAAACTCGAAATAATAGCAAAGCCAATTTAGTCAGATGACGGCCAAGCCAAGATAAACAGAGCATACGTTCCGCCGCCAACAGCGCTGCCCGCCTTTGCTGGCAACAAGGGGATGCCGCGTCGTGAAAACGCGTATGATGTCGCTGGATGCCTTTGAACCCATCCATTATCCCTATGTAGGCATGGTTGCAAAACGGGCGGCGCTATTCGCGCATTGCGCCCGAGCCGGAGACGGAATTTTCCTATTCCGATGCGCTCGATCCGCGCGCTGATGCGGCGCAACCTCTGCGGGGAAATCATGGAAATCGGCAATTGAAAGCCGGAATTAGCCGCCGTTCTTCAGCCCTTCTGCCATGACTTCGACCCATTGTGCATAGGGCATGGTGGATTCCGACGTTTGATAGAACATGGCGCAGAGCACCTTGCAACCATTTTGCAGCACGATGGTGGGAAAATACTCCCTGTAACCCGAGGCATAATCCACGCCAAGGGGCTCAAGCGCATAGCTTTCATAGTTCTCCGCACGCTTTGCCGCCATTTCAAATTCCCAGGCGATTGCCCGTGCGAGCAGTGGAGAAACGGTTTCATAATACTCTACCTGCAGTCCGCCCATGATGAGGCTGCCATCGGGCAGCGTGATGCTCCCGTATTCATTGTATTTGATCGCTTCGGGCGCCAAAAGCCGTTTGACTATGGAGACCGTGTTGCTATAGCCGATCTCCCTGTTCGCATAATTTCCCTCCGGCGCAAAATCGGCAATCGTTGCAAATGGAAGCGTGCCCGAAAAATCCTCAAGCGGAAGCTTATCTTTGCCCTGCATATCATCGCTCCATGCGGAGAGGAAACAGCAGATCAGCGCCAAAATCAGCAGAGGATAGGCTGCGTGGCCAAGCCGGTAATAAAGAGCATTCCTCTTCCAATCCTTTGCATGGTCCAGTGGTTCGCCCTGCATGAGGCGCTTGCGCACCCGGCGTAGGGAAACAATTTTTCGTATGCAGAGGATCAGCGTCCAGATAAGGAAGGTAAATGATAAAAGCAACAGCGGTGTTGGAAACGCAAGCATGGTCCGCAAAACCCCTGCTTTGATGGAGATAAGCGGGTAAATGATTACCCATAGCACCGTTGTTACGGCGTTGCCCCATTCCCGCTTGCACACCACGTCAAGCGCAATGGCCTGCACGCGCGGGTCGGTATTCAGCTCTGGCGCATCGGGCGAATCCGTGCAAAAAATATGGAATTGCCCGCGTGCGCACACATAGCGCCAACCAAAAGAGGCATAGAGATCCTCCGCATCTTCGGGCAGAGTATTTTCCGAGAGCGCCCCGATGGGCTGCTGCGATGCCTGCAACCGGTAGCGCAGCTTCTGCGGTTGCGCCTTTTCAAATGCGGCAAAGCCAAATAAAAAACCATCTTTTGCAAGCACATATCCCTTCTCTGCCATGGCGCTGAGCCAGCTTTCCGTGCCCTCTACATCATAGGAAGGGCAGGGCGGCAGGCGGTAGGTATAACGCGGTTCTCCCGTTTTTTGTTCAGCCATGGAAATCACCTCCAGATTCTTTTTCACTCTCTGCGTCTGCAACGCATGCAGCGAGGCGCGCCACCTCTTCCTGGTATGCAGCAAGGCCGCGTGCAGTAAGGCGGTAGGTGCGCTTGCGGCCGGAAACTTCGATCTCCTCGATGTATTTTTCATGCTCAAACTTGCCGAGGATGGTATAAAGCGTTGCAGGGCCAACCTGCAGGCGCCCGCGCGTTTTTGTGCTGATAAACTCCGCAATGTCGGTGCCGCACATCGGCATGCGGCAAAACGCCATCAGCACATAAAACATGGATTCGGTCAATCCATCGAGCGATTTTTTGGGCATGCGCATTCCTCCCATTCCGTCCGCAATATCGTTTCATGATATCATTTAACGATATTGTATACACAAAAAATACGCCTGTCAAGAGGCGCTTGCACTGCGCTGCCAATTTAACACTTCGGCAATGGATTTTGTACGGCCTAGTATGGCGCGCTTGAAGGAGATGGCAATGCCCCCAAGGCATCATGATGCAGAGCGCATTATAACGGACAGCCACAATCAAACGCAAGATAGGCCGCTGCCATTGATTTGCATTGCGCCACGCGCATGCAAGCCAAATTTGCTTTAACTTGGGCGTGTGGAACAACATCTCCACCAGAGCTAAGTTAGAGAGCGGAAACTTTAGCTTTTTGAGAGCGTGTGCAACGAATAAACAGCAACGCATGCAAAACAGAAAACTTGCCTTTTGTATAGGATACCGGCTTATGGGGTGTGGAGTGGGCGATATAAGGCAGCGCTTTCAGCGGGGTTTAAGAGGCTTATTGCACGCATGGCTTTCTAGATGTTTTCAAGCCTTCGGCCTTGCCAAAGTTATGACGCAAACAGTGCATAGTTTGAATTCCTTAGGCGGCTGCATGGATGGCAATAGAAGTACGTTAATCTTGCCAGAATGCCCAAAGCATGCTTTGACGAATTCGCATGGGATGGCATAGACACTGCGTAGTGCCACAGCCTATCCAGTTTAGACAATTACATAAATATTCTTTCGAATAAACCAGGCTAGATGACCTCAGCTCTCCAATCGTTCCCGGAAAGCGCGCATGCTTTTGTTCATGCGTTGGAGCATATCAAGAACATCCGCCCGCTCATCACCGGTAAAATCCTCAAGAAGGGTTGTAAAGAACATCTCGAAATCGATGTCGCACCAACGGGCATATTCCTGGCCCTTCTGGGTGAGCATAATGCGAACACAACGCGTGTCTTTTTTATCGCGCACGCGCTTCACAAACCCTGTGGTTTCCAGCCTGCGCACGGAAACGCCCACAGAGGCTTTGCTGATGGTAAGCTGCTCCGCAAGTTCATTCTGTGTTGGCGTGCCAAGTGCGCGCACCGCAAACAGCAGCTGCGGCTGGCCGGGGTAAAGCCCGTATTTGCTCAGCGTGCGTTGCATGCAAAGGTTGTAAACATGGAGCAGAGCTTGAAATTCACGTCCGGCAGACGCAGTGATTTCTTCCCGTGTCATATGGAAAAATCTCCCATTATGTTTTATTCTATTATCCAGCGGAATCCTGTGCTTTGTCAACTGGTGGAAGACTATATGCGGCGATTTTGACAATTGCGTATCGATCCTGCATATGCTACAATACCTAAAATGAAAACGTTTTCAGTAAGGAGGACACTGTGGGTAAAAGCGGTGTATTAATGCATATCACCTCGCTGCCATCCCCTTATGGCATTGGCACGATGGGGCGTGCGGCATATGCATTTGCTGATTTTGTTGCGGATTCGGGCATGTCCGTCTGGCAAGTCTTGCCAATTGGACCTACGGGGTATGGAGATTCCCCCTATCAAGCATTTTCCACGTTTGCGGGCAACCCCAATTTGATCGATTTAGATCTTCTTTTAAAAGAAAAAATCCTTATGGAGGAGGATCTCGCAGGCCTGGATTTCGGCGCGGATCCCGCAAACGTAGACTATGGGAAGGTGATCGTTTCGCACGATGCAGCGCTGCGCCGTGCGTTCGCACGGTCGGGCAGCAGCCTTGCAGAGGCGGTGGAAGCATTCTCCAAAGAAAACCCATGGCTTGCGGATTATGCGCTGTTTATGGCCGTGAAGGCGCATTTCGGCGGCGTATCTTGGCAGGAATGGCCGGATGAAGCGATCCGCATGCGGGAGCCGGCAGCAATGGAACACTACCGTGCGCTCCTCCATGCGGAAATTGCATATATTGATTTTGCGCAGTACCTCTTTTTCAAACAGTGGCATGCGCTCAAAACCTATGCAAATGCGCACGGCGTAAAACTGCTGGGCGATCTTCCCATCTATGTTGCGCCCGATTCTGCGGATCTATGGGCAAATCCAGAGTTGTTTCTTGTGGATGTGGCGCGGCGGCCGAGCTTCGTTGCGGGTGTACCGCCGGATTATTTTTCAGAGGAAGGCCAGCTTTGGGGCAACCCGCTTTATGATTGGGATGCCATGGAACGGGAAGGCTATGCCTGGTGGATTGCGCGGCTCAAAGCAGCATGCAGCATCTTTGACCAGGTGCGCATCGACCATTTCATCGGCTTTGCACGATATTATGCCATCCCGGCAGGCGCTGCAAACGCGCTTGCGGGCGAATACCGGCCGGGCCCAGGCATGAAGCTGTTCCACGCCGTGCATGCAGCGCTTGGCCCGTTGCCGCTTGTGGCGGAGGACCTTGGCCTTATCACGCCGGAAGTGGAAGCGCTTCTGAAGGAAGCGGGCTATCCCGGCAT
>ERZ1643251.5482-NODE-5482-length-10318-cov-8.295040_pt1 | contig 10318 bp, 9 predicted proteins | sample MGYA00579261_ERZ1643251 | MGnify/ENA primary metagenome ERZ1643251 (study PRJEB29033, sample SAMEA4952267) | chicken gut metagenome | biome: Broiler Chicken; feature: Gastrointestinal Tract; material: Caecum | place: Ireland | collected 2018 | study: Broiler...
TTCAACTGTTTCATCTAAATAAGTAGCCTGCACGTCGGCCATATGAAAGAGCAGAGCTATAGGATACTTATAAAATACATTTTTTAAAGCGTAGCCACCTTTAACGCGCGCGTCGTATTCGCCCATGTGCCAATTTATTATCATGGCTTCTTCGCGCGTAAGCCTAATAAAGCCGTTTATTATGTACACAGACTTCTCTCCATGCCCATATGGGAGCGCGTCGTCTACGGTAAAGTAAGGCTTTTGTATCCACTGCCCGTCTACCTTAACGTTCTTTACGTCTTCCTTATAAAAGTTTACCTTACACACGTCGTGCAAAAGCGCGCAAATGGTCGCACTTTCCAAGCTAAACCTTTCCTGCCAGTTTTCGCCGTATTCACTTTCTAAAAGTTTAATAAACCTTTTATACACCTTGATTGTATGGTCTAAAAGCCCGCCTTTATAGTTGGAGTGAAAGTTTGTGCTTGCCGGAGCTTCAAAAAAGTCCGTTCTTTCAAGCCAGTTTAGCAAGTTTTCCGCGCCGTCGCGCTCTATGTTGTAAAATAGTTCTAAAAAATCTTCTTTTGTGTATTCCATAGTTTAAATGTATTACACTTTTAAAAAATTGTCAACAAAAATAGCAGTGTGAATTGACTTTTGCCGCCTTAAAAGCTATAATATCTAACATGAGAATTTGCAATTTAAGCTCGGGAAGCGACGGAAATTTAACCTACATAGAGTGCGGAAATACAAAAGTTTTAGTGGACGACGGACTATCTTCGAAAGAGACAATTAAAAGGCTTGTATTACTTGGCGTAAGCCCGCTAGATATAAACGCCGTGCTAGTTACGCATGAACACTCCGACCACATTAAAGGAATAGATAATTTTTGCTCTAAATATAACATTCCGGTTTACGTACACGAAGACGGCTTAAAGCCGCTTGAAAACAAGCTAACAAAACATATTAGAATAATACCCTTTAAAGATACGGGCTTTGAAATAGACGAGCTCGGCGTGCAGAGTTTTGCCGTACCGCACGACGTTGTGCGCTGCACGGGCTATTCTTTTTACGAAAATCAAAAAAAAATTAGTATTGTAACAGATTTGGGGCATACTACTAGCGAGATTATAAACAATCTTGCTGGCAGCACTCTTGTTTATTTGGAAGCGAATCACGACGTTCAAAGGCTTTTAAATAATCCAAGATACCCAAGTTTACTAAAAAGCCGCATATTAGGCGAACGTGGTCACCTTTCAAACAACGCTTCCGCAGAAACTATTTACGAGCTTTTAAAGAGCGGTACGCGTCAAGTTGTGCTTTCACATTTAAGCACGGAAAACAACACGCCAACGCTTGCATATGAAAGCGTAAAGAGCGCGCTTGAAGAGCACGGCGTTATAGAAGGCACTCACATAAAAATAGACGTGGCAACCGTGAACCCTGGGGCAATATTTAAACTATAAAATAAGCTGCTGGCATAAAAGGAGTTTTTATGAAAGCAGTTTTTTTAGTTTTATTAATGGTGTTTAGCCTAAACCTTTCCGGTTGCACACTATCTAGTAACATCGACACAAGCCAAGACATGACACCTAGGCTAATTTCTGTATCCGACGACCTACAAACAAGTGAAATGGTGGAAGAAGTTAAAAGCGCCGTTGTAGGAATAAGCGCCACGGTGGACGGTGGATACAGCGTTGGTAGCGGTGTGGCAATTGCGTCCGGCGGATATATACTTACTAACCACCACGTTATTGAAGGCGCAAGAAGCGTAAAGGTTTACCTTTCCAACAACGTGGAAAGCTACGCCAAAGTGCTTTATAGCGACAGCGCCCTAGACCTAGCCATTTTAAAAGCCGACGTAAACATGCCCTACTTAGACACGGAGCCTTCAACTAATTTAAAGGTTGGCGAAGACGTTGTTGCCATTGGAACGCCGCTAACGCTTCAATTTAAACACACGGTTACAAAAGGAATAGTTTCCGCCTTAAATAGAACGCTAGAAATTTCTAATCTTGGCGGCACTTCTACCCTTATGCAAGATTTAATTCAGCACGACGCAAGTATAAACCCGGGCAACAGCGGAGGGCCGCTAATAAACTCTGCGGGGAAAGTTGTGGGCATTAACACACTTAAAGCCACAGACGCAGAAGGCATTGCCTTTGCCATTCCAATTGAAGTGGCAACGTCGCTTTCTAGTAAAGTGATACAAAACGTAAACTACACCGCGCCCAAGCTAGGAATATTTGCTTACGACGTAAATATTGCCCGCTTTGCTTTAAAAACGAAGGCACAAAACGGGCTGTATATAGAAGACGTACAAAAGGATAGCGCGCTTTATAATGCCGGCGTAAAAAACGGCGACGTAATTCTTTCTATAAATAATTTAGACATGAACACGTCAATAGATTTAAGAAAATTACTTTACAGCCTAAACGCTGGCGACGAAATAGAAATTAAAATTTTAAGAGATGATGAAACGCACATAATTAATGCAAAAGTTTAAAATTTAATTAAAAAAGGCTTAATTTTAATAAAAATTAGCCTTTTTATTTAATTTTTTTAATTATTTTGTTAAATTTTTAATATTTTTATTTTCTTTATTTTTCTTAACTGTTTTGCTTAAATTGTCTACAATAAAAATAGCGTCGTTTAAAATTCTTGCGTTTTTATTTAGCCTTTTAGTATCCGTTACACTATCTAAGTCGCCGTCGAAATTTTTAAGTTCTTGATAGGCAAGAGCTATATTTTCTCTATCTCCAATATCAAAATATGCGTTCACGGCATTTGCTAGCATGTCAAAATTTTCTACACCTATTTTTTTGGCAAACATAAAGGCGTCCTCGGACATCAAACATTCTTTTATATCTTCTAAATTATCTTCTATAAAATTCTTTAAAAGCGGAAAGGCGTTTGCATAGGTGGACGGAATAAACTTTTCCCCGCCAACTACAAAACCGTCCGCCTTCATCATGTCGTAGACCTTTAAAGCTAAGTAGTCGTTTACAACTTCGTCTAAAAGCTCGTATTGCTTAGAACAAAATCTAAAACCCGTTTTATAACCTAAAAACTCGCCGCGGTCATTGCATACCCTATCAGTTGCAATTATATGGTTACATTCATGCACAAAAGTTTCCGTGCCAAGCTTTGTAAATTCGTTTAAAAAGCATAGCGGATGAAGGGTGTTTTCTTCATCTGTTGTGGGGCAAGTGAGCCCTGCCGTTTGAAAGTTGTTTATAATAAACTGCTTTATAATGCTTTTATAAGCTTCCGGATATACAAGCAAACCTAAACTATTTAAATAATTAAAAGAGCTATTTATATACACGCATTTTTCAATTAAATTTTCTAGCATTTCCGTGCGTATTTTTTCATAAGTCAAATTTAGTTCTTTATTATTTATTAATTTTTTTATTTCCGCGTTTGAATTTAATTCTTCAAAATTATTTACATTAAAGCCTAAAAAATTAAATAATTCTAAACAATCTTGTTTTCTTAATTTAGATGTAATTTTTTTCTTGGAAAGAAGTGCTTCTAAGGCAGAAATATAGGCGTCCTTTTTTATTTTACTAACGCTTGTAATATCTATATTCCTATGCTTTAAAAAATAATTTTTAAAAAGGTTTTCTATTTGTTTGTCCGCATCTAAATATATTTCTTCAATATCTCTTTCTATTTCGCCTAAAACAAGGCTAGTTTTGCGCTTTTCTTCTCTTAAATAATCTAGTTTTTCTTTATAGTTTTTATCCCATAAAGCCTTCATATTTAATAGCTCGTCTTCTAAAACCTTTAAACCTTCGCCATCTTTTAAAAGCTCGCTTGCGCTCTCGTCTTTTCCTAAAAAACCTTTAAAAATAAAAATTTGTTTAAAATTTTTCTTGGCGGTTTCGTAAATTTTGCCATATTTTTTAAAATAATCAAGTTCGTCAAGCATTTCATCTATATTTTTAACGTCTAGGTTCAAATTTAAGGGCAAATTATTTTCATTTAAAAAATCTTTGTAAAGGTTATTAATTTTATCTAAAAAATATATGTTTACGTCCGTTTTTGTAGTCATTTTGGAATACGGGCTAAGCCTGCCTAAAAATAAAAATGTAGTACTTTTTAACCTTTCTTCTATTCTTTGCCTATATTTTTCGCCATAAAACTTAACAAAATATTCTATTACTTTGTCAAGTTTTCCTTCTATTGGGTTAAAAATATTCGTGCCTTCTACTATGCACTCTAACATTTTTATTTTCTCCTAGTCTTTAATAAAGTCTAAATTTACTTTTCGTTTTACGTTCTCCGTAACCTTGTCTACGGTAACAAAGGCGTTGTATAAAATAGTTGCGTTTTTAGATAGCGGCTCTTTAAAATTATTTTTTTCCTTAGCGTTTATTTCCTTAGTTGCAGCAAGTATCTCTTTTTCGCTTAAAAAGTAACAATCTTTCATTGCGTTATTTAGCATGTTGTAGTTATTAAGCCCTATTATTTGAGCAAACAAGTTTGGGCTTTCCGACATTCTGCACCTTTTAATTAGCTCTAAATTATTTTCTAAAAACTCGCCCAATATTATAAACATCTTAGAGTATTCCGATTCTATCGGCTCTCTTGACCCCACTTCATAGTTATGACGCTTAAAAACATCATAGGTTTGATAGGTAATATAATCGTTTATCACTTCGTTTAAAACGTCGTTATCAGACCTTTGTCCATTGGTAAGGGTGTAACTTATTCCACTTTTATACCCTACAAATTCGCCGCAATGAAATATATAGTCCGACTCTAATATATGGTTCACTTCATGAATAAACGTAGGGGTATCCAACTTTAAATAGTTTTTGCAAGCGCAAACAAATTTTGGAATGCTACTGCCGCTATATTTTATAGTTGTAGCCCAACCAAGATTATTATCTCTACCCACAAACGTTCTAAACATAGACCTTGCAAGGTTGTCGCTAAGTGGCACGCCGCTATTTTTTAAATCTTTATACGCTTCGTCTAGATACGCGCAGTACGCTGCCTGATTGTTTAGCTGGGTGTCAGAAAGCTCGTAATACTTATCTAATATCTCCGGCGATTTTAAAAGCTTAATTAAAAAGGTGTCGTTCATATAAGCATCGTAGTCGTCGCCATGATCTATGCCCATAAATTTAAAAAGGTCTATTCTATCTTTTTTATCATAATCTGTAATAAACTCTTCTCTCTTCTCTATTATATCTATAAAGGTATCTATATAATTATTTATATCTTTATCTTGTTTTACGTCTTCTAAGCTCACGCTTTTTACACGAGCTATAACGCCTGCAAAAAATTCATTTATTTGATTTTTATAGTACTCGTTTATTTCCTGTCCGCTTTTTTCAATAGCTTTTATAACGTTTTCATTTTTACTCTTTTCTAAGCCCACAGATAAATATTCACGTTGATATTTAAGCATCCACAAACTTTTAGCCTTATTAAATTTTGCTATGAATTCCGCACGCCATTCATTATCCGCTAACAAACTTTTAAATTCTTTAAGCGTTACAAGAAGGTTCTCAAGAGCGCCACCATTATATTCTATTACGCCCAAAATATCTAAAAATTTAAAAAGATTATCCGCATTTTCCTTAGAAATTTCAGAGAGTTTATTCTGTGCAATATTGTTTACGGAATTTGTAAAAAGTTGAAAACTATCCATGTTTAAACTTTTAATATAGCTATTTTCTTTGCAGCCTAGTTCTTTAAAAAAATTTTCTCTTATGCCTTCAAGCCTAAAACTATAAAAATTTGTTAAATCTGAAAGTGTGGAAATCTTTGTATTTTCGTCTATCTCTCCAAAAAATAAAAAGGTAGTGTTATTTATGCGTTCTGTAATTCTTTGCCTATATTTTTCTCCGTAAAATTCAACGAAATAGTTTATAATGTCGTCTAGTTTGCCGTTTATAGGGTTAAAAATATCTACGCCATTTACTACGCATTTAATCATTCATCACCTCGTTAATGAGAGCAGTAAACTGATGGAAATTTTTAGGAAATTCGTTACTTCCATAGTAAGTGTACGTCTTCCCATCTTTTATAATTTTAACTTCATAGGTTAGTCCGTCTATAATAAGCGGGTTAATGTAGCTATCTTCCCAAGAAGAAACTATTCTTAAAAGGCGGCTAGCAACTTTATCTACATTAACGTTTTTTTCTTCCCCGTTTACCGTGCAACTCTTTTTTTCGTCGTCTAAAAGAATTTTTGTATTGCCCCTTAAATTTGTTAAAATTATTGATATTTGCATAAATAACTCCTTAAATTTTAATTATTTTACTATTTTTTTAGTAAAAAATCAATTATTTTAAAAGTTCTTCAACTATTTGAGTAGAATTTTTGCTTTTTTTATCTTCTGTTTTAATAGCATTGTTTTGCTTTAAATTTTGCCTTACTTTTCTAACGTTATTAAAGGCGTTTAAAACTATTTCTGCGTTTTGTGAAAGCGGGGTTGTTAAATCTTTTCTTTTTTTAATTTCCTTTATTGCCTCATCTACTTCTTCCCATTCTAATTTATTAAAGTTATTTAACGCCGTTGTCAATAATTTTACGTTATTTTTGCCAAATTTTTCTATTATCATATTGGGCTCATCTGAAATAAAGCATTCTTTTAATGTTTGCATGTTTTCTTCAATAAAGCCTTTTAAAAGCATAAACATCTTTGAATAGCCGGAGGGTTTATAGCCAATAGCCCCAACTTCAAAATTATCCTTTTTACATTTTTCATATATTTTTAAAGCAAAATAATCTGTAATAACTTCGTTAAGTAATAGTCTTGGCGAATCTATTAAAAGTTTACCCATTACCCCTAGCTTTTCATTAACTATTTTTTTATCCTTAAAAAATTTACCCCAAGATACTATATGATTCTGCTCGTGTATTAAAACTTGCGTAGATAAACTAAAATAGTTTGTACAAGCACAAATATAGCGTATTTTATCAGTTTTTACCTTGTTAAATAAATACGCCCAAGCAGCGTCATTGCTCAACTCCATAACGTATCTGTAAATAGGTATATATAAATTTTTTTCGTCTTCATCTATTCCATCTTTATTAAGCCTATCTATTACATCGTTATAAAATATGTTAAACATTGAATGTTCAGAAAAAGCATTATCAATTAGTCTATAATAAGGTTCTGTTATCTTACCATCATTTAAAATTTCTTTTAATTTTTCATCTTTCAAATATTCGTTATAATCGTTTCCATGGTCGAAACCTAAAAACTTAAATAATTTAATTCTTTTATTAATATCATAATTCGTAATAAATTTTTCGTTTTTTTCTAAAATGTCGCAAAATGTATCTACATATTCTAAAAGCTTGTCTTCATCAAGTTTATTAAGTTCTTCCTCAGTAAAATTTTTAACATTAATAAAATAATTTGTAATTAAATCAATAATTAAATCGTTATAATGGTCAGCAATTTTTTTAGCGTTTTCTTCTAAATCCTCAAAAAATTTTTTCGCCTTATTTTCTTCTCTAGCAATATTTAAATATTCTTTTTTATATTTTTCATTCCATAAATTATTTGCTTTTATTATTAAATTTGCAATTTTTGTATAAGTTTCTTTATCATTAAAGGTTTTTACACCTTTTTCTATATATTCGCCAAATTCGCCATTTTCATCTAAAAGATTGCAAAAATTTAAAAATACGAATAAATTTAAAAGTTTTTCTTCTTTTTTTACGTATTTTTCTGTATCATTATTTTTAAAATCTTTTACTACTTTGGCGAGCTCTACAAAAGGTTCCTTACTTAACCTAAAATATGAAACATTTTCTAAACTTTCAACGCCAAGCTCTTTAAACAAATTTTCAGCCACCACGGCTTTCTTTTTATTGAAATATTCTTCTAAATCGTTTAAAGTGGTATGCTCCACGGTTGCGCCGATTTCTCCCGTAAAAAAGTATGTAGTATTTTTTAGCCTGGATGTTATCTTTTCTCTATTCGCTTCTCCATAAAAATCCACAAAATACTCTATAAGCCTATCTAACTTCCCTTCTATTGGATTAAAAACATCAACACCATCTACAATATAACTTAACATATTCCACCCTCTTATTACTAAGAGTGTATCATACCTTTTTCACTTTTTCAATAGTAAAAATAAAAAAGCATGCATTTAGCATACTTTTCACCATAAAATATTTGTTTAGAGTTTTAGTCTTCTTCCTTAGGCTCTTCTATCTCCACTTCTATCACTTCCGGGTCTTCTTTGTCTTCCACAAGTTCTTCCATTTCTATTTGCTCAGTTGATTTGTCTTCTGTTTCTTGCTTTTTCTTGTTGTGCTTTTTAGGTTTTTCTACTTCAAGCTCTTCTTTAATATCCTTTTCCACACTTTCCTTAGCTATAAGCGACAACCTTTCTTTTTTTTGCGTGTAGATAACAATAGAATTACCGCTCTTAGATTTAATTTTTCCGCCAATTTGCTGATAAACTATGGCGCTGCCCATCATGAAGTTTACATTACCATCGTTCTGAGTGTTGATTTCTGCGCCGTCGCAAAGTTCGCCAACTTCACCCATGTTCATTGTGCCCACGCTAGCCTTATTTAGCATATAGCCAATATTGCCGTTCATAAGCGTTGCTATGTTCGTTCTATCAAGCATGCCTATTATGCTGCCGTTTATCATAGTGCCAATTTTTGCATCATTTCTAATGAACATAATTTCCGCGTTGTTTATAGTGGAAATTTCCGCCTTGTCGTCTATAAACTTAATGCTACCCTTGTTAAAAGTGCCAATTTTGGCTTTACCTTTAACGTAGTCTATGTGTGCGTCGTTTATGGTGGTGATATTAGTTTTATCCTTTACCATATAAATTGAACCCGTTTTAATAAGCCCAATTTTCGCCTTGCCGCCAAGCGTTCTAATAGAACCCGAGTTCATTATTTGAATTTTGGAGCGGCCTGCAACTTCAATATAATCGGAATTTGTGCTTTCTAAAACTATGGCGCTGCCCGTTAGGCTTACGTTTTTGCAATCTATAAGCACGTGTGCGCCTTCGCTAAGAAGAAGGTTGTCTTCTGCTTCATGTGCGGTTGGTTCTGTAATTTTTTCTTTAAAAAGGTCAAAAAAACTCATAAATCTCCTTTAATACTCCGCGGAAAGCAAATTTTGCCCTGCAAAATTTCAAAAAAGCTGCGCTTTTTCCTTGCTCCGCAAGGCTTTCCGCGTTATTTATAGAATATTATTACATATTTTATTCAAAAAACAAAACAAAAAGAAATAAAATTAAAAATAAATTTATTACTTTAAACAGCTAATATTTCTCCACTGCATATTAGTTTTTGTTTATTCCCCAAGTTTTCATCTAGCTTTAACTTTAATTTAAGTATTACCACATTTTTTTATGGCCAAAATGACGAAAGCTGGGCTAGCTAAATTTATAGTTAAAAAAATGCCAAGCAAGAAGCTAGGCATTTTAGTTATAAATCTTTATTATTTCTCTGGCTCGTCTATGTAGGAAGCTATTTTTCTTAAAATGTGCTTTGCTATGTGGTCTAATTGAGAGCCGTCGCGGTAATCTGCGGGTGCATAGCTGTTTACACGCCTATCTAAGTAAAGCTTGCGGGCTTCCTTTTTAGATTGCTCGTTATTTTCCTTATATACACAAACAGAATTGCCGTTATACATGGTGAGTATTTTCATGCAAGGCACGTCAGTGATGCCGTCGCCAAAATATACCATGCGCTCGTATGGGATAACCTTGCTTTTATCTTTAATATACTCGTTTACGTCGCCAAAATCGGACAAGTTTTCAGTGAAGCCCTTTCTTATTCTATACATAAACTGCGTTTTGTTGGTGTAGTTCACTGAATGCGCTGGCCAAATTGCGTTGCCACTTTCATCGTACACATAGCAGCAGCCGAATATCTTTTTTAAGTGCGGTGCAATTTCCGTGGCTTCCATTATTTCGCGAAGCCCACTTGAAATTACATAGTGGTCTATTTCTATGTTTAACGTTTTTGCATAGGCGTTTATTCTATCGAACCACGTTGTAACGCCTTCAAAAAATTTTACAGTTTTGCCATAGCTATTAAAAAATTCCCTAGTTACCTTAATCCCCTTCTTTTCAAGCTCCGTTTTAAAACAGTAGAGTGTTGCTAAAATTGGGTCCATGTTGTGTTTCGCGCCAAAGGCGTTTACTTTTGCCCACCAATCGTTTGGCGTGGAAATTCCTAAAACATTTTTAGTTATTGCCATTTCTGACGTACCGTCTATAAGTGTATCGTCGAAATCGTACATAAATGCTACTTTTACCATGCTTGTCTCCTTTTTAAGCATTTTATCATGAATTTATGGTTTTGTGAATATTTAATTTAGATTTTTTT
>ERZ1643251.5483-NODE-5483-length-10317-cov-7.744397_pt1 | contig 10317 bp, 10 predicted proteins | sample MGYA00579261_ERZ1643251 | MGnify/ENA primary metagenome ERZ1643251 (study PRJEB29033, sample SAMEA4952267) | chicken gut metagenome | biome: Broiler Chicken; feature: Gastrointestinal Tract; material: Caecum | place: Ireland | collected 2018 | study: Broiler...
TTCCAAAACGACGCTTTTGGATAAGCGCACCCAATTTGTCGCATACTTGCGACCTGAGCGGGTGAAGTTGCGCGATTTTATAATATGTGTGCCCCTATAAATCGCGCAACGAGGGCAGAGCCCTCAAAATCTCGACTTTTTGTTTCGTCAGCTCGAAACAAAAAGTGAGAATTTATTTAATAATCGTAATCGGCGCGATCTGCACGGAGAGCGACTTGATGCCGAGCCCCGGGAAGCTGACGTTCGCAACCAAAGACGAACCCTCGCCGCGGGTGGAAACGATCATGCCGTCGCCGAATTTCGGGTGCCGCACGCGCACGCCCGCCTTGAACTGCGCATAATCCTTCGCCGCCGTGCCGGGGGAAGAGTTCCGCCCCCCTGCCTGCACTCGCTTGTACCCTGCCGCCGCGGAGAAAGACTTGCCCGCCGAAACGGACGGAACGTCGTCCGCGGGGACATCGGCACGGTATCCGTACTCGTCCTCGTCGTTCCGCGAGGAGCGGGAGAAGGTGCGCCGCGCGCCGTACCCGCCATAAGATGAACCGTAGGAGGAAGAGCCGTACCGCGACCCGTACTCCCCGCCGTAGCGGTTGCCGCGCGCGTAGTCGGAGTATGCCGAACGCTGCGGCTCCACGTCCATAACGGAGGAAAGCTCCTTCATGAACCGCGATTCGAGCGTCATGCTGCGCTCGCCGTACAGGTAGCGGCTGCGCGAGCGGGTGAAAAACAGCCTTTCCCTCGCGCGGGTGATGGCGACGTACAACAGCCGCCGCTCCTCTTCCAGCTCGTTGTCGTCGTAGGCGGCGCGGGACACGGGGAAGATGTTCTCCTCCATGCCGACCACGAACACCACCTTGAACTCCAAACCCTTGACCGAATGGACGGTGGCAATGGTGACGTAGTTCGTGTCGTCCATCTCGTCGGTATCCGAGCTGAGCGTGACCTGGTTGAGGAAATCGCCGAGGGTCGCGCCCTTGTTCATGCGGCAAAATTCGTCGACGGAATTGACAAATTCGTCGATATTCGCCTTTTTGTTGATGCTCTCGTCCGAGTCGTCGGCGTACATGCTCAAAATGCCGCTGTCGTTGATGACGTCGCGCACGATCTCGTCGGCGCCCGCCTCCATGCCCTTTAACACGAGATTTTTGAGGAGTGCGCCGAACGCCTTCACCTTCTGCTTGCTGCCCGCATTGAGCGGCAGATCGTCCACGTCTAACACCGCGTCGTACACCGACAGGTCGTTTTCGGCGGCGTACTGTTCCAGAATTTCGACGGTGCGCGCGCCGATACCGCGCTTGGGCACGTTGACGATGCGGGAGACCGCCTCGCTGTCGAACGGGTTGTTGATGACGCGCAGATACGCGAGCAAATCCTTGATTTCCTTGCGCTCGTAGAACTTGAAGCCGCCGAACACCTTGTAAGGCACGCTGTACTTGGAAAATTCCTGCTCGTATGCGCGGGTGAGCGCGTTGATGCGCATGAGGATGGCGAAGTCGGAAAAGCTGTACCCCTCGCGCATGAGGTTGCTGATGGTACGGGTGACCCAAAGCGCCTCGTCGTTCTCCGTTTCCGCCTGGTAGTACTGCGCCTCGCTCCCCTCGCCGTTCTCCGTCCACAGCACCTTGTCCTTGCGGCGGCCGTTGTTGCGGATGACGGCATTGGCGAGCTTTAAAATATTTTTGGTGGAGCGGTAGTTGCGCTCCAATTTATACACCTTCGCGTTCGGAAAATCCTTTTCAAAGTCGAGAATGTTCTCGATTTTCGCGCCCCGCCAGCCGTAGATGCTCTGGTCGTCGTCGCCGACGGCGAACAGGTTGCCGTGCACGGTGGACAGCAGCTTTACGATCTCGTACTGCACGGCGTTGGTATCCTGAAACTCGTCCACATGTATGTAGCGGAATTTGCCCGAAAGGTATTCGAGCGCGTCCTTGTCCGTTTCGAGCAGGCGCAGCGCTTCGGTGAGGAGGTCGTCGAAGTCGAGCGCGTTGTTCTTTTTGAGGTGGTCGCAGTAGGCGGCGTAGACGGCGCAGATGTCGCGGATGTTCTTGACGTCGGCGTTTTCCTCGGCGTACTGCTGGGGCGTTTTGCCGAGCATCTTCGCGTTTGCGACGTGGAATTTGATATTTTTGAGGAGCTTTTCGTCCTCGAATCCGCTTTCGGCGAACGCCTTTTTGATGACGTTCGCCCGCTCCGTTTCGCTGTATATGGAAAAGTTCTTGTTATACCCGAGCCGCTCGGCGTACATGCGCAGGATGCGCACGCACATACTGTGGATGGTGCAGATCCACATGCTTTCGCTCCCCTCGACCATATCCGAAAGGCGCACGCGCATCTCGTTCGCCGCCTTATTCGTGAAGGTGATGGCGAGGATGGACGAGGGGCGCACCCCCTTTTCCTCGATGAGATAGGCGATGCGCGAGGTGAGCACGCGCGTTTTGCCGCTGCCCGCGCCCGCGAGCACCAGAACCGCCCCCTCCGTATCGGTGACGGGCTTCAACTGTTCTTCATTGAGTTTTGCCAGAATTTCCTGCATAATTTTTCTCTTGTCCTTCTCTTGCTCTGCCGTGCCGTTTGATTCTTCCATTATACCACAAAACGCGGCGCACCGCAATCGGCGGAGCGTGTTTTTTGAAAATGTGCATAATGTGTGCGCTTACACGGAAGCGCGCCCGCCCGCACGCAGCGCTTATGCGCCTCCGCTCCGCCCTGCCTGCGGCACTTCTGCACTTAACCGCGGCGGCGCCCCTCGTACTCCGATTCGCGGCGGAAGCGCTCGAGCGCCTTTAAGTACCGCTCGGAGAGGGTGAGGGTATAGCGCTGTTTCTCCTCGTAGGTCAGCGTGTCGTAATAGGCGCGGTCGGTCAGCCTGCCGATCGCGTCGGACACCTCGCCTTCGGCAAGGAGCATGGCTTTGACCTTTTCGTAAAAGGCGTCGTCGTCGCCGCCCTTGACGGTGCAGGTGATCTTGCCCGCGAAATAGCGGCCGGCGCGGCTTTCGGAGATGCCCGCGTTTTTCGCGCGCGCCACGTCGGTGCGGAATTCGTCCTTACAGTTCTCCCAAAAACCGCTCTTTAAACGGCTTTTCGCCTCTTTTGCGATGCTCTTGAAGTTCTTTTCGCGGATTTTCTGCATGATTTCCTCCCTTTCGGCATTTTTCGCGCAAGCAAAAAGCCCGTTATTTTTCAATAACAGGCTTTTGTGGTTAATTCTTATTGCTTCTTTTGCGTGCCGCTTCCGACTTCTTCTTTTTCCGTACGGAAGGCTTTTCGTAATGCTCTTTGCGGCGAAGATCTCCGAGAATCCCGTCGCGGGAGCACTTTCTCTTAAAACGGCGCAGCGCGCTGTCGATCGATTCGTTCTCTCCGACTTTGATCGTGGACATTCCTTTTCAACCCTCCTTCGCCTTACGCATTTACTCAACATACGATATTTTACAAAAAAAGGAAGGAGATGTCAAGTTATTTGCGGCTGTTTGCAGGATTTTTTGCTGCGCCGTTTCTGCCGCAGTCCTACCTTTCGCCCGCATACCGGATATGCTTGACAAAAATACACCGCGCAGGTATAATTACACTATAATACATCATATATGGAAAGGAAAAAATGAAAAACGATTACAGCATGTATGCACCCGAACAGCTGCAGGGCGAACGGCGCAAACTGCACCGCAAGCTGATTCTGCCCAACATTTTTATACTGCTCATTTCGCTTGTTGCGGCGGCATCTCTGCTCTTCGGGCAGCTTTTGTCCGTTTCGGTACATATCGACGCGCAATTCGGCGAAACGGTTGCGCAGATGATGAGCGAACAGGCGGGCGAAGAGGGCGGCGCGGATGCGGAAGCGGCGGCTAATCAGTACGCGTTCCTGTTCAAGGACGCCGATGCGGACGTAACTATTTCCCTGAATCCCCTCGATATTATGACCGCGGGTTTCGACGGCGGCAGAGAGGGCGTTAAAAAGCTGTTTACGAGCGCCCTCGGCGGGCTTTCGGATACCGTTGCACGATTGAGCGAACAGATCCTGCCTGCCATGATCTCCGTGAGCGTTGCGGGTACGGCGGGCGCCGACCTGGAAAACACCGACCTGGAAAACATCGATACGAGCATCTTTACGGATACGATCACAAAACTGAACGACCAGGATTTTGAGGGCGCAAGGACGGAGTTCAAAGATGGAATAACCCCATTTTTGCAGCAATTCGGCATCACTCTTGTCGAAGGCTCCGAAGAATACAACCAGGTGATGGATACCTATGACAGCCTCGTCGATGAAATGACCGTAGACGGGGAATTCAGCACGACGAACATTCTCACCGCGATGGGCGGCTCGGGCGAAGGAACGGAGGAGAGCGGCATGGGCGACATGCTCGCAATCCTCTCCGACCCCGGTACGTTTGCCGACCAACTGGACGAGGAAACGCTGCAAACGGTCAACCTGGTTTGCACGTGCCTTTCGGTATTTGTGCTCATGCAGGCGGCGCTGTGGGCGATTTTGGCGCTGTTTGCATTGCTGCACATCTTTTTGCCGAACAAAAAGGTGGGCATGTGGTATGTGAAACTGCTGTGCTGGCTCCCCTGCTTCCTCTTTTTCATCGCGCCGCCGCTGGCGCTCGCCGTCGCACCGAACTTTGTCGAACTGCCCGCCGTTGTTTCCTCGCTCGCGTTCGGCGGCATGACGTTTATCTCCGGCATCTGCCTGTTGGTGCTGTGGCTCATCTCCATCTTCTGGTGCCACCCCATCAAAAAGCGCATCAAGCGCTGCACGGACGCGCTTCGTGCGCGCAGGGCATAATCTTAAATCCGTATCCCCGCGCGCTGCCCGCGCGGGGATTTTCATGCAAAAAGCGGCGGCAAAATTGCCGCCGCTTTTTGCATAAAAAACAAACTCTCATTTGTTCAAAATCTTCGCTTTTTCGTCGTTAAATTCCTGCTCCGTCAAAACATCTTCATCATACAATTCTTTTAACTTTTTCAATCTTTCAAAATAATCCTGTTCCATTTGGTCGGATGCAACGGCAACCTCGTCCTGCGCCGAGGAAATTTTCTCCTCACATTTCGGTTGCGCACATTCTACTTTATAATAAAAGCACCAAAATGTTATTTCAAGAACTATAATCAGCAGTAAGGGTATATAAGCATATGTAGTAAAAATATTCCCTATAAACAAACTCAATGACTCGTCTGTTTTATTCAGCAAAGATTTCCATTCAGTATTAAGACAAATAACAAACAGCACCCCCTCAATAAGATAAATTACTCCAATCCAAATCGACAAAATTGCCGTTACTTTAACAATGCCTTCGCTTTTTGCAAAAAATATCCATATTATCACCAATATACACAAAACTGACGAACATACCAAAATCAATATATTGAATACCTGCGAAAAAACCTCTAAATTATGCAGTGACGGCATGAAATAATTTGCTCCCGCGGAAGAAGACCATATTATGGCAAATTCCTTAAAAATGGCAATAACGTCACTTTTTCCGTCCAAAAGCGCAAAGCCATTTTCCTCGACCGTACGCATAAAAGCAAGTCCATTATCCTGCAAAATTCCGTCAAATTGCGATAAATCGATTCCCACAGGGGCAAAAAGCAAGCAAAGCAAGGACAACACTGCCAACGCAAACGCCGCCCCTCCCAAACACAAGCGCCTTAACGACATCTTAATCATTTTATCCCCTCCCGTAGTTTCTATATATTATATCAGGTCTTTTGACCTAAGTCAAGACTTTTGACCTAAATCCACATAAAATAAAGGACATGGAAGCCATGCCCTTTATCGAAGTATTGAAACAATTGATGAGTGAGAAAAATTTGAGTCAGCAAAAGCTTGCCGACCTGCTCGGCATTAACCAAACGACAGTGAGCCAATGGCTGTTGGGAAGAAAAAAGCCAGGCTACGACAGCATTTTGCTTTTGTATGAAATATTCGGAATTACACCGAACCAACTTTTCGGAATCGACGACTGATCAGTCCTTGCAAACTGCACGGGTCAAAGCAGTTTTTCGCCCATGTTCTGCCCGCCCAAAATGTGGATGTGCAGGTGAAAGACCGTTTGCCCCGCGTCCTTGCCCTGGTTGACAATTAAGCGGTAGCCGCTTTCCAACCCCAGCGATCTGGCGATTGCGGGGATTTTGACGAAGCACTTTTTGAGCAGCTCCGCCTGTTCGGCGTTCATCTCCGCCAGCGTTGCAAAGTGCGATTTGGGCACGACCAGAACGTGCGTTTTCGCCTGCGGGTTGATGTCGCGGAAGGCGAGCATATCCTCGTCCTCATACACCTTGTTCGAGGGGATTTCCCCCGCGATGATCTTGCAGAAAAGACAGTTTTTATCCATAACGTTTCCCTCCAAATGGTTCGATATTTTATAACCGTGCCGCAAAAACGAGTACCGCGGCGCGGTTTTTCATTTTGTAAGAAGTGCCGCCTGCGCCCCCCTGCCGCGCTTATTCCTCCCGCTCGGCGAGCAGTCCGTCCTCGAAGAGGGCGACGGCGCGCACGCGCACCTTTTGACCGGTCGGAACCCCGCCCGCGAGGTACAGGCGGATGTAATTTTCCGAATAGCCGACCGTGAAGCCGTTCTTTTCCTCTTCGGGAATCATCTCCAACGTTTTGCCGATATGCGCCCGCTCGTACTCCTCGCGCAGTTCCCTGCCCAAGGCGAGCAGGCGGTGCAGCCGCTCCTTTTTGACGGCGGCGGGCAGCTCCTTCCATTTTGCGGCGTTCGTGCCCGTGCGGCGGCTGTACGCGAAGCAATGAATCTGCGAAAACGCCGCCCGCCGCGCGAGCGAAAGCGTTTCCTCGAAATTTTCCTCCGTTTCCGTCGGAAAGCCCGCAATGATGTCGGTGGTGATCGCCGCGTCGGGGAAATACTTACGGATGAGCGCCACGCGCGCGAGGTACTCCTCGCCCGTGTAGTGGCGGTTCATCTTTCTGAGCACCGCGTCCGACCCGCTCTGCAGGGAGAGGTGAAACTGCGGCGCGAAGTCGCGCACCTGTTTTGCCGCCCGCAAAAGCTCGTCTGTAACGACGCCGACCTCCAAAGAGCCAAGACGTATGCGCGATTTTGCATCCTTGACGGCGAGGAGGAGTTCGGGCAGTCCCCGCTCCCCGTCGCGATAGGAGGAAATGTCGATGCCCGTAATGACGCACTCGGCGGCGTTGCATTGCAAGATTTCCGCCGCCGCCCTCTCAACCGTGCGCGAACGGCTCCTGCCGCGCAGGTACGGGATGATGCAATAGGAGCAGAAATTGTTGCACCCGTCCTGAATTTTGACGAACGCGCGCGTTTTCAGCTGTACGGGCGCGGGGAGTTCGTCGTACTCCTGATCCGCCTCGTCGATGCAAACCTTCTCCGCCGCGCCCGATGCGGGCATCGTTTGCGCGCCGCACGATACGGGTGCCGCCGCGAGGGGCAAGCCTTCGCCGCGGGCAAAGCCGTCGATGAGTTCCAGAATTTTGCCCTTCTGCCGCGCACCCGTGACGAGGGTGACGCTGCGCTTATCCGCGAACGCCGCGGGCGCCTTTTCCGCCGCGCAGCCGCACACGATGACGGGGGCCTGCGGCGAAACGGCGGCGATGCGCGCGATTGCCTGGCGCGACTTCTTTTCCGCCTCGCCCGTGACGGCGCAGGTATTCAGAATGTACAAGTCGGCGGGTACGAGCTCGTCCGAAACCTCCCAGCCGCGCTCGGAAAGCCCGCGCGCGAGCGAGCCGCTCTCGCAGCCGTTGACCTTGCAGCCGAGTGTGAAAACGACAGCCTTCTTCATGCCCATTCCCCCAACTCGAACATTGCGGCGGAGAGGAAGGCGATCGCCGCCGTTTCCGCGCGCAGAATGCGCCTGCCGAGCGTAATGCCCGCAAAGCCCGCCGCCTTTGCCGCCGCGAACTCCTCCTCCGAAAAGCCGCCCTCGCTGCCCACGACGAGCGCCGTGCTGCCCGCGAGGGAATGAAGGTCAAAGTCGGACATATGCGCAAATTCGCAGGCGAACAGTTTATGTTCGTACCCTTCGCAGGAGGCGAGCGCCTTTTCCAGCGAGTCATAATATTCGATATTCGGAACGGTGGCGCGCAGGCACTGCTTTGCCGCCTCACGCGCGACCTTTTTCAGCCGTTCGAGCTTGTTTTCGTTCATGTACGCGGCGCAAAAGCGGGAGGAAAACACGGCGATCTCTTTGGCGCCGAGCTCTGTCGCCTTCTGCACGACCAGCTCCGTTTTATCCCCCTTGAGCGCGCCGATGAGGAGTTTGACGGGCGTTTTCGCCTCCTTGTCGGAGGGGCGCCCGCCCACGACGCCGCACAGCATTTCGCCCTTGCCGATTTTATTGACGACGGCGTCGTATTCGTTGCCGCTGCCGTCGAGCAGGACGATCTCGTCCCCCTCTTTGAGGCGCAGAACGTTTTTGGCGTGCGAATACTCATCGCCCGTCAAAGCCGTTTCCCTCGTTATTTTGTCGACATAAAATCTGCGTACCGTCGCCATAAAACTCCTTTTTTTGCGGCTCATATTGCCGAGATATTAGCGGCTTTATATTTTTATTAATCTCTCGAAAAAGGCAAAACCGCGCTTTTGCCTTTTTCCCTCCATTTGCCGAAAGGCTCACGGAAGGGGTGAAGTTGCGGCATTTTATAATATGAGTGCCCTTAAAAACAACGGGGCCCCCGAAAATCGCAACGCGTATAGCAGTGTGAGATTTTTGGGGAAGAGGAGCAACAAGTGTACGAGGGCTTGGCGGCAAGCTATGCGCGCCGCTTGCCCTCCGTCGCCTTGTTGCGACGTGGCATGAGGGGAAAACCGCTCGGGTTTCCCCTCCAATCGCAGAAATTTGTTTTAACAGCTTAAAGCAAATTTCGCGAGTAATTCTCTCGCGCAAGCAAAACCGCGCTTTTGCGCTGCGCACCCCTATTTGCAAACACCTTTGCTTTTGCAGGAAAGGTGAGCCGCGCAATTTTAATAATATGCGTGCCCCGAAATATTGCGCGGCGGGGAAAACTCCGAGCGCCGCACCGCTTATTAAGCGGTGCGCGTTGGGGTTGTCCTCAAAATCTCGACTTTTTGTTTCGTCAGCTCGAAACAAAAAGTGAGAACTATTTCCTCATCGCCAAAGCAAACCACTCGCCCTTGCGCACCTGTTTGACGAGTTTCAGTCCGATGCCCTCGTAGGCGGAGATCACCTGCGCGAGCTTCGGCTCGATGATGCCGCTGAGGATCAGCGTGCCTCCCTCCTTCAGGTTCTTCGGGATGCTCTCCGACAGGCGGCAGAGGATGTCCGCCGTGATGTTCGCCGTCATCACCTCGCCGCGCACCTCCGCGTTTTCGAGCAGGTCGGAAAGATCGATCTTCACCCTTTCCGCGACCCCGTTGAGCGCGGCGTTGTGCTCGGCACTGCGCACCGCAACGTAGTCGATATCCGTCATATACGCGAACTTCGCGCCCAGTTTTACAGCGGAAATTCCTAAAATGCCGCTGCCGCACCCGACGTCGATGACGGTATCCCCCTCGCGCAGGTATTCCTGCAACAGTTCGAGGCACATGGACGTGGTTTCGTGCTCGCCCGTGCCGAACGCCATGTTCGAATCGAGCTTGATGACGACCTCGCCCTCCTTCGGCTCGTAGGGTATCCACTCGGGGCAGACGACGACCCGCCCGCCGATGTGGATGGGGCGGAAATGCTTTTTCCACACGTCGATCCAGTCGTCCCCCTCGATCTCGCGGCGGGAAGTTTCGAGCGTGCCGAGGGGAATAAACCCCGCGCTGCGCTCCTTCAACAGCTCCAGATCGGCATTGATCGAGCGGATGTTTTCGTCCGCGATGTCCACGGGCAGAAAGCACTTGACGAGCACGTCGCTCTGCGGCGCCGCAAGATCGTCGTCCATGTAGTCCCAAAAGGTGCGCTTGTCCTTTTGCAGCGCGATGATGTCGTTCACGTCGCAGATGGTCACGCCGTAGTTGGTGTAGTTCCAGAAGATATCGGAGATGAGTTCGCTCCCCTCGGTAGTCGTATGTACGGTATATTCGATAAATTTCATGGCGCGCCTCCGCGGATTTTTTCTCCTACTATTGTACCCGTTTTTGCGCCGTTCGTCAACCTCTTTTGCGGCGGCAATGCGCGCCGAACCCTGCGCCAAACCCGCCCGAGCCTACCGCCGCCATGCGTCAACTCCCGAGCCATACCGCCGCCCGCGCCGATGCCGCCCGAGCCATACCGCCGCAATGCGCCGCCAAACAAAAAAGCCCCGCGCTTTTGCGGGGCAGAACAGAGCGCAAAAAGCGCACCGACGATACGCAATCGTTTTTTGCGGCTTATGTTCGTT
>ERZ1643251.5485-NODE-5485-length-10316-cov-8.306598_pt1 | contig 10316 bp, 9 predicted proteins | sample MGYA00579261_ERZ1643251 | MGnify/ENA primary metagenome ERZ1643251 (study PRJEB29033, sample SAMEA4952267) | chicken gut metagenome | biome: Broiler Chicken; feature: Gastrointestinal Tract; material: Caecum | place: Ireland | collected 2018 | study: Broiler...
GAGATAAAACCAATATGAAAATAGTAAAAAAGAAAGAAGCGTTAGAAACAATTAAGAACGGAAAATTCGAAGAAAGAACGAACTATTTTGGGTACGAAAATATCGTGACAGGAAGGACTGTTTACGTATGGTATGAGGATATGAAAGAATCATTACGTGTCAGCGGTTTTGGTGAAGCTGAATCCGATTTTATAGTATCCGCTATGGTATTAGCGGGTGCTAAATTGGTTAAAGAATAAAGGAGCCGTGTATCCGGAAAAGGAGAATATTTATGAATGAAAAATTGCCTGTACTAAAATTAATTGGTTTAGGATTTCATCAATTGCTTATAAACGAAGAAGTTTCTTGTGATTTTATTGTAGAAACAATTTTAAATGGTTTACCCAACCCGGGAGAAAAAATTGAATTAAGCGCAGAAGAAATTAAAACAATGTTGGTCTTTGTTTTTGAATTATATTTAAAACGGAAAAAAATTGAATTAAGCGCAGAAGAAATTGAAACATTGTTGGTTTTTGTTTTGGAATCGCTTTTCGAACGCCCGAAAAGGTAGGTGGATAGATATGCTTTACCCGGTTACGAGACTTGTAATTTTTTCGCTTATTGTAATAATAGGCACACTAATCGCCCATCTAATAATAGATAGTCACGACGAATAATATACACTTTAAAGTAAAGGGGGGTGATAAAACGTGCGCAAATATGGGCAAACATTAAGCCAGTATCTCTTGGAATGTAATGCAAACTGGTTTTCCGTTCGATGGAAGATAGAGGACGAAAACGGAAACGTATTAACCGAAGATTTAATGGAATGTAAATGTAATGACCCTATAATGGATAGGACTGTGAAACAGGTTTATAAAAACCCATACGCGGTATTGGTGAGGGTGAACAATGAACAATGAAAAATTAGAACTGATAAAGAAAAAAGTAATTAGAGACGGAATAATAACAAAGAGTGATTTTAAGTATCTTAAAAAACACAAGTGTAATATCACTCGTTATGAAAGGAACATGGGAGTCGATAAAGTTTTTGAATGGAAAATTAACGATATACTTATATTACGTTTCATAGTAAAGGAATAAAGTTAAGAATGGATAATATAAGATCGCCAACGGTAAGAACATACCAAATTAATCAAAACGAATTAAAAAAATTATAACAGTTAAAAAAAGAAAGGTATAAATAATATGGATATTAAAGTTAGAGTGTATGTAGTAAACAGTGAAAGCAAATTGAAAGCTTTTGTAAGCGTAACAGCAGATGAATTAATTGTAATGAACGGTTTCAAGCTTATTGAGGGGAAAGACGGGAAGTTATTCTTAGTGAATCCGGCAAACAAAATCGCAGATGGGGAATATAGAGATGTTACATACTTTTTAAAGAAAGATTGTCATAACTATGTTGAGGAATTAGCAATAAAAGAGTATAACAGATTCGTAAATAATAAAATGGATAAAGCAAATCCATTCACAAAATAAAAAATTTGTTCCACGTGGAAATGTTCCACGTGGAACATTTTAAAATATCGCTTAGTATTGGAGGTTTAAATGTCAAAGCGAAGATCGAAGTCACAGTTATTAAAAGAATACCGGAAGAATGTTAAGCGTATACGTCAGTTCATGCGGTACTGGGAAAAGCGTGGTGTAAAATTTGACGAGGGAATTATACCGAAAAGAAAGTCAAAGACAAGAGTATATGCGGCGGAGGTTGATTATTTAAAATCTCTAAAACCAGCTACTCTGCTTAAAAAAGGGAAAAGCGTAGACATAAAAACAGGGGAACAAATATCTGGTTATCAAGTGAGAGAGAACCGAAGAAAAGAAGCGGCCATTAAAAGGAAAGCAAAAGCGAGTCAAATACAGGACTTTGAGTGGGACTTTATATTGGACTTTTATCGTGATTATTTCTCTCGTTTTCCACAAAAAATTAGCAAAATGCTAATAGATAATCTCGTAACCTTAATAAGAACGTATGGAAAAAGGGAAACAGCTCTAGCATATGAAACAATGCCGAAAAAGATTGATGATTATATAACGGAAGAATCGGGTGACATATACAGTTCTGTTCTAAGATATAATTCAGATGTGATAAACTATATTCCCGGTCTTAATGAAAGACAGAAAAGAGAAGTAGAAGAAGAATGGGCGAACGAGGAAGACTGGGAAACCATAGGGACACCATGGGAGGATATATGAGAGTAAAAAGGATACCAATCAAAAGATATTTTAACTGTGATTTTGAGACAGAAGTATACGAGGGTCAAAAAGATACAAGAGTTTGGCTAGCCGGTTACGTTCAAATACGTACACCCGATATCATAGAGGAAGATAATTTTTTACTGGACGAGCCACATATTCAATATGACATAGATACATTTATGAGTGAAATTGCTAAATTTGACGGAAAGAATGTTTTTTATTTTACTAATCTAAAGTTTGACGGAAGTTTTATTTTGCCATGGCTGTTAAAAAATGCTACACCGAATTACGATGCAAAAGAAAATGAGTTATTTCCGGGAGAGTTCAACTCACTTATTTCTAGTATGGGCAGTTGGTACACAATAACCTGGAAAACAGGAAATGGGGATATTGTTGAATTCAGAGACTTATTAAAACTAATACCATTAAGTGTTGCCGGAATGGGAAAAGCTTTTAATACCAAACATAGGAAAACGGAAATGGAATATGAGGGCATAAGGGAATATGGAAAGGTATCAGAAAACGATATTAATTATTTTATTAACGACCTAATGGTGCCGAAAGAAGCATGCGAACAAATGTTCTTAGAGGGAAACATGGGCCTGACAATAGGCAGTTGTTGCCGCACTTATTACAAGCGTCAGGTGGGATACATGCGGTACAACGAACTGTTCCCAAATCTGTATAAGTGTATATCTCCTGAGGATAATCTTAGTTGTGGGGAATATATTCATAAAACCTATTACGGCGGCTGGTGCTACTGTAATGATAGAGTAGAGGGAAAAGTGGTGTACAATGTACATAATTATGATGTTAATTCTCTGTATCCATCTAGGATGGAATCCGATAGCGGGCTGTATTATCCTGTTTATGACCCAATAACATTTTTTTACGGAAGTGTTCCGGTGCAATTTGAGAACTTGAAAAAGTACTACTATTTTATTCACATTCGTTGTTCCTTTGAACTAAAGAAAGGACATCTTCCATTTATCCATATTATTGGAAATAAACTATACAGGCGTACAGAAAACCTAAAAACAAGCCGCATAAAGCGCAAAGACGGAACATATGTAGATCGTTATGTAGATATAGATGGAAATGTTAAAACAAACGTAGTAGACTTATATCTGACATGTGTTGATTATAAACGTTTCCTGGATTTTTATGATGTTGAAAATTTTGAAATTATAAGCGGAATAGTTTTTGCTTCTATTTCTGCAGAAATATTTGATTGTTATATACATGAGTGGCGTAAAGTTAAGGAAAACTCTACAGGCGGCAGAAGGCAGATAGCAAAACTTTTTTCGAACAATTTTTACGGGGATTTTGCGAAAAATACAGATAGTAGCTATAAAATTCCATACCTTAAGGATGACGGGGTTATGAGTTTTGTAACAATTGACGAAAATAATAAAACTCCTGGTTATATAGCAATAGGTTCTGCCGTTACTAGTTACGCAAGAGACTTTACTATTCGTCATGCCCAGGAAAATTATGGTATTTTTTGCTACTCTGACACGGACAGCATAAAAACAGAGGGTGAAGCAGTCGGCCTGGAAATCCATGATACAAAATATGGGGCATGGAAATTAGAGGGGATAGCAAGCGAAGCAATTTTTGTTCGGCAGAAAACATATGCGGAAAAGATAGATGGAGTAACGCACATCACATGCGCTGGCATGCCTGATCGTTGCAAGGAATTGTTGGAATGTAACATAGACGGGAGAGAATATAACGGAAAAATAAAAGGCGCGAAAGAATTTTTAGCAACAAAAAGAACATTGGGTGGTATTAAAGTAGGATTAGAAGTTCCTGGAAAGCTGTATCCGAAACGATACCCGTCAGGTATCGTATTGGAAGAAGGCGATTTTATTTTAAGGGAGAAAGAGAGGAGTTTTGCAAAATGATTTTATTACATGAATTATTAAAAAATATTAGATTTAGAGGAAAATATAAAAATTTACGATAACGGGTATAATCATTGTCTTTATGAGGGCGGTGTAAGTGGCGTTAGATGGAGCTTATGCACATATCAGGTTGTTGGTTTGTATCTGTATGACGGAACATTAATGATACGTATTGAAAAAGATTAAAAAATATTGAAAGGATGGCATTTGGTAAGATGAAATTGGTTGAAGTATTGAGAGTGTTAGATAAAAGTAATATAAGATTGGTAGATTCGTATTCTGGAAAAGTCATGTTTGAGAATAAAACGGATAAAGTCCCCTGGGATTTGGCGGACCGCGAAGTCTACCAGATGTGTGTGTATAACAATATTTTAAGGGTTGAAATAATTTGGGAACAAAAAGAGAGGGATTAAACCCTCTCTTTTATTTCTATACAATAGGAATTATCTTATTTTAATATATCTAATAAACAAAATGTGTTATTTAAACCAAAATTAGTATCTGTTGGAGCGTCGCCATAACATCTAACGCCCGCTGTTGGACTTATATACATCGGATGTTCTGGACTATATGCGTTGCTTAAAGGTGTACTTAAATCAGACCTTGGTATTAAAAATAAATTTTCATTGTTTTCAAGATCATTGGTTGCTGTAATTAGACCCGTAATCATAAACAAATCTGGTGTTGCGCGCAAACTTAAGTGTGTAACACTTATATTTTGAGAAATACTGGATGGAGTTAACTTTTTTACTTCATAGTTCATGCATCCATACCACCCATTTACAAATGCATCACCTAACCAATAATAGCCACTATCGTTTGGCCATAATTTATCCGTTTGGAATTGTGTTACGTCCTGCTCTATTGCCCATCCTATCCAACCGTGATAAACTAAATTTGGGACTTGTTCCGAACACTTTATTAGCGTTTGATGAAGCAAACAGCACGCATAAAAGTCGGGCAATGTTGTGCTGTTTATGCGACAGCTACAGCCTGCATTAAATAAATGGATATTTGCGTTTGGCAAATTATTATGTATCGTGCTACAAAGTGTACCAATCTCACTGATCATTAAATTAATGTTCGAACCAGTATTTAGCGATAGAGCATCTAAATATGATGTAACAATAACTACATCTGTAAAGCTTTTCTTATCTACATCGTTTTTTGTAGTCAACCATGATTCGAATGCCGATTTAATAGTATTGCCGTCACTGTCTAAGATTGATGCATTATTCACGCTTTTCTTCTCACTAATGCCAAACATATAATTAGTTCTGCCGTATATACCGCCAGTTCCAGTACCTGTACCATCGAGAATTTGATTGCCCAAATATAACACTTTTCTGTTCGGTTCTATTGCGTTTGGATATTGAATAGTTGGTCTATCCTCTAAAAAATACTGGTTTCGTTCGGGAAGTGGACTTACAGTTATCATTTTTTCAGAGTCTCTGCCTAAATATGTAACCTCTGGTACTTGATCTGGTAACATAATATTGCCGCCGGATTTAAAAGTTACCGAATTATATTTAGGTACAATAAATTTTAAAGAACCCGGTTTATTAGCGATATTCGTAATTGTAGGATTATTGTTGGTTAAGTATACATTATCATCTCCAGTATAGGCGTTTAGCGTTTCTCCGTTCATAATAGCATTTTCGCTTGTACCTACCTGAATAGGTGCAATTGTAACGGGCAAAAATTGATTAATTGCCACTAAAGCCTGTGGGCAATTTCTAAGCTTTAAGAAGATAGCCGCTCTCATCGGGCGTGAATATGAATTGATATCCGTTGGTGATTCTCCATTGACAGAAACTACCATACCGCCATATGGATGTGTTACAAAGCCGGAACGGAAATCATCAGCATATAGATATGTATTGCCATAATCATCAACATTATATGACGGTGCTTCGCATTGACCAACATCTCCTTTATTGAATTGCCTTTCCATTTGCGGATTAGTCACAGTAGCATCTTCTATATTTATTGTATATTTCCATATTTTTCCGTTGTCATTATCTTCTTTTACAAAAATTAAATTATTTGGGCTATCACAATAAATAAATGGGTCAAAATAATCTGTAGAGGGAAATCCAGTGATTTCTTTTAAATCATGTATTTTTATATTATTTTGGTCGAGGTCTATCTTACATAGATAATTTTTTCGAACATTACTGGAAGTGTAGCCATAAAAGCAGTAATATAATTCTTCATTGTAAACGAAAAAGTTCCCTGGATTAGAACCCAATTCTATTTCTGCAGGCGTGTAAGGTACATTTATAGATTCCCATTTATAAAGGTCTTTGCTTACTAAAAACGATAATAAGTTATTTCCGGGGTCTGGGTCTGGTGCATTGGAAAATATTCCGGCATACCAATAATCATCCTTATACCAAAGACATGTATTAGTCCAGCTAATGTTATCAGGCATTTTGAAAATTGGCGTAAAATGTAAGCCGTCCATGGTTTTATAAAGCATTCCGTCTCGTCTGTCCGGCCCATAAAAACTAAGAATTAATCCAGCAGTAGATGGAATCATTTCTGGATTAGCTACATATACACTATCGGGTATAAGTTTTTCAAATATTTCCTCTAGCTTACCGGATTCATTCCACTGATCAAGTATAGATTCGACCACATCACTAAGTTTTCCATCAAATTGACTTAAAAAAGTATCAAGCGTTTCTTTAAAATAATTGTCGTTTGCTATTAATTCATTTACCGCACACGTCAGCTTCGCGATCTGTTCCGCCTCCGTAAAACAGTTATCCAGGCAAATAGGTAAAAGCGGTTTAATGCAATTTGATAAATACTTTATGTCTTTATATTCCATAAATAAACCTCCATTACGCAAACCCAAACGGGTCATAAATTTGTAAAAATAATTCTTCCAATTCTTCAATGATCATCATGTCAATGTTTAGAAACGTTTCCCGGTAAGCAGTAATAAGTTCCGAATAACTCGTTCCGGTATTTTTTCCTTTGATTGTCTTCGTGTAATTTCCAGAGTTAGTAGTTTCGCCGGATTCTGTTTCGGTCGAGTCGGTTTCCGTCTGTGAGTTAGTTTTTGTATTGGAATTGGTTTCATCGTGTGTAGTAACATCGGCATTTCCAGTTGTAGTTTGCTCTCCGGCGTCCGTAACATTATTGTTCTCTCCGATTTTACGATATTCGGTTAGGTATGTTAGATTATCCACATTGGACAGCGTGCCCTGAGGGGTATCTGAAAAAGCGTCCGTATGACTTGACGTTGTATCCTGACTATTATTTGTAGTTGTTTTTCCGTTTGTTTCCGTCCCGCTTGTACCATCCGCGGTGTCGTTGGTCTCTGATGTACCGGCTGTAACACTTGTTCCGTTTCTTGTCGTGTTATTTTTCGACGTTGTGTTACCACTGCTTTCGGATGTTTCCGTAACGTCAATATTATTAAAAGGGTCTACATCTAATTCCTGTGACTCATACAGTTTGTTGTAATACGGCATAATGTCGTTAAGCTTTTGCTGTAGCCCTAATTTCCATCGTCCAACCGTCTGGAAAGCAATTTCCCTTGTATAAAAATGTTGTAAGATGTGGTGCTCCAGTGTCTTTCTGTAATCCTCCGAAAAGATCGGATATGAGAAATTAAAAACTTTTGGAATAGCGCTGTCAATAATGGTATCCACGGTGGTTTGATCGCTCCAAGCCGGAGATTCCACATTGGCGTACGTTTCACAGATGGTACGAACGTCCATAGTGTAACTGGCTCTACCGGTCGTTCCCATTTTCCCATTCCTCCTTTTCGTCACCAAACAAATTATAAAAAGCTTCTGTTCTAGTATAGCGATAATATGGTTTAATGTTAAGGCCAAACTTCTTATTGATTTTATTAAATGCGTCAATTCTACTTGCTATCCGTGTAAACGATTCGGCCATATATCCGCCGTTATTAATCACAGATTCTTCGCTACTGATCTGGGCCTTTTTCTCAAGCCCTGAATTGGGTAGTCCAAGATAGGAAAGCCAGTCGTTATAAAATTTCTTTTTCAGTTCAAACAGCTTGTCCGCCACGAACGGGGCGTTCAAATTAAAGACGCTGATGTCATTTTCAATGCTTTCAAAATCACCGTTTTTGTTTTTTCGCTTCTGAATCCCTAAAACCGGACTATTGTTCATGATATCCATATATAACCGGGAAAGTGCCACCCTTGTAGCTTCGTCTTTCGGGTTGAGAATATACGGTCTCTTTTGTGCGTTTATGTTTACGTCAATTGTTCTTTCCAGATTTGCTATTCTCTCCGCGTACAATTTACAATCCGTAACCGTGTTGGTTCGGGCATAATTGTTGTAAATAATAACGCTGTTTTCCTGGTTCAGATCGACACGGAACCGGTTATAATTTGAATATCCAGTTCGTTCCGTAGGATATCCGTAAATATTAAATTTGCCATGCGGCATAACAGTCAATACAGCGTATTTCCGCTCTCCGGGTATGATCTCAAAGAATACAACGCCGGAACTATAAAAAAGAGCATTTTCCAAATATCTGATATCTACCTCATCGGGCATATTTTCATAATCAATGGAAGAAATAGCTATATTTTTTAAACGATTATACGTACTAACAAATTGCAAGTCATTTTTAAATTTGTTCGCTTTCCCCAAATCGCGTCACCTCCATTCTGTTTACGCCGGTGAATTGTCTAGTGTGTAGTTTCCAATTTCCTGTTCGCTGTTCCAGAATCGCATACCCCTGTTCAGGTCTTGCTCTATCAGCCGTAGTGCTTCGGCCGGTGCTTCTCCCCAGCATATCGCGTTCGTGGTTTTGACATACGTCCAGTGAGGTCTCTGGTTTAGTACGGGTGTCATTGTCGTTTCGATTCTATATCCGAACTCATTAAGATAATTGTCTATTACTTCGGCAACCTCCCGTTTTACGTGCTTTTGTGCGGTATAAACATCCAGATACCCGCTGGAAAAAATAGCGTTTGTGGACATGGAACCACGGTTAGCTGGTGGCTTATGTTCCAAATCCCGGAAGTTCGCTTCATAGGTCATCGCCTGTGAAATATTACCAGCTACATTTTCAATTAGCCCAAGGCCCCCCAATGTCGGATTAGTGGCGGCGCCTAAAGCCGCGCCTATAGAACCAAACGTCATATTTAACGCCATCGATGTCTGCTGGGCCTGAATCGTATTGTAGTTTTGCGCTAAATAACTGGTATACAAATCAGAACTATAGCTACACATTGGCCATCCACTGACGGAAAATGTTTCTGCTGTATTATTTGGCTGTCCCTTATAATTTTGCGGCGTAAAAACCGCTTCTGGAGACGGGAGAGCAGTACCGCTTAGAACAAAAGATATTTCATTTTCCGAAAATAATTCATACGGATAATCAATATCAACCGCACCCGGCACAAAAACATTTAACGTGTTGAATGGATAACTAAGCAGCTTTTTACACTTTGGTGTATAATCACCAAGTGTGGTTATCTGTTTGTTTACACTAAATTGAATAGGTGCTCCAGGATTTCCCTGATTTAAAAATAGATTTCTTGGCAAAGTATATAAAGCAATTATAGAATCTATCTGACCATTATCATTTAGTTTTTTAATAGCGGCGTCTAAATCGTCGGCGTTAGCGTACACATACTGTAATACGTTAACGTATTGACCGTTTAAAATTGCACCCGTTGCCGGTGTAACCGTCGGCAAATCCTCTATTACAATATTACACAGTAGACATTGATACACATCGTGTATCACATTTTCTCGAACTAGATTATCTAGAACCATTTCTCCGGTATCAACTGGCTCTGAAAGAGTGTATTTTCCGACCGTATCATCAGGAGTATGACTTCGTTCCACGTGACACTGACCAAGCGTGCACCCCTGAAAATACCAGGTTTGCCAGTGGTCGATAGTGTAAAAAACTTCAACATTATTGTCATTGATATATTCAATCCGGCCTATAAATGCGTAAAACCACTTATCAGATTTATCAGGGTTTCGGAACATCATATAAGTACACCCAAGTAGTTCGTCATAACTTAAGTTTACTTTGCATGAACCTTTTCCAACTCTCTGAAAACTTTGGTTAGTCAGACGGGTAGACGCTGTAGTTCTTCCGGAAAAATAGTTCTGCCTTGCAACGTCATCTGTCTGATAATATTGGTTGTTGTTATTAATCTTTACATTTTTGCAGAAGTATATTTCAGTTTGCGGCAT
>ERZ1643251.5486-NODE-5486-length-10316-cov-5.488451_pt1 | contig 10316 bp, 9 predicted proteins | sample MGYA00579261_ERZ1643251 | MGnify/ENA primary metagenome ERZ1643251 (study PRJEB29033, sample SAMEA4952267) | chicken gut metagenome | biome: Broiler Chicken; feature: Gastrointestinal Tract; material: Caecum | place: Ireland | collected 2018 | study: Broiler...
TTCCTTTGCTCTGTATCGTTTTCAAGGTTCGTTGCTCTCAAGCGAGCTTGTACATAATAGCACGCTTTAGGCGCTCTGTCAACAGGTTTTTTGCCATTTTTCTGAACTTTTTTGTGCATCCGAACGTTCGTATCCACCTATCTTTCGTCTCTATCTTAAAACACGAACTTTCAATTCAAAATCCCAATGAAATATTCTGGTTTTGTAAATTTCAACATGAAGAGGCGGACAGCCGCCATAGCCGTCCGCCCCTGTTTGTGTCACTCGCTCTTATGCGCCGCCTCGCAATAGAAGCAGCGATAGATCTGCTTCTCCCGATCGGCCAGCACAAAAATCTGGTCCAATTCCTGTTCGGTCTGAGTAATACAGCGCGGGTTTTTGCACTTCATCACATTCACAACCCGCGCGGGCATCTCAGGTTTTTTCTTCTCCACCAGTTTCCCGTCGCGAATAATGTTGACGCTGATCCCCGGATCAATGTAGCCCAGCAAATCCAGATCCAGAGGGATCTCCTGGTCAATTTTGATGATGTCCTTTTTACCCATGCGCCGCGACTTGGCGTTCTTGATGATGGCCACAGAGCAGTCCAGCGCGTCCAGCCCCAGATAGTGATAGATTTCCATGCTGCGCCCGGCGTGAATATGGTCGATTACATAGCCGTTCTGGATGCTGTCAATGTTCATGCCTCCACCTCCAAAAGCTTCATCAGCAGGGCTTCGCGCATATATTTGCCATTCGCGACCTGGCGGAAATAGCACGCACGGGGATCGTCGTCCACGGCGCGGCTGATTTCGTTCACGCGCGGCAGAGGGTGCAGCACGCACAAATCGCGGCGTGCCAGGCGCATCTTTTCAGTATCAAGGATATAGCTGTCCTTGAGGCGCACATAGTCCGCCTCGTTAAAGAAGCGCTCGCGCTGCACACGGGTCATGTAGAGAATATCGAGGGTGCCGATCACATCCTCCAGCCGCTCCACTTCCACGAAGCTGACGCCGTTTTTGTGCATGCTTTCGCGCACATATTCGGGCACGCGAAGTTCCTCCGGAGAGATGAGCACAAAGCGGATGCTCTTGTAGCGCATCATGGCGTTGATGAGGCTGTGCACCGTGCGGCCGAACTGAAGGTCCCCGCAGCAGCCGATGACCAGCTGGTTGAGCCGTCCCTTCTCGCGGCGGATGGTGAGCAGATCCGCCAGCGTCTGCGTGGGGTGATTATGTCCGCCGTCGCCCGCGTTGATGATGGGCACGGGGCTGACCTGAGCCGCCGCGGTGGGCGCGCCTTCCTTGGGGTGACGCATGGCGATGACGTCCGCATAGCATCCCACGGTGCGCACAGTATCGGCCACGCTTTCACCCTTGGATGCAGAAGAGCTGTCCGCCGATGAAAAACCAAGCACGCTCCCGCCCAATTCCAGCATAGCGGCCTCAAAACTCAGCCGCGTGCGGGTGCTGGGCTCATAAAAAAGCGTTGCCAGCTTCTTCCCATGCATGCATTCAGCATACCGTTTGGGGTTTTGGATAATGTCGTCTGCGCGGTCCATCAGGTCATCCAGCTCCTGCGTGCTCAGGTCACGGATATCAAGCAGATGTCTGGGCATGCGTGTACCTCCTCAGTTGTGCATCCAACTCTCGTCGCTGGGGTTGTTGCGGAAACGAATGAGCCGTTCCACCTGTTCCGGACGGATATAGCCCTTCTCCGCCGCCACCTGTACCAGCACGTCGAAGTTGGACAGACTCACGTTTTTCACCCCGGCGGCGGCCAGCCGGTCCAGTCCCTTCTTCATGCCGTAGGTGAAGATGCTCGCGATGCCCAGCACCTCCGCGCCGGCCTCGCGCAGCGCCTCCACCACGTCGATGACGCTCCCGCCGGTGGAGATCAGGTCCTCCACCACGACCACCTTCTGGCCTTTTTCCAGCTTGCCCTCGATGCGGTTCTGACGGCCGTGGTCCTTGTTGCCGCCGCGCACGTAGCCCATGGGCAGGTGCATCATGTGCGCCACAATGGCCGCGTGGGCGATGCCCGCGGTGGACGTGCCCATGAGCACCTCCACATTCGGATATTCACGGCGGATAACTTCCATCAGGCCGTTTTCCACCTGGTCGCGCACCTCGGGCGCGGTCAGGGTCAGACGGTTGTCGCAGTAAATGGGGCTCTTGATGCCGCTGGCCCAGGTGAAGGGTTCCTCGGGCCTGAGAAACACCGCGCCGATGGACAATAGCGCGCCCGCAATCTGTTTTTCCATGATGGTCTTTCCTCCTTTGTCACTCGCCAAGGAATTCCTTCACGCAGCGCCGATAGGCCGCCGCGGGGTCCGCTGCCTGGGTGATGGGCCGCCCCACCACGATATAGTCGCTCCCGCCCAGACGCGCCTTTTCGGGGGTCATCACGCGCGCCTGATCGTCCGCCGCCGAATCCGCAAAGCGGATGCCCGGCGTCACCGTCTGGAACGCCGCGCCGCAGGCTTCCTTCACCAGCCCCGCCTCCAGCGGCGAACACACCACGCCGTCCAGCCCGGCCTCTTTGGCGTTCTGGGCGTACTTCTTCACGGTGTCGGGCATGCCGGCATTGATGAGCAGCTCCCGCTGCATGCGCTCCTCGCTGGTGGAGGTGAGCTGCGTCACCGCCAGCAGCATGGGGCGCGTTCCATCCGGACGGGTCAGGCCTTCCAGGGCCGCCTTCATCATGTCGATGGTGCCCGCGGCGTGCAGGTTGGTCATGTCCACATCCAGCCTGGACAGCGAGGCCATGGCCTTTTTGACGGTGTTGGGAATGTCGTGGAGCTTCAGATCCAGAAAGATCTTGTGTCCCCGCGCCTTGATCTCCCGCACGATCTGCGGGCCCTCGGCATAGAACAGCTCCATACCCACCTTCACGTAGGGCTTGCGCGCCTCGTTTTCAAACTTGTCCAGAAAGGCGTACACCGCCTCCGCGCTGGGAAAGTCCAATGCGATGATCACAGCTCCGCGGCTCATTTCCACGCACCTCCAATAATGTCCTCCAGGCGTTCGATGCCCAGCCGTTCCATCTCGCCGGGCAGCGCCTCGATGATCTTCGGGCAAATGTAGGGGTCCACCAGATTCTGTGCACCCACCTGCACGGCGGTCGCCCCGGCCAGCATCATTTCGATCACGTCGCGCGCGCTGCTCACCCCGCCCATGCCGATCACGGGGATCTTCACCGCCCGCGCCACCTGATACACCATGCGCAACGCCACCGGGAACACCGCCGGGCCGGAGAAGCCGCCCATGACGTTGGCGATCACGGGTTTGCGCTTTTTCAGGTCGATGCGCATGCCCAAAAGCGTGTTGATCAGGCTCAGCCCGTCCGCGCCCGCATCCTCGCAGGCTTTTGCGATGGACACGATGTCTGTCACATTGGGGCTCAGCTTGATGTAAACAGGCTTGGTCGTTACGGCCTTGACGGCGCGCGTCACCTCCGCCGCGCTTTCGGCGCAGGTACCGAACGCCATTCCGCCGCCATGTACGTTGGGGCAACTGACGTTGACCTCGATGAGGCCCACCTGCTCCTGCTGGTCTATCAGGCGGCAGCACTCCTCATATTCCGCCACGGAAAAGCCGCTGATATTGGCGATGACCTTTTTATGAAAGAACGTTTTCAGTTCGGGCAGCTCATGCTCGATCACATGATGCACGCCGGGGTTTTGCAGTCCCACGGCGTTGATCATGCCTGCCGTGCACTCCGCGATGCGGGGCGTGGGGTTGCCAAAGCGCGCCTCCAGCGTGGTGCCCTTGAAGGAGAACGTGCCCAATACGTTGATGTCGTACAGCTCGTGAAATTCCTCGCCATAGCCGAAACAGCCGCTGGCGGGAATGACGGGGTTGTCAAGCGTCCAGCCGGAGAGGGTCACATGCGTATCTACCATAGGATCTCCTCCCTTTTGAGCACCGGGCCATCCTTGCAGATGCGCTTGCTGCCGTACCTGGTCTGGCACGAACAGCCCATGCACACCCCGAAGCCGCAGGCCATGCGCTCCTCAAAGCTGAACTGCCCATGGATGTCCTGTTTTTCGCACAGGGCATGCACGGCACGCAGCATGGGCTCCGGTCCGCAGGCGTATACATAGTCGTATTTTCCTTCCAGGGGGACCATGGCGTCGGTTACAAAGCCCTTCACACCCTGCGTGCCGTCGGCCGTGGTCACGGTCAAGGGCACGCCCAGCGCCTCAAACTCCCTTTGCCAGAACACTTCTGCCGCGGTGTTGAATCCCAGAATCACCCGCGGCTCCTTGCACTCGGCCAGCAGCTTTTTGCACAGGCCGTACAGGGGCGGCGTACCCACGCCCCCGCCCACCAGCAGCGGAAACTGCGAGGCCGTCACCTCGTCCAGCCGGTCCACATCAAAGCCGTTGCCAAGGCCGGTCAAAAGGTCCAGCTCCGTGCCCGCCGCATAGTGGCTCATGGCCTCGGTGCCCAGACCCACCACCTTGTAGATCAGATCCAGCGTGCCTTCCTCGCCGGGCCGCCAGTCGCATACCGAGATAGGGCGTCTGAGGTAAAAGCCCGGCAGCTGCACCTGCACAAACTGCCCCGGCCGCACGATGGCGCGCGTGTCGCCTGAAAGGCGCATATGGTACACGTTCTGGGTGAGCGGCTCGTGGCTTTCGATCACAAAACGCATCGGTCCGCCTCCCTTACGAGTCGATGGTGGAGATGCACAGCGTGATTTCCTCCAGCACCTCCAGGAGCACCCGCACCGTATCCAGCGCGGTGAACATGGTCACATTGTTCTCCACCGCGCAGCGGCGAATCTGCGCGCCGTCGCTGTCGCGGCCCAGGTTGGCAGGCTCGCGGGTGTTGATGACGTAGTTGACGTGTCCCTGCCGGAGGGAATCGAGGATCTCCTCGCTGCCCTCGCTGAGCTTCTTGCGGATGCGGGTGCGGATGCCGTTGGCCTTGAGGAACTCGGCGGTTCCGCGCGTGGCCTCGATGTTGAAGCCCATGTCATAGAAGCGGCGGATAAGGGGCAGGGCCTCGGCCTTGTCGCTGTCGGCAATGGTCACAAAGATGGTGCCGTAGTTGGCCACGTTCATGCCGGAGGACTGCATGGCCTTGTAGAGCGCGCGGGTGAGGCGCTTGTCGTAGCCGATGGCCTCGCCGGTGGATTTCATCTCGGGGCTCAGGTAGGCGTCCATGCCGCGCAGCTTGGAGAAGCTGAAGGCCGGGGCCTTGACGTACCACTTCTCCTTTTCCGGGGCCATGACCTCCACAATGCCCTGTTCGCGCAGGCTGTGGCCCAGCATCACGCGGGTGGCGATGTCGGCCAGGGGCACGCCCGTGGCCTTGCTGAGGAAAGGCACCGTACGCGAGGACCGGGGGTTGACCTCGATCACATACACGTTGTCCTGGCGGTCCACGATGAACTGGATGTTGTACAGGCCCACGATGCCGATGCCCAGGCCCAGCCGCACCGTGTAGTCGATGATGGTCTGCCGCGCCTTCTCGCTCACCGAGAAGGTAGGATAGACGCTGATGGAGTCGCCACTGTGCACGCCGGTGCGCTCCACATGCTCCATGATGCCGGGGATGTAGACATTTTCTCCGTCGCACACGGCGTCCGTCTCCAGCTCCTTGCCGGTGATGTAGTGGTCCACGAGCACCGGCTGGTCCTCGCTGACCAGCACGGCGGTCTTGAGATAGTGGCGCAGGGCCTCCTCGTTGGGCACGATCTGCATGGCGCGGCCGCCCAGCACATAGCTGGGCCGCACCAGCACCGGATAGCCGATGCGCTCGGCCACGCGAACGCCGGCCTCGATATCCGTCACGGCCTCGCCGTTGGGCTGGGGAATGCCCAGCGATTCCATCACCTTTTCAAAGGCGTCGCGGTTTTCCGCGCGGCGGATGGCCTCCACGTCGGTGCCGATGATCTTCACGCCCATGTCGTGCAGGCGCTCGGCCAGGTTGATGGCCGTCTGCCCGCCCAGGCTCACCACCACGCCCTCCGGGTTTTCGAGGGTGACGATGTTCATCACGTCCTCCACGGTGAGCGGCTCAAAATAGAGCTTATCGCTGGTGGTGTAGTCGGTGGAGACGGTTTCCGGGTTGTTGTTGATGATGATGGCCTCATACCCCGCCCGGCGGATGGTCCAGATGGCGTGCACGGTCGAGTAGTCAAACTCCACGCCCTGCCCGATGCGAATGGGGCCGGAGCCCAGCACAATGATCTTTTTCCGGTCCGACACCACCGACTCGTTTTCCACCTCATAAGTGGAGTAGAAGTAGGGAACATAGCTTTCAAACTCGCTGGCGCAGGTGTCGATCATCTTGTAGACGGGCATGAAGCCATGGGCCTTGCGAAGGAGGAAAACCTCCTTTTCGGTCATGTCCCACACCTGGCCGATGTATTTGTCGCTGAAGCCCAGCCGCTTGGCGGCGTAGAGCGTGGCCTCGTCGCGGGGATGGGATTTGAGCACGGATTCAAAATCCACAATGTTTTTGATCTTTTCCAGGAACAGCATGTCGATCTTGGTGCGGTCGTAGATGAGGCCCAGATCCACGCCACAGCGGATGAGCTGCGCAATGGCGAACAGCCGGTCGTCCGTGCCGTCCTGAATGTAGTCCAGCAGCTCGTCTACGGGCTTGTCGTCAAAGCGGGGCATGTAGATGTGGCACACGCCGATCTCCAGCGACCGCACGGCTTTGAGCAGGCTTTCCTCGATGGTGCGGCCCACGCTCATCACTTCGCCCGTGGCCTTCATCTGGGTGCTCAGGCGGTTGCTGGCGCCCTCCAGCTTGTCAAAGGGGAAGCGCGCCATTTTGCTGACCACGTAGTCCAGCGCCGGCTCAAAGCAGGCCGGCGTGTTGGCCAGGGCAATCTCCTCCAGATGCATGCCCACCGCCACCTTGGCCGACACGCGCGCGATGGGGTAGCCGCTGGCCTTGGACGCAAGGGCCGAGGAGCGCGACACGCGGGGATTGACCTCGATCAGGTAATACTGGAAGCTGTAAGGGTCCAGGGCAAACTGCACGTTGCAGCCGCCCTCGATCTTGAGCGCGCGGATGATCTTGAGCGCGCTGTCGCGCAGCATGTGATATTCCTTGTTGGTCAGTGTCTGGCTGGGGCAAAGCACGATGGAGTCGCCCGTATGCACGCCCACGGGGTCGATGTTTTCCATGTTGCAGATGGCGATGGCGGTGTCGTTGGCGTCGCGCATCACCTCGTACTCGATCTCCTTGTAGCCCTTGATGCTCTTTTCCACCAGCACCTGATGCACCGGGGAGAGTTTGAGCGCATTTTTGAGCAGCTCCTCCATCTCCTCAGGGTTGTCGGCAAAGCCGCCGCCCGTGCCGCCCAGCGTAAACGCGGGCCGGAGCACCACCGGGTAGCCGATTTGCTCCGCCGCACGGAAGCCCTCCTCCATGCTGGTGGCGATCAAAGACGGCAGTACCGGCTCGCCCAGCCGCTCGCACAGTTCCTTGAACTTCTCGCGGTCCTCCGCCATCTCGATGGATTCAAAGCTGGTGCCCAGGATTTCCACCTGGCACTCGTCCAGCACGCCCTTGCGCTGCAGCTGCATGGCGAGGTTGAGTCCCGTCTGCCCGCCCAGGCCCGGCAGAATCGCATCCGGCCGCTCGTAGCGCAGAATCTTGGCCACGTATTCCAGCGTGAGGGGCTCCATGTAGACCTTGTCGGCGATGTCCACGTCGGTCATGATGGTAGCGGGGTTGGAGTTGACCAGAATGACCTCGTACCCTTCCTCGCGCAGCGCCAGGCACGCCTGCGTGCCCGCATAGTCAAACTCCGCCGCCTGCCCGATCACGATGGGGCCGGAGCCGATCACCAGAATGCGGTGAATATCCGTGCGCTTAGGCATGCTTCTTCTCCCCTTCCATCAAGTCGATAAAGCGCTTGAACAGATATGTGCTGTCCTGCGGGCCCGGTGCGCTCTCCGGGTGGTACTGCACGGAAAACAGCTTGTCCGGCAGACAGGCCACACCCTCGGCGGTGCCATCAAGCAGATTCTGGTGTGTGAGAATCAGGCCCGTGCCCTGCAGGGAGCCTTCATCCACCGCAAAGGAGTGGTTCTGGCTGGTGATCTCGATCTTGCCGGTGGCCAGCTCGCGCACGGGATGGTTGCCGCCACGGTGGCCGAATTTCATCTTAAAGGTGCGCGCTCCGCACGCCAGCGCAATCATCTGATGCCCCAGGCAGATGCCGAAGATGGGCAGCCGCCCGCGCAGTGCGCGCACCAGATCGATCACCGGGCGCACATCCTCGGGATCTCCGGGGCCGTTGGAGAGGAACAGCCCGTCGGGCTTGAAGCTGAGAATGGTGTCGGCAGGGGTGTCGTAGGGCACCACGGTCACATTGCAGCCGAACTGGTTGAGCTTTCGCACGATGTTGAGCTTGATGCCGCAGTCTACCGCCACCACGCTGTAACGCGGATTGGGCGTGCGGGCGTACCACTTCTTCTTGCAGCTGACGCGGCTGACGCTGTCGGTGGGCAGGCGGTAAGCACGAACACGTTCCAGCGCCTCCTCGACGGGGGTATCCGCGTCGCAGATCAGCGCGCGCTGGCTGCCCTCGTTGCGGATCATCCGGCCGATGCGCCGCGTGTCCACACCCTGCAGGCCGGGAATGCCGTTTTCTTCCAAAATCTCGCCCAGCGTTTTGGTATAGCGGAAGTTGCTGGGCATGTCGCAGTATTCGCGCACCACCAGCCCGCCCATGGTGGGCACACGTGTCTCATTGTCCTCGTCGGTGATGCCGTAGTTGCCGATGAGCGGATAAGTCATCACCACCGTCTGCGCGGTGTAGCTGGGATCGGTCACGATTTCCTGATAGCCGACCATGGAAGTGTTGAACACCAGCTCGCATACCGCGTCGTTCATGGAGCCGAAGCCCGTGCCCTCATGCACGCTGCCGTTTTCCATCACCAGCATGCGCCGCTTTATTTCCTGCGCCATACGCAATTCCCTCCCACATAGGTTTCGATGCACTCGCCCCGTACCCGCCAGCCCGCAAAGGGCGTGGCATGTCCTTTGGAAAGGAAGGTGTCCGGGTCGATCGTGAAGGTTTTGTCCAGATCAAAGATGGCAAAGTCGCCCGCGCCGGGTTCAATGCCTGCCGGGGGCAGGCCGAAGCGCGCACGCGGCGTGTCCGTCATGGCGCGCAGCATCGTTGCCAGCGGCGCACGCCCCGTCAGCGCCAGGCCTGTGTAGAGCACCGGGAACGCGCACTCCAGCCCCACCACGCCCATCAGGCTCTTTTCCAGCCCGCGCGCCTTTTCCTCGGCGCTGTGAGGCGCATGGTCGGTGGCGAGGATGTCGATGGTGCCATCCAGCAGTGCATCACGGTCGGCCGCCGAGCGGATGGGTGGGTTCATCTTGAAGCGCCCGTCGTCCTCCAGCTCCGTATCGCACAGCAGCAGGTAGTGCGGCGCCGTCTCGCACGTTACGTCCACGCCCCGCGCCTTGGCCTGCCGGATGAGCGCCACGCTTTCCTTTGTAGACACATGGCACACGTGATAGGGGCAGCCGGTTTCCTCCGCCAGGCGCAGGTCGCGCTCCACCTGCCGCCATTCGCTCTCGCTGGAAATGCCCTTGAGGCCATGCTGCCGCGCATATTCGCCCTCATGGACGCAGCCGCCATGAAGCAGGCTTTCATCTTCGCAGTGTGCGGCAATCAGGCCGCCTGCGGCCTTCACGCGGCGCATGGCCTCGCGCATGCTGCCTTCCTCCTGAATGCCGCGTCCGTCATCCGAAAAGGCCACGGTCTGAGGCCGGAGTGCCTCGAAGTCGCACAGTTCTCCGCGCCCGCGCTGACCCATCGTGATACACCCGTAGGGATGCACCCGTACTGCCGCATCCCTGCGGATCGCGGACAGCTCCTCCTCCAGGTGCTCCGGCGTATCAGGCGGAGGATTGAGGTTGGGCATGGCGCACACGTCGGTATATCCGCCGCGCGCCGCGGCCAGCGTGCCGCTTTTCACGCCCTCCTTATAAAAAAAGCCCGGCTCCCGAAGATGCACATGAACATCAACAAGACCCGGTATCAACAACTTGCCCCCCAACGGCAACGCGTCCGCCTCATGCAAATTGGAAACACTGGCAATGCGGCCTCCGTCTACGGATACATCCGCCCGCATCAGCTTTCCTCCATGATACACCGCCGCGCCGTCCAGCCGAAAGTGCACGATCACCGCCCCCTTTCCGTTTTCATCAGGTGCGTATATCCAATCATTTATGATACACAGAGGCAGGTGGTTTGTCAAGCCATGGTTCGCGGTTTTTCGCAGACTTTACTGTAGCGCTACAATACATATTGGACAGTGAAGAAAAAAAGGATGAGACCTGAGC
>ERZ1643251.5487-NODE-5487-length-10315-cov-3.758967_pt1 | contig 10315 bp, 5 predicted proteins | sample MGYA00579261_ERZ1643251 | MGnify/ENA primary metagenome ERZ1643251 (study PRJEB29033, sample SAMEA4952267) | chicken gut metagenome | biome: Broiler Chicken; feature: Gastrointestinal Tract; material: Caecum | place: Ireland | collected 2018 | study: Broiler...
GCGTAGACGACTTCCTCCACCACGAACTGTTCTCCGAAACGCTGATTGGGTTTGAACTCACCGCTGAGTTCCAGCCATTCTCCTTCGGTCACAATAGGAAAAATACCGACAGCGGTAAAAAAATCGGTGTCGGTATCGAATGTTAGCACGGTATAACCCGTCTCCTCGTTGACGTAAATTACGTCTATGACTTTCCCCTTATATTTCATTTATTACAGATATTTTTTAAGCGTTTCCGCTTTATCGGTCCGTTCCCACCTGTAAGCAGGTTTCCCGAAATGTCCGTAACTTGCGGTATCGGAATAAACGGGGGCATTCAAGCCCAGTTGCGCGATAATCGCCATCGGACGGAAATCGAATTCCTTTGCGACTATAACCTCCAGTTCCTTATCGCTCTTGACGCCCGTTCCGAAGGTATTGACGTCGATTGCCACGGGATTGGCTTTACCTATGGCGTAAGAAACTATTATTTCGCATTTTTTGCACAGTCCCGCCGCTACGAGGTTTTTTGCCGCATATCTGAGATAATACGTTGCGCTTCTGTCCACCTTGGTGGGGTCCTTCCCCGAAAATGCTCCGCCGCCGTGGGCAACGTATCCGCCGTAAGTATCGACGATTATTTTCCTGCCCGTAAGTCCGCTGTCGCCTTTGGGTCCGCCCACCACGAACCTGCCCGTGGGGTTAATGTAATACTTGGTGTCTTTATCCAGATATTTTTCGCCGATAACTTTTTTGATGACTTTTTCTTTCATATCCTTTCTCAAAGTCTCGATATCGACGTCGGGGTCGTGCTGCGTGCTTAAAACCACCGTATCCACTCTTACGGGTACGCCGTCGGCGTATTCCACCGTTACCTGCGCTTTCCCGTCGGGACGAAGGTAATTTATTTCTCCCGATTTTCTCACGTCGGCAAGTTTCTTGCAGATGCGGTTACTCAAAACTATGGCAAGCGGCATATATTCTTCTGTTTCGTCGGTGGCATAACCGAACATAAGACCCTGGTCGCCTGCGCCTATCCTGTCGTAATCGTCGCCGCCTTCACGGTGTTCCACGCTTTCGTCCACGCCTAAAGCGATGTCGGGCGACTGCTTGTTGAGAAGCGTTTTTATCTCGACGGTTTCATAATTAAATCCGTATTCGTCCTTGTCGTAACCGATTTTCTTGATGGTTTCTCTGGCGATTTTCTCTACGTCGACTTTGGCAGAAGACGTTATCTCTCCCATTATAAGCAAAAAGTTTTCGGTGCAACAACATTCGCACGCCACTCTTGCATTCTTGTCGGAAGCGAGATAGGCGTCCAGAACGGCGTCGCTTATCTGATCGCATACTTTGTCGGGATGCCCTTCGGTTACGCTTTCCGAAGTAAATAAACGGTTCATACGGTTCTCCTTTTTTTCTCTTTTATATCTGCGATAAGGCGGTTTTTGCCCGCCTTATCCATTATACGCTTGTAGGTAAATTTCCGACAACGAAATTTTTACTCTTCCTCGAGATAATCCACTTCCTCGAACTTATCTTCCTGTATGGTGTTTTCGGGAATTTCGTTGTTGATAAGGGTAATGTTCCTGTATTGTTTCATACCCGTTCCTGCAGGAATGAGTTTACCTATGATGACGTTTTCCTTAAGTCCGACGAGTTTATCGGTCTTGCTCTTGATAGCTGCGTCGGTAAGAACTCTCGCCGTTTCCTGGAAGCTCGCCGCGCTGAGGAAGCTTTCGGTAGCCAACGCCGCTTTACTGATACCCAGCAATACTCTGGTAGCCGTAGCGGGTACGCCGCCGTTTTCCAAAGCCTGTTCGTTGGCTTCTTCCAACGTGGATACGTCCACCAGTTCGTTGAGAAGCAAGTCGGTGTCGTTGGGGTTGTTTATCCTTACCTTGCGGAGCATCTGTCTGACGATGACTTCGATATGTTTGTCGTTGATGTGAACGCCGTTGGTTCTGTACGCAGACTGAATTTCTCTTATCATCATTTCCTGAACGCCGCTGAGACCTTTCGTCCTCAGAATATCCTGCGGATTTACGCTACCGACGTAAAGCGGATCGCCTGCTTCGATAACGTCTCCCGTCTTGACGAGGAGTTTGGCTCCGAAAGGAATTTTGTACTCGAAACGCAAGGTTTCGTCGTCGCCCTTGGTAATTTTTTCACCGGTGAGTTTAACGGTACGGTTGACGCCGTCTTCGATAACGGTAACCGTTCCTTTGACGTCGGCGACTTTGGCTTCGCCCTTCGGCTTACGGGCTTCCACGAGTTCTACCACACGGGGAAGACCTTGCGTGATGTCCGCGCTGGACGCAACGCCGCCGGTATGGAAGGTACGCATCGTCAACTGCGTTCCCGGTTCGCCTATACTCTGCGCCGCTATTATTCCTACCGCTTCGCCGAGTTTGACGGGATTGCCGCTGCTCATATTCGCGCCGTAACACTTACTGCATACGCCGACTTTGCATTTACAGCTTAAGACGCTTCTTATTCTGACTTCCTTGACTCCTGCTTTCTGAATGGCTTTGGCTTGATCCTCGGTGATCATCTTGTCGGCTTCGGCAAGAATTTCGCCTGTTTCGGGATGAACCACGTTCTCTATGGCGTATCTTCCCATTATTCTTTCGCCGATTTCTTCCACCAGTCTGCCGCTTGCGTCGTAAAGGTTGCGTACGATAACGCCCTTCTTGTCGCCGCAGTCGTCTTCTCTTACGATAACGTCCTGGCTTACGTCCACCAGACGACGGGTCAGATAACCCGAGTCTGCCGTCTTAAGAGCGGTATCCGCTCCGCCCTTACGGGCGCCGTGGCTGGAAATGAAGTATTCCAGAACGCTCAGTCCTTCACGGAAGGAACTCTTAACCGGAATTTCGATAACTTTACCCGTCGGGTCGTTCATCAGTCCGCGCATACCCGAAAGCTGTTTGATCTGCTGCATGCTACCACGGGCTCCGGAGTCCGCCATCATCCAGATGGGGTTCATTTTGTCGAATTCCTTGAAGTTCTTTTCCAGATCTTTTTCAACGAGGTCGGTGGTGTTCTTCCAAACGTCAACGACTTCGTTGTAACGTTCTTCTTCGGTTATAAGACCTCTGTTGTAGTTCTTTTCGATTTTCAGAACCTGCTTTTCGGCTTCGTCCAGAATTTTCTGTTTGTCGCCGGGGATCTTCATATCGAATACGCTGGTGGTGATGGCACCCACGGTGGAATATTTGAACCCGAGGTCCTTTATTTTGTCGAGTACTCTCGCTACTCCCGTGGCGCCTTTTGCCTTAAAGCAACGTTCCACGATTTCGCTGAGCTGTTTTTTCTTGACTATAAAGTCGATTTCCAGATCCAGCATCTGTTCGGGAGTGTTCCTCTCCACAAATCCGAGATCCTGCGGTATAGCTTCGTTGAAAATAATCTTACCGACGGTGCAAGGAACTATTTTCTTATATACCATACCGTCGATTTCCTTCTTCATACGGACGTTGATACGCGCCTGCAATTCGATGTCCTTGACCTGATAAGCCATTTTGGCTTCGTCGGGGTCCTTGAAATAACGCCCTTCGCCCTTGGCTCCGGGTTTTTCCTGGGTAAGATAGTACGAACCCAGTATCATATCCTGCGTGGGACTGACGATAGGTTTACCGTCGGACAGTTTCAAAATGTTGTTGGTGGCGAGCATAAGTATTCTCGCCTCGGTCTGCGCTTCGATACTCAAAGGTACGTGTACCGCCATCTGGTCGCCGTCGAAGTCGGCGTTGAATGCCGGACAAACAAGCGGATGAAGTTTGATGGCTCTGCCTTCCACCAGTACCGGTTCGAAAGCCTGAATACCCAGTCTGTGCAACGTAGGAGCACGGTTCAACAACACGGGGTGGTCCTTTATTACTTCTTCCAAGATATCCCACACCACGGGTTTAACTCTCTCCACGGCGCGTTTAGCGCTCTTTATGTTGTGGCAGATTTCCTTGTCCACCAGTTTGCGGAAGACGAAAGGCTTGAAAAGTTCCAAAGCCATTTCTTTGGGAAGTCCGCACTGATAAAGTTTCAGTTCGGGTCCGACTACGATAACCGAACGACCGGAATAGTCTACACGTTTTCCGAGAAGGTTCTGACGGAAACGGCCTTGTTTTCCTCTGAGCATATCGGAAAGAGATTTAAGATTGCGGTTAGCCGCGCCCGTGACGGCTTTGCCGTGACGGCCGTTGTCGATAAGAGCGTCCACCGCTTCCTGCAACATACGTTTTTCGTTACGTACCACGATGTCGGGAGCTCCGGACTCTATCATTTTCTTAAGACGGTTGTTACGGTTGATGACCCTTCTGTAAAGATCGTTCAAGTCGCTGGTGGCAAACCTTCCGCCGTCCAACTGTACCATGGGACGGAGTTCGGGAGGGATAACGGGCAGTACGTCCATTATCATCCATTCGGGACGGTTGCCGCTCTTCCTGAACGCTTCCACGATCTCCAGACGCTTGGCTATACGGGTTTTCTTCAGAGACTGACCCGTCTGTCCGCTCTTGGCGGCTCTCGCAGTCTCCGCCGCAAGAAGTTCCTTGAGCTTTGCGCTTTCGGCTTCGAGGTCTATTTCTCTCAACAGAATTTTCAGACTTTCGGCACCCATTCCCGCAACAAAGGAATCCGCACCGTACTCTTGTACCGCTTTTCTGTACTCTTCGTCCTTAATGACCTGCTTCTTTTCGAAATTGGTTTTACCCGGGTCGATTACCACGAATGCGGCAAAGTAAATGACCTGTTCCACCTGCTTGGGACTCATATCGAGAATGGTACTTATTCTGCTCGGCACCCCTCTGAAATACCAGATGTGAGAAACGGGAGCGGCAAGTTCGATGTGACCCATTCTTTCGCGACGAACCTTACTCTTGGTAACTTCAACGCCGCACTTGTCGCAGATTATGCCCTTGTAGCGGATCCTTTTATATTTACCGCAATGGCACTCGTAGTCCTTGGTCGGCCCGAAGATTTTTTCGCAGAACAAACCGTCTCTTTCGGGCTTTTGCGTTCTGTAGTTAATGGTTTCGGGCTTGGTTACTTCGCCGTGGGACCACTCTCTTATCTTTTCGGGTGAAGCGATACTTATCTGTATGGAATCAAAATTGTTAATCTCTATCATATATTCACCTCATTAAATCTCATCGTCGTCGAAACTCTTGTTGAGGATATCCTCGGTGTCGTTTACGCCGATAGCTCCCAGTTCGGACAGAATATCTTCGGTATCCTCTTCCTCGTCGTCCTCGTTTTCGGAATCGCTTTCAACGTTTCCGTAGAGGGAAGAGAACATATCTCCGAAACTGTCGTCATCGTCGTCGTAAAGGGTATCCTTGTCTCCGTCGGAAGTAAATCCGCCCAGTCCGTCGAGAGAAATGTCGTCGAGACTGACTTCTTTTTCTTCCTCTTTGCGGAGCGGAACTTCGTACTCTTTTTCGTCGTCGTAATTTTCGGGAAGGTGGATTTCCTCCTCGCCTTCGCTGAACAGTTTAACGTCGAGACCGAGGGACTGAATTTCTTTCTTAAGCACTTTGAACGCTTCGGGAATACCGGGTTCTGCGGTGACGTCGGATTTAATAATACTGTCGAATATCTTCTGACGTCCCATAATATCGTCGCTCTTGACGGTAAGGATTTCCTGAAGAATGTGGCTTGCGCCGTAAGCTTCCAAAGCCCAGACTTCCATTTCTCCGAAACGCTGTCCGCCGAACTGCGCCTTACCTCCGAGAGGTTGCTGGGTGACGAGGCTGTAAGGACCGACGCTTCTTGCGTGAATCTTGTCGTCAACCAGGTGGACGAGTTTAAGCATATACATATATCCTACGGTAACCCTGTTTTCGAACGGTTCGCCGGTGCGTCCGTCGTAAAGCTGAATTTTGCCGTCGAGAGGGAGATTGTTCTTTTCGAACATTTCCCTTATGTCGTTTTCGGTAGCTCCGTCGAAAACGGGCGTTGCGACTTTGATATCGAGAAGTTTTGCCACCAGTCCGAGGTGAACTTCCAGAACCTGTCCTATGTTCATACGGCTGGGAACGCCCAACGGGTTCAGAACGATCTGCAAAGGAGTGCCGTCGGCAAGGAAAGGCATATCCTCTTTGGGCAGAACTCTGGAAATAACACCCTTGTTACCGTGACGTCCCGCCATTTTGTCACCGACGGAAATTTTACGCTTCTGAGCAATGTAAACTCTGACGAGTTTGTTGACGCCGGGATCGAGTTCGTCTTTGTTTTCACGAGTAAAGACCTTTACGTCCACTACCGTGCCGCCTTCGCCGTGCGGAACTTTCAAACTTACGTCCCTTACTTCCCTGCTCTTTTCTCCGAATATGGCTCTCAAAAGTCTTTCTTCGGGGGTGAGTTCGGTTTCGCCCTTCGGGGTAACTTTACCTACGAGGTAGTCGCCGCTTCTTACTTCGGCACCCACCATAACTATTCCGTCTTCGTCCAGATATTTAAGTAAATCGTCGCTGACGTTGGGAATGTCGCGGGTTATCTGTTCCTCTCCGAGTTTGGTATCGCGGGCTTCTATTTCGTATTCTTCGATATGAATGGTGGTAAACACGTCGTGTTTGACCAGCTCCTCGCTGATAAGGATAGCGTCTTCGTAGTTGTAACCTTCCCAGGTCATAAACCCTATCAGAATATTTCTTCCGAGAGCGAGTTCTCCGTTCTGGGTTGCGGGACCGTCGGCAAGAATGTCTCCTGCGTTGACTTTGTCGCCCTTGTTGACTATGGGGCGCTGATTGATACAGGTACCCTGGTTGCTTCTGCGGAATTTCTGAAGTTCGTAAACGTCTTCCTCCCCGCTTTCGGTCTTGACGGTAATTTCGTCTGCGGTAACGGAAGAAACCGTACCTGCGTTTTTGACTATGGCGCAAACGCCGGAGTCGTAAGCGACTTTATATTCCATACCCGTACCTACGATAGGAGCTTCGGGACGGAGAAGCGGTACTGCCTGACGCTGCATGTTACTTCCCATCAAAGCACGGTTGGCGTCGTCGTTTTCCAGGAAGGGAATAAGGCTGGTGGCAACCGAAACGAGCTGTTTGGGATCCACGTCCATATAATCGACTTGCGTCACGGGATATTCTTTTATGTCCTCGCGGAAACGGCAGGTAATACGTTCGTTGACGAAACGGCTGTTTTCGTCGAGAGGTTCGTTGGCCTGCGCCACTACGTACTTATCTTCTTCGTCTGCGGTCAGATAATCGACGTGGTCGGTAACGATACCGGTCTCCTTGTCCACTTTGCGGTAAGGCGCTTCGATAAATCCGTATTCGTTGATTTTGGCGTATGAACTCAAGCTGGTGATAAGACCGATGTTCTGTCCTTCGGGCGTTTCGATAGGACACATTCTTCCGTAATGGGAGTGGTGAACGTCACGGACTTCGAACCCTGCTCTTTCCCTGTTCAGACCGCCGGGTCCGAGAGCGCTGAGCTTACGTTTGTGGGTAAGTTCGGCTATGGGGTTGGGCTGATCCATAAACTGCGACAGCTGGCTGCTTCCGAAAAATTCTCTTATCGCGCTGGAAACCGGGCGAATGTTGATGAGAGACTGCGGAGTCACGTCGTTGGGATCCTGAACGATACTCATTCTTTCCTTGATGACCCTTTCCAGACGGGTGATACCGATACGGAACTGGTTCTGTAAAAGTTCGCCCACGCTTCTTACTCTACGGTTGGAGAGGTGGTCGATGTTGTCGCAGAAATAGAACCCGTATTTCATACCGAGGTTGTAGCTTACGGTAGCCACGATATCGTCCACGGTTATATGTTTCATAACCAGGTTGTCCTTGTTGGCGATACAGGCGGCTTTCAAAGCTTCCTTGTCGTCGCCGCATTCTTCCAGCAAAGGCAAAAGATTAGGATAGTAAACTCTTTCCTTAATTCCGATATTGCGTGCGTTTTCGCCGATGTAAACGGACAAATCCACGGTATTGTTACCGATGACTTTGTATTCTCCGCCGTCGGGGGTCACCACATAAACCACGTTAACGCCGGAGTTCTGAATTTCCTTTCCTTTTTCGGCGGTTACGACTTCGCCTTTTTCGGCGAGGATTTCGCCGTCGGGCGTTACCACGTCTCTTGCGAGAGTGAGTTTTTCTATTCTTTCGGCAAGGCTGAGTTTTTTGTTGAATTTATATCTTCCGACGTGAGTTACGTCGTATCTTCTCGGTTCGAAGAAAATGTTATGAATAAGGATATCCACACCGTTTGCCGCAGGAACTTCGCCGGGCTTCAGGCGGGAATACAAAGCGAGTTTGGCTTTTGCCGTATCGGTGACGTCGCCGTCTTTTGCCGCCGTCGCCATAATCATCGGATCGTTGTCGAAGAGTTTGAAAAGTTCTTCGTTACTGCCGAAGCCGAGCGCTCTCAAAAGTACCGTCGCGCTGATCTTACGGTTGCGGTCCACTCTGACGGTAAGAGTGTTGGTGCTGTCCTGTTCAAACTCCAACCACGCTCCCCTGTTCGGGATAACGGTGGTGTCGTAACGCATAACGCCGTTACGGTCGAGCTGACCCTTGGTGTAAACGCCCGGGCTTCTTACGAGCTGGCTGACTATAACTCTTTCGGCTCCGTTGATGATAAACGTACCCTTCTCCGTCATTTTGGGAATATCGCCCATAAAGACGGTCTGCTCCATCATCTTGCCGGTGTCTTTAACGGTAAGTCTGACTTTGACCTTCAGAGGGGAAGTGTAAGTGACGTCGCGCTCTTTACATTCTTTGATGGTGTACTTGCAGGAACCTTCCAAAGTATGTTCCAGAAATTCCAACTCCAACTTTCCGCTGTAGTCGGTAATGGGCGAGAAGTCTTTGAAAACGTCTTCGATACCTTCGCGAATGAACGTGTCGTAAGAATTCTTCTGAACTTCAATCAGATAGGGCATATCGAGAATGTGCTTGATTTTGCTGAAAGTCCATCTCTCGGTATTGCCGCACTTAATCTTGTGGATTTTTTGAGACATCGCATTGCTCCTTATAAAAAAATTCTGAAATTCGCGCCGTCGTAAAAAAACGTCGTAATATAAAGATTGCAAGTTCCCCCAATCCCCAAAATTACTTCTTTTCGGGCTTGAGGGTATAGTACTTTACAATATTTACACATTGTAATATTATAATAACCTCTGTCAAGTCTGTCAACTGTTTTATCGTCCTTTTTTCAAAGAAAATACATAATAATCCCCTCTTTACGCGACAAAACCCGAAAGAAAAGGGAAAAAAAGGTTTTCGACTAAAGTATTGACGGAAAACGGAATTTGCTGTAATATAAATATGTTATACTTATGTAGCCTATAAAAAGGGCGCGAGGGAGTAAAAATGGAAAAACTGAAAACCTTCTTGAAGAAAGTCAAAGCGTACCTGGACGAACACGAAGATATAAGGCAGCTGGTATTTTTCACGCTGTTCAGCTTTGTGTGTTTCCTTATCGAATACGTCACGTTCTTCGTGCTGAAATTTGCGTTAAAGAACGTCAACGAACCTTTTGAATGGTTTATTTTCTCGTATAAAAGCGGAGGTCTCGGCGAATTCATCGCATTCTTAATGTCCAACGTGGTTGCTCAGGCTGCGACGTTCATTCTCAACCGCAAAAAGACTTTCAACTCCGACAACAATATCGTTTACGCCGCTTCGATGTATGCGGTAATGGTTTGCGGAATAATAATATTGAACACCTGGTTGGGAGGAGTTATCAGCGACGCCGTAACCGAAGGAACTTCCATACCTCAGGATTTTGCTGCGATAATCGGCAAACTGGTGGGTTCTTTCCTCGCCTTCGTCATAAGTTTCCTGATGAGCAAGTTCGTAATTATGCGTAAATCCAAAAATAAAGGAGAAGAAGAAACCCTCGCTTCCGACAACGCAGAAGTCGCTTCCGACAACGCAGAAGTCGCTTCCGACAACGCAGAAGTCGCTTCCGACGGAGCGGAAGTCGCGGCGGAAGTTGCGGCTACCGAAACGACGGCGGAAAACTCTTCCGAGAACGAATAATGAGACTGGACAAATATCTGAAAGTAGCCCGTATAATAAAGCGCCGTACCGTAGCCAACGAAGCCTGTTCCAAGGAGAGAGTCTCCGTCAACGGAAAGGAAGCCAAGCCCTCCAAGGAAGTTAAAGTCGGCGACGTGGTGACTGTCAGTTTCGGAGACAACAAATTCACTTTCAGGATACTGGAAGTTCCCGAAGGCAACGTAGCCAAGAACAGCGTGGGACTGTTATACGAAATACTGAGCTGAATGTTCGACGTAATAATCGCCGCCAACGGCAACTCGGTCAGAATGGGCTTCGACAAACTCGCCGAAAAAATCGGCGAGAATACCGTTCTTGCCCGTACC
>ERZ1643251.5488-NODE-5488-length-10312-cov-8.935556_pt1 | contig 10312 bp, 10 predicted proteins | sample MGYA00579261_ERZ1643251 | MGnify/ENA primary metagenome ERZ1643251 (study PRJEB29033, sample SAMEA4952267) | chicken gut metagenome | biome: Broiler Chicken; feature: Gastrointestinal Tract; material: Caecum | place: Ireland | collected 2018 | study: Broiler...
TGTGTTTTATGGTAAATACCGCCGGAATATTTACTTGCTTTTTGTTCCTGCAAGATGTCCAACAGTGTAAGTGGACGCTGTTTCTTTTTGTTGGAACGCTCTGGTTTTTCAGCATTCTCCGGAATATTCCAGGTCTTTCCGGTAAGAAAAGCACCCTGCACACGCCCGCGAGCGCAGTAATTTCTCACACTGCGTTCCGAAATATTCCATTTTTTGGCTATTTCAACAACTGAAAGGTATCTCATCTGCTTACCTCCGTTATCAATCGAATCAAATATTATATGGATCTACACCATAGTATATCGCATTATCGGCAATAAATCCATAAATTTCCACATTTACCAATATATTTTTGCCGTTTCCGGAAGTTCCAATTATCAAAAATAAAAAGAACCGGACTTCACAGGCAAGCGAAATCCAGTTCTCATTTTTATACCTCCCAAGCCAAGTGTTCCCTGTCTTTTTCATCCCAGCGCGTTCTCATCCACAAACGCATCCATCAGGCTTCCATACCCGTAAAAATCCACCACATACTTGATGCCGTCCGTGACTTCCTCCCTGGAATAATCATGCTCCTCGAGGAATTCATCTGTCTTTCCGTTCAGCTTTTCATAAAACATGAGCGCGAGCTCAAAATACGCCCTGCTGTCCGGCTCCAGCCCATCCAGGAGCACGTTTTCCGCTTCATTGATCTGACCGTCGTCGATCATGGAGATCAGCTTTTTATATTTCTCCATCACTTCCAAAGGGACAGCTTCCTCATCGTCCCTGTCGATATCTTTGCTGAACACCAGCCTGATCAGCATGCGGACCAGTTCATGCACGATCCGCATATAATAATCTTTTTCTTCAAACATTGCTGAAATTTTCCTTTCCGTTTATTTGCACAGATCCAGCCCCGGACGCTGTCAGAGCTGCCGAGACGCATCAGGCTGCGGCGGCTTCTCCGGTTTCCCCGGCTTCGCCGCTTTCACCAACAGCATCATGGGGCGCCTCATCTCGTCTTTCATCTCAGAAAGCCCCATCATGTCCTCCGAGGGGTGAGCCTCTTCCACCGCCTCAATAATAAATCCGCTCAGGAGAAGCCCATTCAGGATCTGTACTTCTCCCGCATCAGCGGATCTTATCTCACCGGCTGCGCGAAAGACATACCAGCCAGAAGATCATATCCGCAAATATCCCGCCTATAAAGACAGGGTAAAACCACCCCGGCAGATCTTTCCCTGTCATACTGTACACGGTCAGGAACGAAAACACCGCCGCTATCATAAACTTCAGTGTCTCGATCATATACATCAGGATGCGGTATACACGCTCCCGGTTCTCTTCCGTCACTTCCACGCCCGTATTCCAGATCTGCGGGAACCTCTGTAACAGACTGAGCCCGATATAAAAGACCCACATCAGCACAGGGAGAAAGATCAGTTCGCCTTTCGATCCCCATCTGTCGATCTCACCGGCCGCGTTATAGTGCGCGGGAATGCGTTCCGGGAAAGAATCCCAGCCAAAGAGCAGATAAAGCGTCGTTCCCGCTGTCAGGAGCAGTGAACCTGCCTCCAGGATCCGATCCGGGACTGTGTGTCTGATCTGTATCTTTCCGTCCATGCCGGAGTTCCCCCTTTCTCCTTATCCGAGACGGATCTGCGCGCCTGCCGCCAGCTGATGGACGATCCCGCCCAATTCTTCTTGCAGGATATGATACGCCTCTTCCCCGGTGCAGTGTCCGGTCCAGATCTCTTCTACCCCCGTTGCCCTCAGCTTTTCCGCAAAGCTTCGGACATATGCCTCTGTCTTATTATGGAGATGGAATCCCCCGATCATTGCCCTGACCTTCCTGCCCGGGAATGTATCCGCCACTTCCCTGATGATATTATCCGCCCCGCCGTGGGAGCAGCTGTTAAACACTGCCAGCCCATCCCCGGTGTCAAACACAAGGCTCTGTTCGTGGGAGAAATCATCCACAGTGCAGGTGTCATTCTCCCGCAGGTACATCCTCTCCCTCTTCCCGGCTTCTTCCAGCCCGGGAGTCTTATGGCCGACCAGCCACATCCCTTCTTCCAGCTCCAGGTCGCCGGACACCCGGACAAGCCTGTCTCTGTACTGTCCGAGGAGTCCTTCCCGGATACCGATATATTTCCAGCTGTCTGCTTCCTTTTTATAGCAGTTCTCCCCGCATGACTCCCTCAGATAGAGCTTTGCCTTTGTATTCTGCGCCAGGAAATCCGCCATCCCGTCTGCATGGTCATAATGCGCATGGGAGAGCACCGCATGATCCACCTCATCCAGAGCGAGTCCGAGCCTGCGGGCATTCTCCGCGAACAGCCCGTCAGCTCCGGCGTCCAGGAGCACCTTTACGCCTCTGTATTCGATAAAGAAACTCAGTCCCCACTCTCCCGGCAGTTCCTCCGTCCCGATATTGTCCACTAAAACCGTTGCTTTCATTTCGCTTTTCCACCGCCTCTTTCCAGTCTGATGGTTACAGTTCCCCGAGCATCTGCGCCGGATTGTCCGCTGCTTTGACCTTGCCGAATGCCTTGACGATCACTCCGTCCTCATCGATCAGGTAAGTCGTGCGCACGACTCCCATTGTCTTCTTTCCGTACATGTTCTTCTCTTTCCACACATCGTATGCCTGTATGCAGGCAAGCTCCGGGTCTGACAGCAGGGTGAACGGAAGCCCGTACTTCTCCTCAAACTTCTTGTGGGATGCCACGCTGTCTTTGCTCACACCGATCACGACAGCTCCCTTCTCCTGGATCTGGGGATACAGTTCCCCGAACCCGCACGCCTGCTTTGTACATCCGGGCGTGTTGTCTTTCGGATAAAAATACAGGATCACCTTCTTCCCCCTGTATTCCTCCAGTGTGTGCATATTCCCGTCCTGATCCGGCAGTTCAAATGCCGGAGCCTTTGTTCCGATCTCTAACATGATCCTTCCTCCTTTATCATCACATAATTCGTAAGCAGGACTCCCTTTCGTTCCACCTGCTGCTCCTTTACCGCTTTATAACCGCGCCTCTCGAAAAATGGCTTTGCCGTAATGGACGCGTGGGTCGTAAAACGCGGCGCCCTGACCGCCCTTTCCAGCTTATCACAGAGCGCCGTGGCGATCCCTCTGTGCTGAAAATCTTTGTGTACATACAGCCTGTCCAGGTATCCGGTATCGTCCATATCCCCGAAACCTGTGATCTGCCCGCCCTCGACAGCCACAAGTGTATGATGCCGCCGGAATGAGAGATCCCACGCTTCCAGATCCACCCGGCCGTCTGCCCACGCTGCGAGCTGTTCTTCCGTATAATCCCCGGCATTCACTGAATGGACCGTGCCATAGAAAAGCTCAGCCAGCTCCCTGCAGTCCTGACTGACATATCCACGGATATCCATTTTAACCCTTCTCCCTTCCTGGCCGCTGCTTTCAGCCTTTTTCGCGTACAGTTTTCCCATACAGGCTTCCCGTTTATTCTAACACAGCGGCGCTCTGTCTGACAAGAAAAGACCCCGCAGCCGGCAGGCCGCGGAGCCGTCTTTATCTTCACATTTTCACTTCTAATAGCGGACATAGATCATTCCGCTCTGGACCGGCCCGATGATCACGCCGATGCCGTAATCCGCGCAGTGGATCATCTGCCCGTTTCCTATGTAAATACCGCAGTGCTGCGTATTTACGCACACATCACCAGGCTGAGGATTGCTCACCTGAGGCCATCCCAGGAAGGTAAATGTATTTCCCAGTCTCTGATACTGCCCGGTCAGGCAATACGCCACAAACCCGGAGCAGTCAAACAGTCCCGGACTGCATGCGCCCATGCTGTACTCCGCCTTCCCGAGCCATTCGTACGCGCGGTCAACAACCGCATTTCCCGTAACAGTATCATACGATGGTTCGGTATAACCCGGGCTTCCGCCGCTGTTCCCTGTATTTCCGCCGGATGTTGTGCCGCCTCCGGAAGATGTTCCGCCGGAAGACGCCCCGCCGGATGTTGTGCCGCCGGAAGCAGCGCCGCCTGACGCTGTACCGCCGGATCCCGCTCCGGCGGATGTCCCGGTATTATTCTGCGTTTTATCCTTTTCCGCCGCCGCGGCTTCCGCTGCTTTGCGCTGTTCCTCAGCCTTCCTCGCAGCCTCCTGGATCATCTCATCGAGATTGGAGATCTCATCCTTCTTTGAGCTTATCGTCTCAGTCAGCACTGCCTGCTGTGATTCATACTCCGCTTCCGTCTCTTTCAGATTCTTCATCTCCGTCTCAAGCGTTGACTGGAGATCCTCGATTTCTGTGATCGTGTCAGCGTACGCCTGAAGCTGTGTCCTGTCGTACTCATGGACCTTCTGGGAGTATTCCGCCTGGGAGAGCATATCCGAAATAGATCCCGACGTCAGCACCTTCTCCATCGTGGCGGTCCCGCTCCCCGACTCATACATGTATTTGATGCGGAGCTTCATCGCCTCATACTGCTCTTCTTTTTTCGCTTCCGCCGCCTCGAGGTCCGTCTCTGCCTGTGTGATCTCCTGTCCTGTATTGATCAGCTCTGTCTCCAGCTCGCTCGCCTTTGTGATCAGTGTATTCAGTTCTGTCTGAAGATCTGTCAGTTCATTCTGCGCGTCTTCCTTCTGCCCTTCCAGGTCGCTCTGGCTTGGGTCTGCATATACCGGGCTCACGCACATGGAACAAACGAGCGCTGCTGCCAAAAATAAACTCTGTATCTTTTTAAACTTCATCTTTTCTCCTTTCCTGACCTGAGGAGCCATCCTTTATATCACAGTAAATTGTGCATTACATTTTCAATATATGTAAAAATTATAATAAATCCTGTCGGGATTTTCAATGCGATTTTAATATTTCTGTAATATTTCACATATCAGTTCAGCCATCGGGCTGCGTGGGAGAGAAAATCATGCTCGCATGATTTTTCGAGCGGGCAGTCCGATGAGCTGAGCGCCCGTTTATAAGGAAAACAGCGGCGGCAGCCGCAGTAAGCACACAGTGCGGTTTTCCGAATGGCGCGGGCTGAACTGTTACTATTTCACAGACACTTCATAAATACGGAGACTCCACTTTCACGCTGACACCACCGACTTATATTTGCATTTTTTGAAGAGGATGTGTTATCCTGAAAATGCACTTTAATTAACGGAGGTATCTGAATATGAAATTTACATTCGCCCATAACAACCTGAACGTCTATGACCTGGAAAAATCTCTGGATTTTTACGAAAAGGCACTCGGACTTACCGTGACCAGGACAAAGGAAGCCGAGGACGGCAGCTTTAAGCTGGTCTACCTGGGGGACGGCACGACTCCCCACCAGCTCGAACTCACATGGCTGCGCGAAATGGACCGTCCGTACAACCTCGGGGATAACGAGATCCACCTGGCGTTTGTCACCGATGACTTCGATGCAGCTCACGAGAAGCACAAAGAGATGGGATGCATCTGCTTTGAGAATCCCGGCATGGGAATCTACTTCATCTCAGACCCGGACGGATACTGGCTTGAGATCGTCCCGGCGAAATAAGAGCCGGACGACAGAACGTCAGACGACAGAGAGCCTGACAACGGACGACAGTGAACCGGACGGAAGACAGCCGCTCATACGGGCACGGCGGCTGACTGGCGTAACGCCAGGCGCACGCGTAAAAGAAAAACAGGACTCTGTACTTTCCCGCACAGAGTCCTGTTTTCTTTTACTTTTCTTTTATCTTGAACCAAATATCCTCTTATCAATAACGGACATATACCATCCCGGCCTGTACCGGCCCGATGATCACTCCGATCCCTACATCCGCGCAGTGGATCATCTGTCCGTTCCCTATGTAAATCCCACAGTGTCCTGCGTTAACGCACACATCTCCTGGCTGCGGATCGCTCACCCTCGGCCATCCGAGGAAGGTATTTGTATTGCCGAGCCGCGCGTAATTTCCGGTCAGGCAGTACGCCACGAATCCAGAACAGTCAAATGCTCCCGGGCTGCACGCCCCCCAGACATATTCCGCATTTCCAATATAGCTGTACGCGCGGTCAACGACCGCATTTCCTGTCACAGCGTTATACGGAGGAGTCGTGCCCCCGCCGGAACCGCCGCCTGTATTCGTCTGCTGCTGCAACTGCTGCTGGCGCGCTGCTTCCGCTTCTGCAGCCTTGCGGGCCTCCTCTGCTTTCCTCGCAGCCTCCTGGATCATCTCATCGAGATTGGAAATCTCGTCCTGCTTAGAAGCGATCGTCTCATTCAGAGTCTCCTGCTGAGCTTTATATTCTACTTCCGTCGCCTGGAGATTCGCCATCTCCTCTTCGAGTGTCGCCTGGAGATTTTCGATCTCAGTCACTGTGTCTGCATATTCCTGGAGCTGTTCGCGGTCATATTCATGTACCTTTTCCGAATACTCCGCCTGAGTCAGCACATCCGAGATATTTCCCGCGCCCATGACTTTCTCCATCGTGGCGCTTCCAGTGCCTGACTCATACATGAACTTGATACGCAGCTTCATCGCCTCGTACTGTTCTTCCTTCTTTTCTTCCGCAGCCTCCAGATCCGCCTCTGCCTGTGTGATCTCCTGGCCGGTGCTGATCAGTTCATCTTCCAGATCTCCCATTTTCTGGACCAGCGAGTCAAGTTCGGTCTGGAGATTTTCCAGCTCGCTCTGGGCGTTCGCTTTCTGATCCTCCAGTTCCTGCTGCGTCGGATCAGCAAATACGGGTGTTATGACCATGGAAGCTGTAAGAGCTGAGGCGATCACCGCACTATGTACTTTCTTTAACTTCATTTCTTCACCTTTCCTTATTAAAATTGTCTATATCCCCACAGAATGCATGATACAACAGAAAAAAGGGTTTTTCAACAGGAATCCTGAAAAAAATACATCCGCGGGGGAAATCCGATTTATTTTCTCTGATATGTAATAGATTATAATAAATTTATATCATAATTTCAACATATAATTAACATTTTCGTAATATTTCCCTGCTTACCGCAAAAGGAGATGCAGCGGTCTTCTCCCTTTTCCGCTGCATCTCCTTCTATTCTTTCAGCCATATCCTTACTGCACTGTCAGGTTCGTATACCCCATCAGGCTCTCGTCCACTTCTTTCGCCGCCTCACGTCCTTCCCGGATCGCCCACACGACAAGAGACTGTCCTCTGTGCATATCGCCTGCCGTAAACACACGCTCTGCGTTTGTCGCGTATTTTCCTGCTTCTGTCTTCACATTCGTGCGCTCATTTACCTCTACGCCGAATGCCTTTGTGACATAACTCTCACTGCCCAGGAATCCGGCCGCGATCAGCACAAGGTCCGCATCCACGGTGTACTCGCTGCCCGGGATCTCCGCCATGACCATCCTGCCGGTCTTCTCGTCTTTCCGGCTCTCCAGCCTGACAAGGACAGCCTTGCACACTCTGCCTTTCTTGTCTTTTACAAATTCTTTCACAGTCGTGGTATACACACGCGGATCCTGTCCGAAGACTGCGATCGCTTCCTGCTGGCCATAATCCGTCTTGCAGACCTTCGGCCATTCAGGCCAGGGATTCCCCTCTGCCCTCTTGTCCGGCGCCTTCGGCATCATCTCCAGCTGGAGCACGGACTTGGCCCCGTGGCGGATTGCAGTTCCCACACAGTCATTTCCCGTGTCCCCGCCGCCGATGACGAGGACATTCCTGCCCTCCGCGGAGACATAGCTGCCCTTTTTCATCTGTCCGGGCAGTTTTGCCTCTGTCTGCCCGGCGTCTGCCCACAGAGCTTTTGTTGTAGACTTGAGGAAATCTACTGCAAAATAGATCCCATCGGCATCCCTTCCCGGGGCTTTGATGTCTCTCGGAGCAGACGCACCGCATGCCAGGATGACTCTGTCATACTCTTTCAAAAGCTGCGCAGGCTTCACATCTTTGCCCACATTACAGTTTACGCGGAATTCGATCCCTTCTTCTTCCATAATATGGATCCTGCGGTCTATATACTGCTTCTCCAGTTTCATGTTTGGGATGCCGTAGCGCAGCAGGCCGCCCGCCTTGTCTTCCCGCTCAAATACAGTCACCATATGCCCTCTCCGGTTCAGAAGGTCCGCCGCCGCCAGCCCCGCCGGGCCGCTCCCGATGACTGCCACCTTTTTCCCGGTGCGCACCTTGGGCGGACGAGCCTTTGCGTACCCTTTCTCAAAGGCATTTTCAATGATGGCGTACTCATTGCTCTTTGTAGCCACAGGCTCTTCGTTAAGCCCGCAGGTGCAGGCATTCTCGCAGAGAGCCGGGCAGACTCTGGACGTAAATTCCGGGAAGTTATTCGTCTTGACGAGACGGTAATACGCTTCCTCCCAGTTCCCGTTATAGATCAGGTCATTCCACTCCGGCACCAGGTTGTGGAGGGGACATCCGCTGGCCATGCCCATCAGGTTCAGCCCGGACTGGCAGAAGGGGACGCCGCACGCCATGCAGCGCGCGCCCTGGACCTCCTGCTCCTCCTTTGACAGAGGCGTGTAGAACTCTCTGAAATGCCCGATCCTCTCCAAAGGCGCTTCCGCGGTCTTATCTTTTCTCTCATATTCCATAAATCCTGTCGGTTTTCCCATCTTAACGCCTCCTATTTTCCATTCTTGATCATATTGAACGCTTCGATCTTTGCCTTTTCCCTGCTCAGTCCTTTTTCTTCCATCTGGATGATCGCGGACATCATCTTCTCATAGTCCTCAGGGATGATCTTCTTAAATTTCGGCAGGTACTCTTCAAAGTGATCCAGGATCCGTTTTCCTACTTCTGAGTTCGTATAGGAGACATGCTCCTGTATCATGCCCTTTAATTCCTGGACATCATACTTGTCCGTCACGCGCCGGATCTTTACCATGGCCTTGTTGACCCTTGTGTAGAGCGTGCTGTCCTCATCCAGCACATAGGCGATACCGCCGCTCATTCCCGCGGCAAAGTTCTTGCCTACCTTGCCGAGGATGACCACACACCCTCCGGTCATATATTCGCAGCCGTGGTCGCCCACGCCTTCCACGACAGCCCGAACGCCGGAGTTGCGCACGCAGAATCTTTCTCCTGCCACGCCGCTGACATAGGCCTTTCCGCTTGTGGCGCCATAGAAGGCCACGTTTCCGATGATGATATTCTCATCCGACTTAAATGTCGTCCCCTTCGGAGGATATACGACCAGCTTTCCGCCTGACAGTCCTTTCCCGAAATAGTCGTTGCTGTCGCCGGTCAGCTCCAGTGTCAGTCCCTTCGGGATGAATGCGCCGAAGCTCTGTCCGCCCGCGCCGCTGCACTTGATCACAAAGGTGTCCTCTTCCAGCCCTTCCGGATATCTCCTGGTGATCTCCGAGCCGAAGATCGTGCCAAAGGTGCGGTCCGTGTTCGTGACGTCCACTTCGATGCTCCTCTTCTGCCCCTTTTCCAGAGCGGGAAGGAGCTGTTTTACGAGCACTTTCTCATCCAGTGTCTTTTCAAGCTCGAAGTTGTATACTTTCTTCGGGTCAAAGATCATGGCTTTCTTCTGCTTTGCATACGGATTGTACAGGACGCCGCTTAAGTCAAGGGATGCCGCCCGCCTGGATGTGGCGGTTTCCTTCACTTTCAGAAGGTCTGTGCGGCCCACCATCTCGTCCACTGTGCGCACGCCCAGCTTCGCCATGTATTCCCTCAGCTCCTCTGCGATGAATTTCATGAAGTTCATCACATATTCCGGCTTGCCGGCAAAACGCTTCCTCAGCTCCGGGTTCTGTGTCGCCACGCCTACCGGGCAGGTATCCAGGTTGCACACCCGCATCATCACGCAGCCCATGGTCACCAGGGGAGCTGTGGCAAACCCGAACTCCTCCGCCCCGAGAAGCGCCGCCACTGCCACATCGCGGCCGCTCATCAGCTTGCCGTCCGTCTCGATGCGCACCCGTTCCCTCAGGCCGTTCTCGATCAGCGTCTGGTGCGTCTCCGCAAGCCCCAGCTCCCAGGGAAGCCCCGCATTCTGGATGGAACTTCTCGGCGCAGCCCCGGTACCGCCGTCATACCCGGAGATCAGGATCACGCCTGCCCCTGCTTTTGCCACACCGGCAGCTACGGTCCCCACGCCTGCTTCTGACACGAGCTTTACAGAGATCCTTGCGTTTTTATTGGCATTCTTGCAGTCATAGATGAGCTGTGCAAGGTCTTCGATCGAATAGATATCATGGTGCGGCGGAGGTGAGATCAGGCTCACGCCCGGCGTCGAATGGCGGGTCTTCGCCACCCACGGATAGACCTTGCCGCCCGGCAGGTGTCCGCCCTCGCCCGGCTTCGCGCCCTGCGCCATCTTGATCTGGATCTCCTGGGCGCTCACCAGATATCTGGAAG
>ERZ1643251.5489-NODE-5489-length-10312-cov-5.451984_pt1 | contig 10312 bp, 14 predicted proteins | sample MGYA00579261_ERZ1643251 | MGnify/ENA primary metagenome ERZ1643251 (study PRJEB29033, sample SAMEA4952267) | chicken gut metagenome | biome: Broiler Chicken; feature: Gastrointestinal Tract; material: Caecum | place: Ireland | collected 2018 | study: Broiler...
TATCCCTCGTTATCCTTTCTCCGCATTCCTGACAGAAGGTTCTTTTCTTGAGTATGGTTGCTCTGGGATCCTTGTTGTAACCGCCGTATTTTGCGGCTATCAGCATAGCAGTAGACTCGAATTGCTCGTTTGAGATGATTTTGGGGTATTTGTCTGTACCCAAGTAGAATCTGCATTCGAGGATCCGTTTTACCATTAGCTTGTTCCATTGAGTTTTGCCGTCATAGTAATCGATCCCTCTGCACGTCATCTCATCCGCTATGTTTCCGAAGGACATTCCATCGAGGTATGAGGTGAAGATTTCTTCGATGATTTTGGCGGCTTTCTTGTCTACGGTTATCTCTCCGTTTCGGATCTCGTAACCGTATGGCATGGTTCGCTTTTTCATCTTTTCGTCCTTTCTATGGCTTCCTTGAGTACAAGTCCACCGATTAATTTGAATTTGATTTCATCGCTGGTATCGACTACAATGTCCTCGACAAGGCTATCGAAGAGTTCTTCGTCGAGCTCGTCAATCTTGTCGGGGCCTTTATCGATAATTGAAGCCAAGCGTTTCATGTCTGCAATGGCTTGATCGGCTTGGCTGTTATTTAGAAACAGCCTACGCTTTGAACGTAGGCTGCTCATGGAACTATTCAATTCGTTGCTCTTACGGCGGAAGGTTTCCTCGTCAATCATTTGCTTCTGCTTGAGGTCGGCGATGAGTGCCAATTGGTCGTTTATCAGCATGATTTGTCTGTCGAGCTCTGCGAATTCGACAGACTGTGCGGATATGCGATTCTTGAGAGTGACCAGTTGATTGATGACGGGCGTAATGATAACCTTTCTGTTTGCCTTGAGCTTGTTATACATCTCGACGAAGGCTCTGATGACCTCTGCTTCGGGGACACATTTGACCGGGCAATCTGCCACGTTTCTGTGGTGAGTTCTGCAAGCCCACTGCACGGACTTCTGCCTGTTTACGATGCGGAATACCTTTCCGCATTCAGCACAGTGTATCGCGCCGGAGAGAGGAGTATATTCGCTTGCCGTAGTTACACACTTGGGAACTCTCGCTGTGCGGAGCTTTTGTGCGTAATCGAAGACGGTTCTCGTCACAATGGGTTCGTGGGTTTCCTCTACATAGTAGTAGACATGTTCGCCGTGATTCCTTACACGGACGAACGGGAACGTGTCGGTTCGGTAACGCTTGAGGTACATCTGATCTCCGATATATTTCTCGTTTGAGAGGATATATTCGACAGCAGTACGCTTCCAAGCTACCGCAGGATCCTTCCTCGGTACGTTTTCTTCGTTGAGCTCGTCAGCGATCTGACGAGTGCTTTTACCGCTTGTATAGTCAGCGTAGATTCTTCTGACGATGACCGCTTCGGCTTCGTTTACGATGAGTGTTCTCTCGTAGCGTTCATAGCCGTAAGGGGCGACCTTCAGTAAGTAATCGCCTCGTTCCATTTTATATTGTTCACCGAGGCGGACATTCTTGGATATTGATATGGATTCTTCTTGTGCGTGGTATTCCATCATCGTGAGACGGAATTCGGTTTCCTCGATTGCTGTGTCGAGGTTTTCCTTTTCGAAGAATACCGATATGCCAAGTGTCTTGAGGTATCGGATGTGTGCAAGGCTTTCTGCCGTGTTTCTTCCGAATCTTGATATTGACTTCACATATATCTTTTGGATGCGACCTTTCTCGCAGTCATCAAGCATTCTGTTGAAGCCATCTCTTTTATCTGTTGTTGTTCCGCTGATGCCCTCATCGGAATAAATATCAATCAGTTCCTCGTATGTGCTATCTTCGAACAGCTTCTTGTAGTGGATATATTGAGCAGCGAAGGAGTTTAACTGATCGTCTTTGCTCGTGCTGACACGAACGTAGGCAGCAACACGAACTTTGGTTGGCGTTTCGACTATGGGCATGATTGGTATGATATTCTGTCGCATTGCTTTTTCTCCTTTCGTTTTGTTAACACAAAGTATACCACAACAAATTCAAAAGTCCAGCGTTATTTTTCAAAAGTTCGCTGAAGTTACAATTAGTTTGCAATTCGTTTTCTCTCGCAACTTACTAACCGTCTTCCGATGTTCTTCCTCTGTGATAGAACCGCTTTCCAGAAGCATTTTCAGCATTGCAAGGTGGATTGCAAAATCGATATCTCTCTGCAGATTATTTTCCATAGAGCCTCCTGTAGGTCTTGTGAATATCTACGCCAAGGCTTGTGAGTACAGCTCTTTCGATAGCATCCGCAGACTGCTTATCGATCGTTCCCACATAATTCTTGAGCCTGTCCTTATCTATGGTGCGGATCTGTTCCAACATCACCATAGAGTTCTTGGGAAGCTTTCCTTCTTCAAGCTTGATGAATACGTGCGTAGGCATGGTAACCTTTTTCTTTTTGCTTGTGATTGCTGCGATGATAATCGTGGGGGATACTTTATTGCCCACGTCATTCTGAATCACAAGGACCGGTCTGGTGCCGCCTTGTTCGCTCCCGACAACAGGTGACAGATCGGCATAATAGACTTCATTTTTATGAACCGTCATATGTCTTTTACCTCCTGATAAATATGTAAAGGCTGATGGGTGGATTAATCGGATTAACCGAACAGTGCGCCATCAGCCGAAAAAGTTTAACTCATTTTCATGAGTAATAGATCGTTTAAAAGTTTCGTGTATGTCTTGTCGTATTTGTCGCCCAACACCCCCGACATTATGGTTTTACCCACGGGCATATAACAGACGATTGCCAGCGTAGCAATCTCATTGGCCTCTCACCAACCGCCGGGTTCTCCGGCATCCGCTTACGGAAGTATCATTATCCCCAACTCCTGTCATGGCCTTCCAATGATTGCTACTCATTGGTCCAAGTCCTGAAGGACATTCCTGTCGTTCGCTTGTGTAGCTCGCGCTCTCGCGCAGAGTCGGTAACGTATCTGCTATATCGCTATTCAGTTGTCAAATATCAGTGAGGATTTATTTCGTTCCTCACCCATATGAAATTTGAGGGCGTTTTGTCAACCTTTTTTCAGTGTTTTGGAAAATTTTTTTTGAAAAATTATATTTTTTCGCAAATTCACCTACATGCGCTTGACAAACTATCTCTTTAGGAGTATAATAATGATGTAAATGACTCTTTGGAGATACAAAGGAGGATGTTGTGAAAGATTTAGTTATTTATCACGGCTCACCGGATATCGTGGAGGTTCCCGAATTCGGTAAGGGCAGTTTGTTTAATGATTACGGCCAAGGCTTCTATTGCACTGAACAGGTTGAGCTTGCCAAAGAGTGGGCTTGTCTTGAAGGACAAGACGGTTATGCTAATAAGTATCTTATCGATACCGATTCCGTAAATATTTTGAATTTGGGTGCGCCTGAGTTTTCGATCCTTCATTGGCTTACGATTTTGACGGAACACAGAAAGCTTCGCATTTCTACCCCTGCCATGAAAAGGGGCATGGAATGGCTTCAACAGAATTTCCATGTTGATCTCGAACCTTATGATGTTATCATCGGATACAGAGCAGACGATTCCTACTTCTCGTTCGCTCGTGCGTTCCTGACCAACCAGATTTCTGTAGCCCAGCTTTCCTATGCCATGAAGCTTGGCAAACTCGGTGAGCAGTTCGTTCTGATGACACCCAAGGCATTCGAACAGATCCGCTACGTTTCTCATGAGGTCGTTGACTCTACCGAATACTATGTAAAGAGAAAGGCAAGAGATGAAGAAGCAAGAGCTGCATATCTTGCCATGCTTGAAGAGGCTGACGAGGACGGAATTTATTTGAGAGATATTACTCGTGGGGAGGTAAAGCCTAATGACATACGCTTATGGTGAGTCTTATCTTGACGATGCTATGAATAATCTTGGCGAAGCTGTTGACTATGCTGTTCATGCATGCAACGTTTCTGCGGATGATTTTATGAGTATGTTCGTAACGAGTGGCTATGCAAAGCAATTCGAATCGGGTGTTGCAAAGGTAGTGTCGGGGCTTTCCGGTTCGGAGCTTGTCCTTTCGGTACTGAGAGCTTCCGGTAAGCAGATCGATGCACCTGCCGCAAGACTTGAATACGATTGTTCTCCCGAATATTGGTGCGGATATATCTTGGCGTATTATCAGTGGCATTCGGCAATATCGTTTAAGGATATATTGAAAGCCATCCCTATGAGTGAGCTTGATCGAATGTATTCGGCACTTCACGAGGCTTCTGAAGAGAAAGCAGTTGATGTTTTTGATTCCATCATGAAGCGTAAGAATACCGTTACCAAGCTACAGACCATGCGTAAAAACGGTGGTTTATCTCAAAAGCAATTGGCTGATAAATCCGGCGTATCTCTCCGCAGTATTCAGCAGTACGAGCAACGTGCAAAGGATATTAACAAGGCAGCAGTAGATAGCCTGTTATCTCTTGCCAAGGCTTTAGGGTGCAGAGTGGAAGATCTTATTGAATCGGTATAAATCCGTGTGATAGCTACTTGAATCGATTTCTACTGGAGGGAATATGGAAATATCTAAACAAGACTGGTTGCTGTACCGAAAAAAGATTGGTGAGTGGCAAGAAGCATATATGGAGAAGCTACTCCTTGAGTATGCCGAGCTTCTGCGGAAAGAGTCTTTGGCTTCCGAAAGATTTTGGGAATTAGACAAACGCATAAAGAATGACAAACGTAGCCGAGGCGTTGTGATAGAGGTCAGAAAACAAAATGTTGTTTATGACCTTGTAGCTATGATTCTTGATGGCATCATTGCTTTTGATGATTTAGAAGATTTCAGCGATGATTTGAAGGATGCGGTTCGCTTTATGGTGGTACAGCGATCATAATTGAATAATTAAAAACAGCAGGTGTTCTGATTGGTTCACCTGCTGTTTTCGCATTAGTTGTTATTTCTGTTGGCCTTAGCTTTTTCGATGCGCTCCTCTGCTTGCGCTATGCTTTTAGCAACCATTTGGAAGCTACATCCTTCTTCATCGGCTATTTCTCTTGTTGTCTTGCCGTAAGCGATATGTTGGATGTATCTTCGTCTTTGTACCTCGGTAAGGCAGCTCAGAATCTCGTTGAGTTTTTTCATTTGCCTTTCGTAAGCCTGTCTTTCGTCTTCTTCTCGAATCATTTCATCCGCCACAGATTCTGTTGCTACCAAATCTGTTTCGAGAAGATTGTCGATGTTCACATTGTTTCTTGTGGTTCTGTCATCATGACGGCGTTGTTCAAGAGAGTCATCCACGAGCTTTTGCTTCCAGATATCAAAGTCCTCTACAGAGAATTCATAGGAAGGAACGACTCTACGGGTTGTTCCTTTTTTGTCATAATCCTTGCGATATTCAACGATGCGGAGCTTTCCCTTAGGCGTTGCTTCTTTACGGTAAGTTACGGTTCCGGTTGCGTAGTTGAAAATGAGGTCGGGGTTGTTCTTGTTGAGCTTATAAAATTCTGCGTTCTGAAAATCCATGATTGTAATTCCTTTCGTTTGCTTTTTCTTTGCTTACTGCGGTGCAGTTTTGGGTTGTTGAGCAAACGTGGAATTACGGGTATTTAGCGATGTAGGTTTCCCAAGGCATAAAAAAATCCTTTCTGCCGGGAGAAGCAGAAAAGAAAAGAAAAGGAGCCGCATGAAAGTTGCAAATAGCCACAGAACGTCTATCCTATATGGGTATATAGGATTAGGACTTCATGCGGCCTTTGGGAGATACAACTTTCAGCGACTCCACAGCACGTCAATTAGTGTTGTTTATATTTAGTTGTTATGCGTAATCTTGAACCACGGCGCTTACCGCTTCGGGATACGCTATATAGGAATAATGTCTGTAATCTGCAGTATCGTATATTGCTTCCTGATTGCAATGTCTGCATTTTACTTGAACAAGCCCGACAGCGCCGCCATATTTGACTGCAGCAGGATATCCGCAGAAACGGCACGGTATGGTTTTGGGTTCCAGTGCATCTGCCTGACTTTGCAGGGGCAGATTTTCTTTCTTAACTCGTTCTATATATTCGGGGTTAAGCACGATTCGTGTTTTCTTCTTATACAAGATCATACTCTTGTCCAATGTTGATTCACCTCCCATGATAAGCACATGTCCATTACCGGATCGTATTCCGAAAGCGGTTTGTGATCCAAGTAACCAAGTCGATCAAGCCTATAGCGGAGGCATTCTTGTGATACTCCAAGATACTGCGACATCATGCGGATTCCAAATCGATCCACACGGTGAAATAGATCCTCACCGAACACAGTGATCTTTTCCTTATGAGTGAACGTGAACAGCGCCCAACCTACGAGGGGAGGACGAAGCAAAAGACACGATGCCACCACATTGGCTTGCCATTCTCTAAAATCATTTTCTGTTTTCAGCTCTTTGTGCTGACTCCTTATTCGATAATTAATTGTTTGATCGGGAACATAGTTGGGATCCTGCCAGTTGATCAGATCGTGACCGCACTCGTGAGCGATTGTGAAATTACGCTCTCCCACTCTTGTGGGTTCACTTAATCGTTGGTCCAAATAGATCTGGTTTCCTGTGCGCTTTCCTTCGATGTTGTCTTCGGGATTGAACTCGCAATAAGATATTTCCAGCTTGAGATAGTCCTTGGCGAAGGCGATAACATCAAACGGCTTATAGCTTTCATATTCACTGCCGAGATAATCTCGAAGAATGTAGTCAGCAAGATTCTCAAATTCAATCTTCGTTCCTACGATCATCCGTTTACCTCGATGATTACCTCGTCTTCCATAAACCATTTACCGTCCTCATCGTAGAGATAACGAGGTAGCCCCTCTACCATAACGGTATATCTGATCCCGCACCCTCCAACCTTTGTGGATGCGGCTCTTTCTGCATAGGTGACACGGTCTATCTTGTACCATTGTACATCCTTCCACAAGAATTTTTTAGGACGCACTTGTCCGTCCGGTCCTATCGTTACATTAACTGCGACAGGCTGTTTTACGTATTTGATCTTTTGCACTGTAAACCTCCTATAGCGGTACTCCTGTCGGCATAATGATATTGGGATTATCATTTGGCGACATCTTTCTATTATCCAACAGGCAAGCATTGCGGATAATCTTCTTTCCAAAGCGATAGCGAAGTTCTTCGACCGTCTTGTCAAGAACCTCTGCTCTCGCAACCTTTTCGGGATCCGAGAACAGGTCGAGCTGGCACGGCGTGTCCAATGACGTGAGATTAATGGCACGCACCGTGAGTGATCGGATGGGGCGTTTCCAATCATAGCTGCGAGTAAAAAGGGAGAATGCTTCCTTGGCAATCACCGAAGGACTTTGTGTGGGTAACGGGATCCCACATTGCCATTGCTTTGTAAAGAGTTCATTATCTCTGACCGCTATTGCGATAGCGTCATTCTCATCGTAGTCGCCCTGAATCGTCTTGATATACTCAACGTGGAATCCGAGAACATTGTTGTCAAAGATCGCATCCTTGATAAGATATGAGTGGAGGCACTCGCCGAACAGCTTTCCTGTTGTCTGAACCACTTTACCTTCTGTTTTGCCGTTGATCTCGAATCGGGGTGTGCCGGTAAATCCGAAGAACTGTGCCTTTGCAAAGTGACGAACGATATCTTTATGCATCTCACCAAATTGGCTGCGGTGACACTCGTCGATGATGAATACGACCTTCTGTTCTCTGTATTCTTCCATTACCTTGGCATAGCGAGGATTCTTGACGGCGTTTGCCATCTTCTGAATTGTGGTGATGATAAGCTGGCGGTTCTTGTCCTTCATCTGCTTGACGAGGACATCCGTGCGGTCGGTGGTGTCGACAGAGCCTGCTTCAAACTTGTTGAATTCCTCCATCGTCTGCGTATCCAAATCCTTACGGTCTATCAAGAATACCACCTTCTTGACCACAGGATTTGCCGCCAAGACCTGTGCAGTCTTGAATGCGGTCAATGTCTTACCTGCACCTGTTGTGTGCCAAATATAGGCGTTTCTGTTGGTCAGAGTGGCTTGTCGGATTAATGCTTCGGTTGCATACACCTGATAAGGGCGCATAATCATCATAATTTTGTCCGTATCATTCAAGATGGTGAACTTGGTAAGCATCTTGACGATTTGGTCATGGGCAAGGAATGTTACCGAGAAGTCCTTCAAGTTCGTGATACGAATATTATCCTCATCAGTCCAGAAGAAGGTGTGGGAATACAAAATATCCTTGTCGGAGTTGGCGAAGTATTTTGTATCCATACCATTGGAAACGATGAAGGTTTGTATGTAGTGATAGAGTCCGTTATAGGAGTGCTTTCTATAACGCATGATTTGATTAACAGCTTCCTTGATGTCAATTCCTCGGCGTTTCAGTTCGATCTGAACAAGAGGCAGACCGTTGATGAGGATTGTTACATCGTAACGGTTTGTATACTTGCCGACCACGGTGGTCTGGTGAGATACTTGGAAGATATTCTTCGTGTGATCCTCGTCGATGAAAGCAAAGTACACCTTGCTTCCGTCATCTCTTTCAAGTACGTACTTGTCACGCAAAACCTTTGCACTCTCAAAGATGCTCTTACCATTCAAGTGGTTGAGAACACGTTCCCATTCCTTGTCTGAGAGGGGCTTTTCAAGCTTTGCCGCATTGAATTTTTCAAACTGTACTCTGAAATTCGCAACGAGAGAGTCATAGTCGGGGATAGCGACTTCTTGGTATTCCTGACCTTTGAGTTGATCTATAAGTTGCTGTTCGAGTTGAGCTTCGCTTTGATAACTCATTGTTTTACCTCCGTTGTTTCAATTATCTCCATTATGTCTGTGATATCACAATTTAATGCGGCACATATTTTGACAAGAATATCAATGTTAACACTTTCATTTCTTCCAAGCTTAGCCAATGCTTTTGTTGATATTCCTGCTTTTAATCGCATCTCTGTTCTGCTCATTTCCATGTCGATAAGCTTTTTCCAAAGCTTATTATAATTAACTGCCATAATACACCTTCTCAATTAAAGAAATTAGTAATAAATATATTATAACATAAAATGTGTAAATATGCAATATCATATTTCATTCAGAAATGTAAAATTTCTAACTGAAATACAAAATTGTTTGAGTTTTTTGGGAAATCTTCGTTCCTGTTGGCGTGCAGGTCAAGTATTGGTCTGACAGCTAATTCATAAGTTCACAAGTTTTGTATATAATATTAGTATAGGATGTTGGCACAATAAGTTGGCTGTCAGATTGGAGGTGAGGTTATGGATTTATCAGCAATAGGGGCGAGAATCAAAGAAGCTCGCTTGAAAAAGAAACTTACACAGGAGCAATTGACAGAATTGGCCGATGTCGGATTCTATTATATCGGAGAAATTGAGAGAGGGCAAAAGCTTCCGAGTTTCTTAATAAACAACTCAAAGAGAAGCATGACGATCCTTCTTACGAAGAATAATTCCAATCTGATTTACTCAAAAAAATGAGGTCTGCACGCTTCGTACAGACCTCGATTTATTTCTTTGTGTGTTTGATCAGAGTATCGACAACTTCATAGATTTTTTCTTGTTCCTCCGGGGGCAATTGCTCGATTTTAGCAGTCATCTCCGTGGATTTTATAGAGTAGCCGGTTGTAAGAACACCTGCCAACAGTTGGTCAGCAGATACCCCTAATGTATTTGCAATATTAATGAACGTTTCGAGTTTTGGTATCTTTTCACCACGTTCTATCATTCCTATGTAAGTGAGGCTTAATCCGAGCTTTTCGGCAAATACCTCTTGACTCCATTTCTTTTCTTCTCTGAAGAACCTGATGCGTTTGCCAATTGTGCTAATGCTCATTTTTTTACCTCCTGTTGGTTACTAACCTTAACTAATAGTATATCTCAAAAGTGTTAAAACTTGTAGAAACCATCCGTAGGAGCTTATAACTAATAGTTGCTATTTTCTCACTTTTATGATATAATCATAACTGTTAGTATGTATTTGGAGGTTGTTTATATGTGTACTGTAGCATTTACGGGTTATCGTCCAGAGAAGATGCCCTTTATAGAAAATAAAAAAGATGAAATGTATGTTCACTTTCGGGAGCAAGAGCTAAAGGTTATCAATCGCTTAATCGAGCGTGGTTATACACATTTTATTTCGGGTGTTGCCATGGGCTTTGATACTTGGGTGGCGGAGGATGTGCTGGAGTTACAGAAAAAGAATAAGGAACTGCATCTTGAATGCGCAATCCCTTGTCCTGACCAAGACAAGAAGTGGGAGTCTGCCGACCAAAAGAGGAGAAGAAAAATTCTCAAAAAAGCAAATGAATCCACACTTTTGGTGCTTCTCATATTAACTCGAATTTTCTCAAAATTTTTCTCAACTTTTT
>ERZ1643251.5490-NODE-5490-length-10310-cov-9.662506_pt1 | contig 10310 bp, 10 predicted proteins | sample MGYA00579261_ERZ1643251 | MGnify/ENA primary metagenome ERZ1643251 (study PRJEB29033, sample SAMEA4952267) | chicken gut metagenome | biome: Broiler Chicken; feature: Gastrointestinal Tract; material: Caecum | place: Ireland | collected 2018 | study: Broiler...
GTAAAACTTTATTAGAAGGTTTAAATACTGACTTAGTATGTGATGCTATCAATACAGCAATGAGAGAATTATTCTTACAAATCGTTTATGGACGTAGCCAATCTGCTTTCTCTGAAGGAGGACTTACTATCGGTTCAGGTCTTGAAGATTTAGGTAAAGGATTAAGAAGTATGCTTGGTACTGCTTATTCTACAAAATTAAAAGGACCTAGATATCTTGAATTAACTGAAGGTTACATTAACAGACTTGCTTTAGATGAAAATAATGAAATCATCGGTTATGAATTCATTAATCTTGGAAGAATGATGGATATGATTAAATCTGGAAAAGATGCTAATGAAGCAGTTAAAGAAGCTACTGGTACTTATGGTAGATTCGATAGTGCTGCAAAATACATCGACCCAAGAAAGGAATAATGGAGGTACGAAAATGGCATTATTTGAAAATTATGAACGTAGAATCGATCAGATTAACGCTGCATTAGCTAAATATGATATTAAATCAATTGAAGAAGCTAAAGCAATTTGTGATGAAAAAGGTATTGATGTTTATAACATCGTAAAATCAACTCAACCAATTTGTTTTGAAAATGCTTGCTGGGCTTATACAGTAGGTGCTGCAATGGCAATCAAAAATGGGGATACAAAAGCTGTTGACGCTGCTAAAACAATCGGTGTTGGTTTACAATCATTCTGTATTCCAGGATCAGTTGCTGATGATCGTAAAGTTGGTTTAGGTCATGGTAACTTAGGATCTATGTTATTAGATGAAAAAACTGAATGTTTCGCTTTCTTAGCTGGACATGAATCATTTGCTGCTGCTGAAGGAGCTATCAAAATTGCTGAAAAAGCAAATAAAGTTAGAAACAAACCATTAAGAGTTATCTTAAACGGTTTAGGAAAAGATGCTGCTAAAATCATTTCAAGAATCAATGGTTTCACTTATGTAGAAACTCAATTTGATTATTTCACTGGAGAAGTGAAAGAAATTTCAAGAACAGCTTATTCTGATGGGCCAAGAGCAAAAGTAAACTGCTATGGTGCTGATGATGTTCGTGAAGGTGTTGCAATTATGCACAAAGAAGGTGTAGACGTTTCTATTACTGGTAACTCTACTAACCCTACTCGTTTCCAACATCCAGTAGCTGGTACTTATAAAAAAGAATGTGTTGAACAAGGTAAAAAATATTTCTCAGTAGCTTCTGGTGGAGGAACAGGACGTACATTACATCCTGATAATATGGCTGCTGGTCCTGCTTCTTATGGTATGACTGATACTATGGGACGTATGCACAGTGATGCTCAATTTGCTGGTTCTTCTTCAGTTCCTGCTCACGTAGAAATGATGGGATTAATTGGTATGGGTAATAACCCAATGGTTGGAGCAACTGTTGCTGTTGCTGTAGCAATCGAAGAAGCTTGTAAATAATTAGGTATTTTCTAAATATTGCGAAAAACTCTGATTTAATCAGAGTTTTTTTGTTTTTATGACACAGTAAAAATTTCGTATTATATTAAATAAACGTGTTAAAACTTTATGAAACTCCTAACGATTTTTTCAGTTACTAACAGGTTACTAACAGGTTACTAACACAGTTACTAACAAATTACTAACACGTTACTAACAAACCACAATTTAAATTTCTTTCTGTTCATCGATATTTTTTTATTCAACAACAAGTCTGTTGGTGCGTGGTGGGAGCATTTCAGACTTAGTGAGAGTTTTTCGGTTACTAACACGTTACTAACAAATACATTTTTTTGATACTTATACGTAGCTATATTTTTCTTCAAAATTTAGCACTCACGTATAAGTTTTTTTATTCCGTAAATTATGATTTCTTAGATATTTTTCTTATATTTTAAATATACTAATAATCAATTTATTATTAGTAAGAAAAAGTATCCATCATCAAAAAATTACATAGCCAGTCTTAGCACTGGCCATGAGAAAGGAGGTAAATTTATATGACAAAGAAGTGCAATGTAATAGTAGTTGCAAATCAAAAAGGTGGAACAGGAAAAACCACGACTACTGAAAATGTAGGCATTGGTTTAGCCAATCAAGGTAAAAAAGTATTGATGGTTGACTTTGATCCACAGGGAGATTTATCTGCTTGTTTAGGATTAAAGAATACTGATGATATGGAAAACACTATATCAAAAGCAATGAATGATATTATCTATGATAAGAAAGTTGATTACAATAGCCTAATCATTCACCACGAGGAACAGATTGATTTAATTCCAAGTAACATTGAGCTTGCTGACTTTGAATTAAAGCTAGTAAGTGTCATGAATCGTGAACGTGTTCTTGATATGTGTCTTAGCCCTCTCAAACAACACTATGACTATATCTTGATTGACTGTCCCCCTTCTCTTGGTATGCTGACAATCAATGCGTTATCTGCTGCCGATAATATTCTGATACCTGTACAAGCTCAGTATCTTCCAGCCAAAGGAATGACTAAGTTACTGAATACAATCGGCAAAGTAAAACATCAAATCAATCCAAAGGTCGATATACTTGGTGTTGCTATCACTCTTGCTAATATGCAGACCAATTTGGGAAAAAGTACAGTGGACACAATTAGAGAAAATTATGGAAAACATATCAAAGTCTTTAATTCGATTATTCCTATTGGTGTTAAAGCTGCTGAAGCCAGTGTATCCGGAAAAAGTGTATATCAGCACGCAAAAGACAGTAACGTGGCTAAAGCTTATGAAGATTTAACTAAGGAAATCAGAAAAATTGAAAGGTCAAAACATAAAGGTACACCAGAAAGATAGGAGTTGAAATATCATGAACAAATTTGATTTAGGACTTCCTAAATTTGAAGATACTCTTTTCTCCACTGAGGAACAAAGACAGGAAGCCAGACTTGAAAAGGTCATGAAAATTCCTATCAGTGAAATTCATGACTTCAAACAGCATCCTTTTCATGTCCGTATGGACGAGGACATGGTAAAACTGATTGACAGCGTAAAAGAAAATGGTGTCTTAATGCCTGCTCTTGTCAGACCAGATAAAAATGGTGGATATGAGATGGTATCAGGGCACAGGAGAAAATTTGCGTTAGAGCAAAACGGGATAACGGAAATCGACGCTATTGTAAGAGAACTTGATGACGACCAAGCAACCATCATCATGGTTGATAGCAATATTCAACGTGAACATATTCTGCCAACTGAACGTGGATTTGCCTATCGTATGAAATTAGAGGCAATGAAACATCAAGGAAAACGTAATGATTTAACTTCGTCCCAAGTTGGGACAAAGTTAAAAAGAGCCGATGATATGTTGGCTGAACAGGTTGGAGAAAGTAGAAATCAAATTCAACGATTTATTCGATTAACATACTTGGTTAAAGAATTAAGAAATATGGTTGATGAAATTCATGAAGATGGATTTACTATCGCATTGAATCCAGCCTATGAACTATCATTTCTTCAAATCAAGGAACAAAACGAACTCGTTGAAGTCATCAAGGAAACTTTAGCTACCCCTAGTCTTGCTCAGGCTCAGGAATTGAAACGTAAAAGTCAAAATGAAGAGTTATCTAAAGATATGATGATGGATATGTTACTGGCGGACAAGCCAAACCAAAAGGAAAAAATAAGTCTTAAGATGGAGGAAATTAATAAATATTTTCCAAAATCCTATACACCTAACCAAAAAAAGGAGATTATTCTCAAATTATTGGGTGAATGGCATAAAAAAAGAGAAAGAGAACATTCTAGATAATTTATATTCACACATGTGAATGATAAAATTGCAGAATTATTAAATTTCGGCGTATTCATGGGGGTAGTACGCTTTTTTTCGTTGCCAGTCGTGACTGTTTTTCCCCCTAAAACCCCCTTAACATTCCGAAAGGAATCACCTTTGGACTCTTAAATTCACTCTATATTATAACTAACTAATTATATATAGAAATACTTATATGATTTCATACATTTGTTATAAAAAATAGAGTTATCTATAATCATAACAAGAGGTGATTGTTATGAAGAAAATATTAATAGCATTATTTATCATAGGTTTAGCTGTTTATCTAACTTCAGATAGTGAAGAAAAGCAAAAACGTAAAGAATATAACGTTGAACAAATAGAAAAGAATATTGCACCATATATAAATTAAATCAAAATTAAATAAGCAAGATATTAAAGGCATCTCAAACATGAGGTGTCTTTTTTGTTGGAAAGGAAATATAAATATGAAGACTAAAATAAGATCTCCATGTTCATTCTTTTTATTTAAAACACTACAAATAAAGAATAAAAATACAAAGGAGAAGAAAAATGTTAGATAAAATAAAAACAATAACAAAGAAATCAGTTCTGTGTATAGCAAGTGTCATGATGTTAATGAATGGACTTGTTACAAATGCGTTTGCATTAACTGGAACAACCAGTTCAATTCGATATAACGATTGGATTCTTATTGACCCTACTGATGGTAGTGAACATGGAACAGAGGGATACTTGTTGGTTGACAATCAGCCTGTGTTCTGTGTAGACTACTTTACAACTTTTCGTAACAACAAGAAAGTAACAGCTGGAACATATAAAGATATTGGTATCAGTGAAGAAAAGGCAAAGAGATTGTCTTTGATAGCTTACTATGGAACGAAAGTTGCAGGAAGAACGGATAAGGATTGGTACGCAATCACTCAGGGACTTCTTTGGAGAGAAATTCATGAAAGAGATGATCTGGAGTGGGTGAGAACCCCAACAGCCTACACTTATGCAGAGGTTCAGCAAAAGTGGAAAGAAATTCTAGCTGATGTTGATAAGTTTTATATGGCTCCATCATTTGCCAATAAGACACACAACATTGATGCAGATAAAACATTGACCTTGACTGATACAAAAGGTGTCTTGGAAGATATGGTAGTTGTAGACGATGGTGGTCTAGATGTTAAGATCAGTGGAAATACGTTAACTGTAAAAGGTACATCATCTATTACCAAAGCAAATATTGTATTGAAGAAAGACATTCCTGCAAGTGAAACTGGAGTCAGCATTTATTATACTGCTGATGACTGTCAAGCAGTTGCAAGTTTCAAAATTGATGATGTCATGCAGACTTCAATGAAAGTGACAGTCAATCAGTTTGGAAAGCTTGTACTAACAAAATACAATGATGATAAAACATCTACAATTGCTGAAACATCTTATCGCATTACTGGACCAAATGATTTTGATGAAACACACACAACTGATAAAAATGGAAAAATCAAATTAGATAGATTAGTTCCTGGTGAATACAAAGCAGTAGAAACAAAATCTGCTAATGGATATCTTATCAATGTAAGTGAGAAATCATTTGAAATAAAACCAAATGAAACAACTTCTATTGAATTTACCAATAACGAACCAACTGGAAAGATAGAATTAACAAAATCCATTGATTCTTCTAAAACAAATGGCTTAACTGGTGATGCAACATTGGAAGGCAATACTTACGAATTGCGTGCCAAAGAAAGAATCACAAATAAAGCTGGAACAAAAACATATTATGAAAAAGACGCTTTAGTATCAGCAAAGAAAACAAACAAAGATGGAAAAATCACTTGGAATGATCTTCCTTTAGGTAATTATTACATCAAGGAAATATCATCAAATGATTCATTGGTTTTAAATACTTCTATTATCAATGTTTCTCTTGAGTATCAAGATCAGACAGTTTCTAAAGTTGTCAAAGAAGCTGATACATCAGATCGTGTCAACATGCAAAAAATTCAGGTGTTTAAATCTGGTGAAAAAGATGGGATTTCCGGTATTGTAAAAGGACTGCAGGGTGCAGAATTTACATGGAAATTGAAAAGTGAAGTCAATCATGTAGGATGGGATAATGCGACAACTTATGCGATTATCACAACATCCGAAAATGGTCGTGCAACAACACCGTATCTTCCTCATGGAGAATATCTAGTCAAAGAAACAAAGACTCCAAAGGACTATATTACTGCTCCAGACTTTACAATCAGTGTGACTGATGATTATACCGAATATGAAGATATTGAACAAATCAAGATTATTAATATCAACAATAGACCTTTCACTTCACAGGTTAAATTAATTAAAGTTGATGAAGAAACAGGAAAGACAGTCACTTTAAATGGTGCAAGTTTCAAGATTAAGAACAGCGAGGGTAATTATGTTGTTCAAAAAGTTGCTGGACAAAAAATTGATACTTTTACAACGAATTCTAAGAATCAAGTAATTACTTCTTTTGGTAAATTAGGAGAAGTGACTTTACCGTTAGAATTGGATGCAGGAACATACACGGTGGAAGAAATCAAGGTTCCTGATGGTTTCCTTGAATTGGAAGAACCAATTACCTTTACAATTACAAATCAGCACGACTATGACATGGATGAAGATGAAACTCCTATCTTAACAATTAAGGTAGCCAATGCTCAGCCTAAAGGAAAAATCATCATCAATAAAACAGATAAGGAAACTGGTAAAGCCATGACAGATATTGAGTATCTGTTGACTGCAAAAAATGATATTGTTTCTGGAATAGATGGCTCTATTCTTTTCAAAAAAGGAGAAACTGTTGCTAAAGGAAAAACGGATGTCAATGGACAAATTATTATTGACGATCTATTCATGGGTGAATATGAATTAAAGGAAACATTGACAAATGAAGGGTATGTTTTAGATGAAACTGTTCATGACATTATCTTCAAGGCAGAAGATACAACAACTAAGGAATATACTCATGAAATCAATGTCACTAATATTGCTCCATATGGACAGATTGATTTATATAAAACTGATAAAGATACAAAAGAACCATTAGGAGGCATTACATTTGAATTAACAGCAAAAGAAGATATTTATACTCTTGATGGAAGAAACTCATTACTGTATAAAGCTGGTGATAAAGTATCCGTAGATATTTCTGAAAATGGATTATATGTAACCAACGAACTTGGAGAAATCCATATTGGAAATCTTCCATTAGGAAAATATGAATTGAAAGAAGTTCAGACTCTTGAAGGATATGTACCAAACGATACTGTCTATGATATTGATTTAAGCTATGATCACAGTGACAAAATTATCTATACAAAAGAAATCAATATAGAAAATGAAAAAACAACAACTGAAATCTCAAAGATTGATGCAACAAATAATCAAGAACTTGAAGGTGCTCACTTATCATTGAAAGATAAGAATGGAAACATCATTGAAAAATGGATTTCTGGTAAAGAAGCACATATCATCAGAGGGCTTTTGGCTGGTGAAAAATATACACTTCATGAAGATTTAGCACCAATCGGATATGCAACTGCTTCAGATGTCACTTTTACAGTTAATGCTGATGGAACTCCAACAAAAGTGACTATGAAAGATGAAATCACAAAAGTAGATATTTCAAAGGTCGATGCAACAAATCAAAAAGAAATTGAAGGTGCAAAATTAACTTTAACAGATAAGGAAACTGGAAAAGTTGTTGAATCTTGGACTTCAAAGAAAGAACCACATAGAATCGAAGGGCTGGAAGTAGGAAAAGTTTATATCTTGCATGAAGATCTTGCCCCAGCAGGTTATGAAGTTGCCAGTGATGTGGAATTTACTATTGCTGATACTGGAGAGGTTCAAAAAGTTGTCATGAAGGATCAACCTAAGACAACTGTTGTGAAAACTGGTGACAATTCTCAAACAGGATTATATCTAGCAGTCATGGCAATGGCAGGAATTGCAGTCCTAGTGATATCAAGAAAATCAAAGAAAGATGGTGACATGAATGAATAATGCCTTATGGATTGCAACAGTTACATTATCAATTGTTGCAATTGTTTTAAACATCAAGATATATATAAAAATCAAAAGACAAAAAAGAAAACTCATCGAAATGAAACAAAAACATTAACAATTAATTATTAAAAGCAGGTGGCATCATTGCTGCCTGTTTTTAAATAATTAAATAAAGAAAGGAATGAAAACTATGATTTTTAAAACTAGAGCAGAACATATAGAAAAAGTCATCAATGAAATAGGAAATTCAAGTCTATATGAATATCCACATATTGATTTTATTCTTGTCAAGGAAATCAATGGAAAGGATTATTATGCAGCTGGTGTTTCAGATCAAATCAATCCAGATGAATCTTTTCTATTTCGCCCAAAAGCGAGAAGCAAATCAATTCCTATTCAAAACATTCGTTATGACAAACAAAAATATAGAGAGTTGTTTGATGAATGTGTTGAGGGATACGTGCTTCAGCAATTGAATAAAGGATACAAGATTGTCTATATATCAATCGCCTTTCATATTAAATTGTGGGGATTTATAGACAATTATTATCACAGCATTGATATTTTTGATGTTGGTCTCATTTATTATATGTCTTTCTGCTATGAAATAGGTCTCACTTCTACTTTTTTATCTCACTATAGCTGTGGATATTTTCCAGATTTCATTCATGATTTTTTGGGTGAAGTCACATTTGAATCATCTAAGGAACTAGCCGAAACCATTATAGAAAGTAATAACCGTATGATCACTTCGCTAGAACTCAGAAATGAACTTTGCTACAAGATTCTTGACGGGAGAACAGAAAATGAAGAAAGAAGTTAAGGATTTCATCAATAATTCCTATCAAACATTTAGAGATAAGGAAGAATCCGATATGGTCATCAGTCAAGTTCTGTCACTTAAAAATGAAGATGGAACAATTGGATTTCAGGCAATAGCTGTATCTCAAAATGATCCTGATGAAATCAGATGCATTCGTGAAAATATTCAAGCAAAAACAGAATATCAAAAAGTTCCCAGCTGGGACTATAACATTGAGGACTATCTGCTAGATGACCTTGAAAATGGATTTGAGATAGAGTTCATGACACTGGACGAGCATTGTGGCATCTGGTATACTATTGATAACTGGCGTGACGACATTTCTCATATGGATGGTCTTCAAAAATATCTATCCTACTGTCAACAAAATGAAATCACTTCACAAGTCATTTCATTATATAGTTCAGATCACATAAATATTTTTGATCTTTATCAGGAGGTAAACGGACCATATAAAATTATTGCTGAAACAAGTATTGGAAGCAGAGCGATTGTTCTAGGACATAGCTCTATCTCCCCATCACCTTATGTGACATGGGATACTACCCCTAACAGAAAATATGGATATTATGCTGGTCACTATTTTTCAAGTTACACCGATGCTTTCAAGGATTATAGAGAGCGATGTCAAGTCATCATGAGCAAACATCTTGAATTTGAAAGAAATAAAACAAAGACAATCAAAGGAACAAAGAGATATGAGCGATGAAAATTCATTCAAGATGATATTACAGAATGATGATAAAAAAGTATATATTGACCTTTCAAAAGGATATGATCATGTTTCTAATTCCCTACGCAAGTTAGGATATTATCCTTATGATGTTAAATTTATTCATGTAAGATTCAAGTTTACACATCAAAGTAACGAAAATTTAAAATATCTAGCTCAGATTATTGATAAAGATGATTACATCATGGACGTATTTAGAGCATATCAATACCTTAAACATGAAAAAGGATTTGATAAACATTTAAGTGTGTTAATAAAAACACAGCAGGTTCATTCGATCAAAGACGTGCTGATTCAAGGAAATCTATATCAACTCTATAAGAACAGTAAAAACAATAATATACCCAACCTACAAAAGATAAAACTGGAAAATATAAGATTTCAGGAAATAACAATTTTCAATAAACCTGCTTTATTCACACCCTATCGAATTGATAGTAAAGATTTGCCTAAGGGGTTATACAAATATGAGTGTCAGTGTGATGATAATCAAGATGGAATAATTACAATGATAGGAAAATCTATTCGTGTTAATTTTTGGGGAACCATATTGACTACAAAGAAGATTGTATTACATCATGGATATAGAAATGTAGATGAGACTAAAGATATATTATTTAATGATTCTAAAAGTATCTTGATTCATGATTACTTCAGAAAATATCCTATCAGTAAAAATAATTATGTTCGTTAATATATATTGTAAACAAATTTTTTTTATGAGATAATCAAACTAGATAAATTGGAATTTGAGAGGAAGTGCAAAAATGACAATTTCAAATATAAAAGACAGCATTGATTGTAATATTCATAAAGTTTGGGAAACTGTTTTAGCTGTTGATAAATATACTCAATGGCGAAGTGATTTAAGTAAAACGGAAGTAATAAATGAAGAACAATTTAGTGATTTGTTTAATAAATAGTAATTTGAAAACCATAAAATTATGAGTGATTATTGCTCTCCGTAGGTTATCAATA
>ERZ1643251.5492-NODE-5492-length-10305-cov-16.114341_pt1 | contig 10305 bp, 9 predicted proteins | sample MGYA00579261_ERZ1643251 | MGnify/ENA primary metagenome ERZ1643251 (study PRJEB29033, sample SAMEA4952267) | chicken gut metagenome | biome: Broiler Chicken; feature: Gastrointestinal Tract; material: Caecum | place: Ireland | collected 2018 | study: Broiler...
TGAAAGTTTCAAAATCCGCACAGCGTGGCGAAAAGACTTTTTCGACACGCTGAAGTTACCCGAAAGAAGGAATACCATGCCCACGCTGGAAGAAATCAAAGCCACGTTTGCCGCCGACCGCTTCGCAACAGAGGTGGTGGGGGTTGAAATTCAATCCGCTGAGCCCGGCCACGCCGTCTGCGCGCTGAAGCTCCGGCCGGAGCTCATGAACGCCGCGGGGATTCCCCAGGGCGGCGCCATCTTCACCCTGGCGGACTTCACCTTTGCCGTGTCCGCCAACGCCTACTCCGACCGCATCAGCGTGTCCATGCAGCACGACATCACCTATTTTGCCCCCGCCCGTGGCAAGACGCTCCTGGCTGAGTCCCGCTGCGTCCGCTGCGGCCGCTCCACCTGCTTTTACGTTGTGGAGATCACCGACGATCTCGGCGGCAAGGTGGCGCATATGACCGTCAACGGCTTTGTGACGGAGAAAAAGATCGAGAAACACGAAAATAGCCATTGACTTTATCAGAAGAAAGTGATAAAGTAGTGCATACGAAAAGAACACAATGACGAACCCAAGTAAGCCCCGCATCCCTGCTTCAGAGAGCTGCCGGTTGATGCAAGACAGCGCAGGCGCGATGGCCGAATACCGTTCCGAGTGGCACCGCTGAACTGGCCAGTAGGCGGCGACGGGCGCGCCCGTTACAGCGCTACGAGGCCGCTCTGGCGGTAAATTGAGGTGGTACCACGGGTTTTCTCGTCCTCTGCTGATGCAGAGGACGTTTTTTATTGCTGCCGACAAGATCCAAGCAGGATCAAGACTGAAAAAGGGAGATACATATGGTCATTACGGAATTTCTGGAACGAAACGCAAGGCTCTATGGCTCCGAGGTGAGCCTGGTGGAGATCAACCCCTCCGAGGAGCGGGACAATGCCGTCACCTGGCGGGACTTCAGCCTCATCGAGAGCGCCCGTCCCGACGCCCCCTACCGCCGGGAGATGACCTGGCGGGACTTTGACCGCAAGGCCAACCGCTTTGCCAACCTGCTGTTAAGCCGCGGCATCAAGAAGGGCACCAAGGTGGGCATTCTCCTGATGAACTGCCTGGAATGGCTGCCCCTCTACTTCGGTATCCTCAAGGCCGGCTGCATTGCCGTGCCCTTGAACTTCCGCTATTCCAGCGACGAGATTGAGTACTGCCTGGGGCTGGCCGACGTGGAGGTCTTGGTCTTCGGCTCTGAGTTCGTCACCCGGATGGATCCCATCGTCTCCCGTCTCTCCAAGGTCAAGATGTTCTTCTTCGTGGGGCGGAACATCCCGGCCTACGCCGAGGACTGCTGCGAGCTGGTGACCTACTGCTCCTCCAGCGCGCCGCCGGTGGCGCTCACCGAGGACGATCACGCGGCCATTTACTTCTCCTCCGGCACCACGGGCTTTCCCAAGGCCATTCTCCATAACCATCGGGCGCTGCTCAGCGCCTGCGAGACCGAGCAGAACCACCACCATCAGACCCGCAAGGACGTGTTCCTGCTGATCCCGCCCCTCTACCACACCGGCGCCAAGATGCACTGGTTCGGCAGCCTCATCTCCGGCAGCAAGGCGGTGCTCCTGCGGGGCGTGAAGCCCGAGTGGATTCTCCGGGCGGTCACCGAGGAGAAGTGTACCATCGTCTGGCTGCTGGTGCCGTGGTGTCAGGATCTGCTCGACGCCATCGACTCCGGCCGGATCAACCTGGATCACTATTATCTCGACCAGTGGCGGCTCATGCACATCGGCGCCCAGCCGGTGCCGCCCAGCCTCATCGACCGCTGGATGGAGAAGTTCCCCCACCACAAGTACGACACCAACTACGGCCTCTCGGAGTCCATCGGCCCCGGCTGCGTGCACCTGGGTCTGGAGAATATTCAGAAGGTGGGCGCCATCGGCAAGCCCGGCTACCGCTGGGAGGCGCGGATCGTGGACGAAAAGGGGCGGGACGTGCCGAAAGGCGAGGTGGGCGAGCTCATCGTCAAGGGACGCGGCGTGATGCTCTGCTACTATAAGAATCCCGAGGCCACCGCCGAGGTCTTGAAGGACGGCTGGCTCTACACCGGCGACATGGCCAGGGAGGATGCCGACGGCTTCATCTACCTGGTGGATCGGAAGAAGGACGTGGTCATCTCCGGCGGCGAGAACCTCTACCCCGTGCAGATCGAGGACTTCCTGCGCCGCTTTGACAAGATCAAGGACGTGGCGGTCATCGGCATGCCCGACGACCGGCTGGGCGAGATTGCCGCGGCCATTGTGGAGATCAAGGACGGAATGACGTGCACCGCCGACGAGATCAACGCCTTCTGCAAGGAGCTGCCCCGGTACAAGCGCCCGCGGAAGATCATCTTCGACCAGATCCCCCGCAATCCCACCGGCAAGATCGAAAAGCCCGTTCTCCGCGAGAAATACTGCGGCGGCCGGTTGGTGGAAGAGCAGACCATGCGGTAAGCACCAACCCCTGCGTCTCGCACCCCCACCCAACGTACCAATCGTAGGGGCGCGCATCGCGCGTCCGCTATGCCCCCCACTCACCGCACCCCACAAAACGCACCAACCTTCCGGAAAGGAGCCGCCTATGGATCTCCCAAAGCGGAAACCCCACCGCCTCACAGGCTATGATTACGCCACTAACGGCGCCTATTTCATCACCTGCTGCACAAAGGATCGGCAGTGCCTGTTCTGGATCCAGGGACAAACCGGAGCGCTCTCTCCCTGGGGAAGTATCGTGGAGCACACCATCCGGGAAATTCCCGTCCGCTATCCCAGCGTGAAACTTCAGCAATTTGTGGTTATGCCCAATCATATCCATCTGTTGCTGCTGCTGGAAGACGGAAGTCCATCCATCTCCACAATCATCAATCAGATGAAGGGCGCGGCGACGAAGCGCATTGGCCGGTCGGTTTGGCAAAAGTTATTTCACGATCATATTGTGCGCGATGAGCACGAATTTCTCGAAATATGGCAGTATATTGCCACCAATCCAGCCCGATGGCTCGATGATTGCTTTTATCGGGCGGAGGAATTGTAAGAGTGGGTGCGGTCGGCGTAGCTGCATTCGAGGCCGAAGCAGGCGGACGCGCCATGCGCGCCCCTACGGCATCTATGCTTTCTAGTCAGGAGTCTTCAACCATGGACATGTTTATCAAACTGGCATTTTTAGTTGTCTTCTTTGGCGTCATGGTGGGCATCGGCCTCTACTGCCGCAAGCACACCACCGACGTCAATGGCTTCGTCCTGGGCGGACGCGCCGTGGGTCCCTGGCTCACCGCCTTCGCCTATGGCACCAGCTATTTCTCCGCCGTGGTCTTCGTGGGCTATGCCGGTCAGTTCGGCTGGAAATACGGCATCGCCGCCACCTGGGCGGGCATCGGCAACGCCCTTTTGGGCTCCCTCCTGGCCTGGGTGGTACTGGGACGGCGCACGCGGGTCATGACCCAGCATCTTGATTCCGCCACCATGCCCCAGTTCTTTGAAAACCGCTTCCAGAGCCGCAGCCTCAAGCTGGCGGCCTCGGCCATCATCTTCATCTTCCTCATTCCCTACACCGCTTCGCTCTACAATGGCCTCAGCCGCCTCTTCGGCATGGCCTTCCATGTGGACTACGCCGTGTGCGTCATCGCCATGGCGGTGCTTACCGGCGTGTACGTCATCGCCGGCGGCTATATGGCCACGGCCATCAACGACTTCATCCAGGGCATCATCATGATCGTGGGCATCATCGCTGTGGTGGGCGCTGTCATAAAGAGCCAGGGCGGCTTCCTGGCGGCGCTGGACGGCCTGGCGCGGGTCAGCGACCCCGCCGTCTCCGACACCCCCGGCGTCTTCGCCTCCTTCTTCGGCCCTGACCCGGTGGGACTTCTGGGCGTGGTGCTCCTCACGTCTCTGGGCACCTGGGGCCTTCCCCAGATGGTGCAGAAGTTCTACGCCATCCGCAGCGAGAAGGCCATCGACAAGGGCACCATCATCTCCACGGTCTTTGCCGCCATCGTGGCCGGCGGGTGCTATTTCCTGGGCGGCTTCGGCCGGCTCTTCTCCGACCAGGTGGACGTGGCAGCCAATGGATATGACTCCATCGTGCCCACCATGCTGGAGGGGCTTTCCACGGTTCTCATCGCCGTGGTGGTGATTTTGGTGCTCTCAGCCTCCATGTCCACCCTGTCTTCCCTGGTGCTGGCATCCAGTTCCACCTTGACGCTGGACTTCATTAAAGATACAATAGTAAAAGACATGGATGAAAAACGGCAGATTTTGACCATGCGCCTTCTGATCGTGGTGTTCATCGCCATTTCCGTGGTGCTGGCCATTGTGCAGTACCGCTCCAACGTCACCTTCATCGCCCAGCTCATGGGCGTGAGCTGGGGCGCCCTGGCCGGCGCGTTTTTGGCGCCGTTCCTCTATGGACTCTACTGGAAGAAAACCACCCGCGGTGCCTGCTGGGTGAGCTTCCTGTTCTCCACAGTGGTGATGCTGGCCAACATCTTTTTTGGGAAGTATTTCCCCACCCTGCTGCAATCACCCATCAACGCCGGTGCATTCTGCATGCTTGCCGGTCTTATCATCGTCCCTGTGGTCAGCCTGGTGACGCCGCGCCTGCCCCAAGGGCAGATCGACCGCATCTTTGCCTGCTATGACCGCAAGGTCGTGGTCTCGGTGAAGGATTCCATCGGAGACCATACCAATCCAAAGGAGGAAACGCCATGAAACAACTGATGCTCGGCAACGAAGCTGTGGCGCGGGGACTCTACGAGGCTGGATGCAGCTTCGTCTCCAGCTACCCCGGCACCCCCAGCACCGAGATCACCGAAGCCGCCGCCAAGTACCAAGAGATTTATGCCGAATGGGCGCCCAATGAGAAGGTCGCCATGGAGGCCGCCCTGGGCGCCAGCCTGGCCGGCAAGCGCAGCTTCTGCGGCATGAAGCACGTGGGACTCAACGTGGCCGCCGACCCGCTTTTTACCATTGGATATACCGGCGTCAACGCCGGCATGATCATTGGCGTGGCAGACGATGCCGGCATGCACAGCTCCCAGAATGAGCAGGATTCCCGGCACTATGCCAAGTCCTCCAAGATCCCCATGGTGGAGCCCGCCGACTCCGCCGAGGGTCTCGCCTTTGCCAAGATGGCCTATGAGCTCTCCGAGCGCTTTGACACGCCGGTGCTCTTCAAGATGTGCACCCGGGTCTCCCACTCCCAGTCTGTGGTGGAGCCCGGCGAGCGGGTGATGCCCGCGGCGAAGCCCTACGAGAAGAACGGCGCCAAGTACATCATGATGCCCGGCAACGCCAAGCGCCGCCACCCGGTAGTGGAAGCGCGCACCCAGGCGCTCACCGAGTATGCCGAGACCTCGCCCTTCAACCGCGTGGAGGAAGGCCGGGAGCACACCATGGGCATCATCACCGCCTCCACCAGCTACCAGTATGTGAAGGAAGTGGTGGGCGACCGCTACCCCGTCTTTAAGCTGGGGCTTGCCTGGCCCATGCCCGTGAAGGCCATCCGCGACTTTGCAGCCAGTGTGGAAAAACTGGTGGTGGTGGAGGAGCTGGACGGCTTCATCGAGGATCACTGCCGCAACCTGGGGCTTGACCCCGTGGGCAAGGACACCTTCTCCTGCATCGACGAGCTGAGCCAGAACATCGTGGCGGAGAAGCTGGGCTATCCTGTACACGCCGGCACCAAGCTGGATGTGGACATTCCCGCCCGGCCGCCGGTGATGTGCGCGGGCTGTCCCCACCGCGGCCTCTTCTATACCCTGGCCAAGAACAAGCTCACCGTGTTCGGCGATATCGGCTGCTACACCCTGGGCGCCGTGGCGCCTTTGGCCGCCATCGACACCACCATCTGCATGGGCGCCTCCGTCTCCGGCATCCACGGCTTCTTAAAGGCCTCCAACCCGGAGCAGAGCAAGAAGACCGTGGCCGTCATCGGTGACTCCACCTTTATGCACTCCGGTGTCACCGGCCTCATCAACGTGGCCTATAACGAGTCTAACGCCACCATCATCATTCTCGACAACTCCATCACCGGCATGACCGGCCACCAGCAGAACCCCACCACGGGCTATAACCTCAAGGGCGACCCCTGCACCAAGATCGACCTGGAGAGCCTCTGCCGCGCCGTGGGCATCCGCCGGGTGCGGGTGGTGGATCCCTACAACCTGGCCGAGTGCGACCAGGCCGTCAAGGAGGAGCTCCAGGCGGAGGAACCCAGCGTCATCATCTCCCGCCGTCCCTGCGCCCTCCTCAAGTATGTCAAGCACAAGGCACCCCTCACCGTGGATCCTGAGAAGTGCAAAACCTGCAAGATGTGCATGAAGATCGGCTGCCCCGCCATCAGTATCACCGAAGGCAAGGCGAAGATCGACGCCACCCTCTGCACCGGCTGCGGCGTGTGTGAGCAGCTTTGCAAGTTCGACGCGCTCTGCGCCCCCAAGGAGGTCTGAACATGGAAACGAAAAATGTCATGATTGTCGGTGTGGGCGGCCAGGGTAGCCTCTTGGCCTCCAAGCTCCTGGGTCGGGTGCTCCTGAGCCGGGGCTATGACACCAAGGTCTCCGAAGTCCACGGCATGAGCCAGCGGGGCGGCAGCGTGGTCACCTACGTCCGCTTTGGCGACAAGGTCTATTCTCCCATCATCGACAAGGGCGAGGCCGACTGCATCGTCTCCTTTGAGCTCTTGGAGGCAGCCCGGTGGACGGAGTTTTTAAAGCCCGGCGGCGTCATCGTCACCAACACCCAGCAGATCAATCCCATGCCCGTTATCACCGGCGCGGCTTCGTACCCGGAAAACCTGGTCAAAACCATGACCGATGCGGGCATCCGGGTGGATGCCATCGATGCGCTCAAGCTGGCCGAGGAGGCCGGCTCCAGCAAGGCCGTGAATATCGTCCTCATGGGGCACCTCTCCCGCCACTTTGACTTCAGCGAGGAGGAGTGGATGGCCGCTTTGGAAAAGAGCGTCCCGGCCAAATTCCTGGAGCTCAACAAAAAGGCCTTCACCCTGGGGCGTAACGCCTGATGGCGATTATTCCCACATCAACCTGCCCTTCTGGGCTTGAAAGGAAATAGAGAGCGAATGGAACGTTACTATCAACCTGAGATCGAATGCGCCAGCCGGGAGCAGATTCTGGCCTGGCAGAACGAGCGCCTGGTCAAGCAGGTGCGCCACGTCTGGGATAGCGTGCCTTACTACCGCCATAAGATGGAGGAGAAGGGGCTGACGCCGGACGATATCCGGGGCGTGGAGGATCTCCACAAGCTGCCCTTCCTCAGCAAGGACGACCTGCGGGAGGCCTATCCCTACGGCCTTTTGGGCATGCCCCTCAAGGACTGCGTCCGCATTCAGTCCACCTCCGGCACCACCGGACGGCGGGTGGTGGCCTTCTACACCCAGCACGACATTGACCTCTGGGAGGACTGCTGCGCCCGCGCCATCGTGGCCGCCGGCGGCACCAACGAGGATGTGTGCCACGTCTGCTACGGCTACGGCCTTTTCACCGGCGGCCCCGGCCTCAACGGCGGCAGCCACAAGGTCGGCTGCCTGACGCTGCCCATGTCCTCGGGCAACACCGACCGGCAGCTGCAGTTCATGGTGGATCTCCAGTCCACCATCCTCTGCTGCACCCCGTCCTACGCCGCCTACCTGGCTGAATCCATCCTCGAGCGCGGCCTGCGGGACAAGATCAAGCTCAAGGCCGGCATCTTCGGCGCCGAGGCCTGGAGCGAGGAGATGCGCCAGGACATCCAGAACAAGCTGGGCATCAAGGCATATGACATCTACGGTCTCACCGAGACCTCCGGCCCCGGCGTGGCCTTTGAGTGCAGCGCCCAGACCGGCATGCACATCAACGAGGATCACTTCATCGCCGAGATCATCGACCCCAACACCGGCGAGGTGCTCCCCGAGGGCTCCAAGGGTGAGCTGGTGTTCACCTCCATCACCAAGGAGGCCTTCCCGCTTCTCCGGTACCGCACCCGCGATATCTGCGTCCTCACCCGGGAGAAGTGCTCCTGCGGCCGCACCCACGTGAAGATGAGCAAGCCCATGGGCAGAAGCGACGATATGCTCATCGTCAAGGGCGTCAACGTCTTCCCGTCCCAGATCGAGACGGTGCTTCTGGAGCAGGGCTATCCCGCCAACTACCAGATCATTGTCGATCGCGTCAACAACTCCGACACCCTGGAGGTCATGGTGGAGATGACCCCGGAGAACTTCTCCGACAATCTGGGCAAGATCACCGAGATGGAGAAGGGTCTGGTGGCCGCCCTCAAGGCCATGCTGGGCATCTACGCCAAGGTCAAGCTGGTGGCGCCCAAGTCCATCGCCCGCAGCGAGGGCAAGGCCGTCCGCGTCATCGACAAGCGCAAGATTTGAAAGGAGACGACAACATGACTGTTCATCAGATCTCCGTATTCCTCGAAAACCGCGCCGGGCAGCTCTCCGAGATCACCCAGGTGCTGGCGGACAATGCCATTGATATGCGTGCCATCTCCATTGCCGAAACAGCCGACTATGGCGTGCTGCGCCTGATTGTGGATCAGCCCCAGAAGGCCACAACCTTGCTCTTGGAGCACGGCTTTATCCTCTCCATGACGCCGGTGACGGTGGTGGCTGTGCCGGATCAGCCCGGCGGCCTGGCGCCGGTGCTGAAGCTCCTGGCCGAGGCCAACATCGACATTGAGTATATGTACTCTCTCTTCACCCACACCGACGGCAAGGCCTACATGGTCTTCCGCGTCAGCGATGACGAGGGCTTCGCCGCCACCCTCACCGCCCACGGCATTTCGCCCGTCGGCACCGAGGAGCTGGGCATCCAGTAAGAAACACCCGCGATCCAGTTTTGGATCGCGGGTTTTCTCGTAGGGGCGGCTATCAGCCGCCCGCAATTCCCACCGAACCTGTAGGGCGGCATGCCCTCATGCCGCCGGTATCAGGCCGCTGACGCGGCACAGGTCGATGAGGACATCGACCCCTACGAAAAATCCTCCCGTATAATGACAAAAAAATCCCCTGTGCATTCGCACAGGGGAAAAATGCGAAGTAAAACTTACTTCATCTCGGCCTCGGCGCCAGCTTCCTTCAGATCGTTGACGATCTTCTCGGCGTCTTCCTTGGAGACAGCTTCCTTCAGGGTCTTGGGAGCGTTGTCGACGATCTCCTTGGCTTCCTTCAGGCCCAGGCCGGTGAGGGCGCGGACAACCTTGATGACGGCGATCTTGTTGGCGCCGGCGGACTTCAGCACGACGTCGAACTCGGTCTTCTCTTCCTCAGCGGGAGCAGCACCGGCAGCGGGAGCAGCAACAGCGGCAGCAGCGGCGGAGACGCCGAACTCGTCCTCGAGGGCGTGAACCAGCTCAGCCAGCTCCAGCACGGTCAGGGTCTTGACTTCTTCAATCATAGCAGTGATCTTTTCGGATGCCATTGTAAATTACCTCCAATTTATCGTAATAAAATTCTAAAATTAGGCTTCTGCGGGCTCTTCCGCAGCGGGAGCGCCGCCCTTGGCCTGGCAGATCTGATCCAGGACAACAGCGAGGCTGGTGATGGGCGCCAGGAAGGTGCCGAGCACCTGGGCGATGAGGGCGTTCTTGCTGGGCAGTTCGCCGAAGGCCTTGAGCTCGTCCACGGAAAGAACCTTGCCTTCCACGAGACCGCCCTTGATCTTGACGATGTCCTTGTTCTTCTTGGCAAACTCGCAGACGATGCGAGCAGGGGCGATGGGATCGCCGGTGGTGCAGGCCAGGGAAGTAGTGCCGTTGAGCAGTTCATCGAACTCGGTGTAGCCGGCCTTGTTGGCGGCGAAACGGGTCAGGGTGTTCTTAACAACGGTGTATTCTACTTCGGCGGCACGGAACTGGTTACGCAGCTCAGTATCCTGGGCGACGTTGATACCCTTGTAATCGACGAAGACGGCGGCGGTAGCGTTGCCGAGCTTCTCGGCCAGGGCATCGACGGTGGCCTTTTTGCTTTCCAAAACCTTTGCGTTGGGCATGAAATGTGTCACCTCCGAGTAAAATAAAATGTCCTCCTGCCGGAAGACAGGAGGACACAAAATGATCGTCATTTCGCGATACCTCGGCAGGACGGGAAACTCCCTCTTACGGCATACGCCTCCTGCTGTCTCTGGCAGCCTGATTATTATAGCAGATTATGATGAAAAGTCAAGGGAAAATTCATCAAAAATCGAAAATTTCCCCGGGAAGCCGAAGCACCCGGGGAGAAAAATCAATACTTGGCAGTGCTGACCTTGATGCCAGGACCCATGGTGGAGGCGATCACGCAGCTGCGGATAT
>ERZ1643251.5493-NODE-5493-length-10304-cov-4.020587_pt1 | contig 10304 bp, 10 predicted proteins | sample MGYA00579261_ERZ1643251 | MGnify/ENA primary metagenome ERZ1643251 (study PRJEB29033, sample SAMEA4952267) | chicken gut metagenome | biome: Broiler Chicken; feature: Gastrointestinal Tract; material: Caecum | place: Ireland | collected 2018 | study: Broiler...
AATCCCGCGCCGGAACCCGCAGGCGGGTCCTGGACTCTACCAGGGCCAGAGCCCTGCGGCTGCCAGCCGCAAAACGGCAAACGCCGCAAAGGCGGTCACCGCCGTGGCGTATTCCAGCCGTCCGGCCCGCAGGATATCTTCCCGCTCCACCGGCCGGGAAGCATCGCCGATAAAAGGCTTGGGATACCGTTTCCCGAAATACCAGGCGTCCCCGGCCAGCCGGATGCCCAGAGCCCCCGCCATCACTGCCTCTGTCTGGGCGGCGTTTGGGCTTTTATGGTTCCTTCTGTCCCGCCGGTAAATCCGCCAGGCCTCCCGGACAGAATATCCGCAGGGCAGGGCGGAAACCATCATAAAAAGAGCGCTCAGCCGGGCGGGAATCCAGTTCATCACGTCATCCAGTCTTGCCGCCGCCGTGCCAAAATACTGGTACCGCTCATTTTGGTATCCCACCATGGAATCCATGGTATTTACAGCCTTGTAAAAAAATCCCCCCAGAGGGCCCGCCAGAAAAAGGTAAAAAAGCGGAGCCACCACCCCGTCGGAGGTGTTTTCCGCCACGGTTTCCACCGCCGCCTTTATGACCCCGTCCTCCGTCAGGCGCTCTGTGTCCCTTCCCACAATCCGGGACACGGCCTTCCTTCCTGCGGGAAGGCCCTCCTGCTCCAGGGCGTCGTACACTCTGCAGCTCTCCTTCCGAAGGGATTTTACCGCCAGCATCTGCCAGGTAAACAGCACCTCCGCCAGAAAGAGAAGCACCGGCGAAATCCGTCCGGCCGCCAGCAGAAGGATTCCGGGCACGCTGACCGAGACGGCCAGGGTCAGAACCACCAGCAGGGCGCCTCCGATTCGTTCTCCCGTCCTGGTCTTCGGGAAAACCTTCCGGATACTTTTCTCCAGAAAGGAAATCACGCTCCCGATTCCCTGCACAGGATGCCACAGCCCTTCCGGGTCTCCCAGTATAAAATCAAGTATAAATCCGGCCGTCAGCGCCGTCAGCAAGTGTTCCTGCATACCGTCCCTGCTCCCATTCCTCTTCGTCTATTTCCAGCAGATAGCCTTCCCCGTTTGCCACATTCCAGTGGTAGTATTCCTCCTCCGGAAACAGCGCGGACATCACCGCCATAATGGTGCCGCCGTGTACGGTGCACCCGATGAAGGAGGCTCCTGCTTTCCTGCCTCTTTTTACCGCTTCTTTCAGCGCCTCAAAACTTCTCCGGTTAAAGGCTTCGATTTCTTCTCCGCCAGGGAAGGTTCCCGCGTCCGGCGTCCGGATAAACGCATCGTACCGGGGATTTCCCAGCAGTTCTTCGTGGGTCTTTCCTTCCAGAATCCCGAAATCGCATTCCCGGAACCCTTCCAGAATCTCCGGCTGCCACTGGTCAAAAACCAGGCCGGAGGTCTCCACACACCGCAGCATGGGACTGGAAAACACATGCTCCGGTCTGGGGTACTTCCGTTTCTTCAGTTCTTCTTTTCCACTTTCACTGACCGGTTCGTCCGTCCGGCCGCCGATAAAGCGGTGGACCTTGTTTCCCTCGGTCTGTCCGTGTCTTACCAGTAAAATCCTCATATGCACAGTCCTTTCCCAAGTGCCGCCGTCAACAGAACGGCCAGTTCTCCTGTCTGCAGAAAATACCCGGCCAGATCCCCGGTAATCCCGCCGAACTGTTTCCGGCTCATCCCGTAGTAATAAGCGAAAACCAGAAGCAGAACGGCCAGACAGCAAAGTCCCAGAATCCCCGTCAGGAAAAGAAGGAGACCGCCTGCCCCCACAGCCTGGCATACCAGTGTCGCCCGCACTGTCTTTGTCCGTGCCGCCCGGGAGAACACCGCCACGGTGGAGTCCGCCTGCCCGGCTTTCGGAAAAGTCACCACGGAAAATCCGCTGAGACTTCGGGAAAGCACATATCCCAGGCAGATACAGGAAAGCTGGGGCAGGGTATCCACCTCGCACCAGGCTCCGAAGGAGAGCAGAAGGTATATCCCGCATCCGATGACCCCAAAGGCCCCGGTATGGCTGTCCTTTAAAATGGCCAGCTTCTTCTCCCGGTCTCCCCAGGAGCCCAGGGCGTCCAGGGTATCCAGATACCCGTCCATGTGGATCTTTCCCGTCAGGAAAAGGGGCAGTACCGTCAGCAGGGCCGCCATCAGAAACCGGCCCGCCCCCGCCAGGTTCCCGGCCTGATAAAGGGCGTACTGGCAGACGCCCACAAGCACGCCCACCAGAGGGAAAAAACAGAAGACATAGTCCATGTTTTCCTCCCGCCATTCGGTTCTGGGAACGGGGAACCGGGAGTACATACCGATTGCCAGATAAAGGCTCTCCTTAAGCTTCATAATATTCTGCTCCCTTCCATACCAGGGGAAGACCGTATTTGACCTCAATGACCACGTCCGCCTCCTTTGCCAGAAGCTGACCCGCTTTTCCGGATTCTTTCACGTATCTTCGCATTTCTTTGTCCAGGGGTACCTCGGCAAAGGTGTCTCCCGCCACCACAAGCAGATGGCCCGCCTGGCTGTTCAGGTGCCGGATTCCCTCCAGAATATATTCCGCCGCGCGGTCCGGATGCCGGGCGTTTCTGTCATACATCTCGTTTGCCAGCAGGTTCGTCAGACATTCCAGCAGCACCAGATTTTCCCCGGACACGTCCAGTTCTTCCAGGGACAGTCCCCGCTCCGTGGTCCGGAAATGCTTTCCCTGGCGCATGGCCCGGTGAGCGGCAATCCGCTCTTCCATCTCTTCATCAATGTCCGTCAGCGTGGCAAGATACCGTTTTTCTCCGGGGCAGAGCTTCATGGCCAGGTCCTCCGCAAATTCCGACTTGCCGCTTCCGCTTCCTCCAAAAATCATGTACAGCATGGTCTTCTCCTTCTTTAATCCGTAAATGCTTCGTAAGGGGTAATCTGAATCCCGTCAAAGGTGGGCATCTCCCGGTACACTTTCAGCGCCATCTCCAGAAGAGGCATCAGGGCCACCGCTCCGGTTCCCTCCCCCAGTTTCATGCCGGCGAACAGCACCGGTTCCTTCCCCAGTTCCCGAAGCACCCGTTTCATGCCCGGTTCCCGGGAGCAGTGGGAGGCCAGGATGTACTCCCCGGCCAGCGGAGCCAGACGGCAGGCGGTCAGCGCCGCCACGGCAGAGATAAAGCCGTCCATCACCACCGGCAGACGGCAGGCCGCTCCGCCCAGGAAGATGCCCGTCAGGGCCGCAATATCCAGACCGCCCACCTTTTCCAGAATTTCCAGGGGACCCGCCTCTTCCAGACGGTGGAAGGCCAGGGCCTTCCGGATAACTTCCTGCTTGTGCTTTAGGCCCTCTCCGGAAAGTCCGGCTCCCCTTCCTGTCATCTCCTCCACCGGCGCCTTCAGAAGGGCGCAGGCCATGGCACTGCTGGTGGTAGTGTTGCCGATACCCATCTCCCCGGTCAGCAGAATCTGAAATCCCTGTTCTTTGCATTCCCGGGCCAGCCGGATACCGGTCTCCACGGTCCGGAGCATCACTTCCCGGCTCATGGCCGGTTCCTTTGCCAGATTCCCGGTTCCCCGGGCCGCCTTTTCCATGAATACCCGGGTATCCTCTTTCACCCCCACGTCCACGGCGCAGACCTCCACCTGGGCCACCTGGGACATCAGGCAGGCGGAGGTCCGGCCGGAGGCAAAATTATTGGTCACCACCGCAGTGACACTGCTGTCTGTCTGGGAAATTCCCTCCTGGACAACGCCGTTATCCGCACACATGACAAGCAGGATTTTTCTGTCTAAAGAAAAGAGTTCCTTTCCTTTTATCCCACAGATGCGGGTAATGGTATTCTCCAGAACGCCCAGCCCTTCCAGCGGTTTTGCCAGGGAAGACCAGCGTCTCGCTCCTGCCGCCATGGCCTCCTTATCCAGCGGTTTTACCGCCGCAAGGGTTTCCGAAAGAAGTGCCCCCGGTGTTCTCTGATTCGCCGTTTTTTGCTCCCGTATGTTTTCCAGTTCCATACTCCGCCGCCTTTCTTACAAATTGTTCTGCCACTTCCGGGCAGGAGTAAAAATACAGATGCGGAAATCCTGCATAAAATCCTGCGCCGTGATGCCCGCAGACCCATTTCCGGTTTCCTGCCGGCTTTTCTGCAAGAAATCCTTCACCATTGTTATCCGTATCCATATAGTGAAATTCATGTCCCCGGATTTTCCCGCCTGTTTCCCCACAGAGTCCGCCCTTTTTTACATGCAGTTCCACATAGCCGAACCGGCCCGTCTTCCCGGCAAAAAAGCTCCGTCCTGGCAGGAATCCTGCCATGTCCCAGTTTTTTCCTTCTTTGTCTTCCAGTTTTTCCAGAAGATAGAGAAATCCGCCGCACTCGGCTATGCAGGGCATGCCGTCCTCCAGCGCCGCCCGGACAGCGTATCGCATTTCCCGGTTTGCTTCCAGCTTCTGGCCGTAAAGTTCCGGATACCCGCCGCCCAGGTACAGCCCTTTTGCGTCCGCGGGCAGTGTCTTGTCAGAGAGAAGGGAAATGTACCGGATCCGGGCGCCCAGCTTTTCCAGCAGGCGCAGGTTGTCCTTATAATAAAAGGAAAAGGCCGCGTCCTTTGCCACGCAGATACAAGGCCTCTCTTTCTCCGGTCTCCAGGTCTCTCCTTCCAGCGTATCCGCGCCCTCCGGAGCCGTCCGGGTCTCTTCCGCCAGCTTCCAGAGTCCTTCCATGTCCAGGGTTTCCAGGCACTGCCGGCCCAGTTCTTCCAGGGTCTTTCGGATTCCGGGAATCTCGTCCGGCAGCACCAGCCCCAGATGACGGCTGGAAAAAGGCGTCCGTTCCAGCCGGGGAAGGTATCCGTACACCGGCACCTTTGTCTCCTCCTCCAGAAAGGCTTTTATCCGGGGGTAAAACCCGGGAGATACCTGATTCAGGATAATGCCCCGGATTCCGGAAGGATTCCGGTATTCCAGAAATCCTTTTACCAGGGCGCCCAGAGAGACACTGGCCCCCGCCCCGCCGACTACCAGCAGGGCGGGAACGCCAAGCGCCTGCCCCACTTCCCAGGTGCTGGCCCCGGTGGTGGTCCCACCCAGTCCGTCATAGTATCCCATGACCCCTTCTATAATGGAAATGTCTGCCTGGTGCGCGTCCTCCAGGAAAAGCCGGCGGAGCAGGGATTCTTCCGCGAACCAGGAATCCAGATTTTTGGAGGGCACCCCCAGCACCTGCCGGTGAAACATGGGGTCGATGTAGTCCGGCCCGCATTTGAAGGCCGCCGCCTGCTTTTCCAGGAGACGGAAGGCTTCCAGCAGTCCGCAGGAAACCAGGGTCTTTCCGCTCCCGCTTCCCGTGGCGCCGATGAGAAGCCCCCGTACTTTTTTTTCTCCCATATTCGCCCTCCTGTTCTTTCTTTTTTTCCGGCTTTTTACTCCTGTTTCCGCTTTTTACTCCTGTTCCGGCTCCAGGGTCACTATCCACACCGGGTTCATGCCCTGCATCAGCTGGCAGGCTCCCGCCTTCCTGCTCCGGGCCGTCTGTATCTGCACCGTTTCCAGTTTCAGTTCCGGGTGCGCCTCCCCGTACCGGAGGCAGGCAGAAAGGGTATTCAGCGTAATAGCGGACAAGACCACCCGCACTTTGGGATTCTTCCGGCGCACCGTCTCCAGAATCTCTTCCAGACGGCCGCCGCTTCCGCCGATAAACACGGCGTCCGGTTCAGGAAGCTCTTCCAGCGCCTCCGGCGCCCTCCCTTCCACAACAGTCAGGTTCTCCACGCCCAGCCGGTTCTGGTTCTCCCGGATAAGCGCCGTCCCTTCCGGGTTTTCTTCCACCGCCCATACATGGCCCCCGCTGCCAAGCAGGGCCGCCTCCAGGGCCACGGAGCCGGTTCCCGCCCCGATATCCCAGAGCCGGGTATGCCTGCGCAGAGCCAGCCGGGAAAGAATCACACTGCGCACCTCGCTTTTTGTCATGGGCACTTTCCCCCTGACAAACCGGTCGTCGGGAAGCCCCGGCGTCACCCGGGGGGATTCCCACTCCTGCCAGTGCAAAAAGAGAACGGCAAGCCCATCCGGCATCTCCCGGCAGTACTGTTCACAGAAGGTCTCCGCCCTTCCTTCCAGAATCCGTTCTTCCGGTTCCGTAAGATGGCACCCTGCAGTTACCCGGGTATGCCCCAGTCCTCCTTCGGTCAGCCGTCGGCACACCTCCGGAATATCCGCAGCCGCCCCGGCCAGAAGAAACACCCGGCCATATTCCCGGACCAGCGCCGTCACATTCTCCTGTTTCCCGTGAAGGCTTCCCAGTCCTGCTCCTTCCAGAGGTTCTCCCAGCTTCGCCGCCAGGCAGGATACAGAAGAGATGCCGGGCAGAATCCGTACCCGCTCTTTCCCCAGCACCCGTGCCAGGTTCCGGGCGCCGCTGTAAAATCCGGTATCCCCGGACAGCAGGACGGTAATCCTGCGAAACTCTGGATGGTCTTCGATATACTTTCTGATTTCTTCCGCCCGGTACTCTGCAAAGCAGGGCTTCGCCCCCGGCCCGGCAGAATTCCCGGACGCGCCGGCCTGTTCCAGCATCCGCCGCGCACCGATAAGGACGTCCGCCCCTTCCACGGCCTCCCGGACTTCCCGGGTCCAGAGCCGGTGAGAACCGGGACCGGTTCCGGCCAGCACAATTTCCCGCGGGATAATGAAACCATACCGTTTCTGAAGCCGTCTCAGCGTTTCTTCCATTTCCAGTCCGCTTCGGCCTTCCAATCACCACGGTCCTGACGCCCGCTTTCCGGGCCGCCTCCAGCTTCTCCTCCAGTCCCCCCGGGGAACCGGAATCCTTGGTCACCATCCAGGCCGCCCGGACCTGTCCCAGCAGCGCCCGGTTCAGTTCCTCCGTAAAGGGTCCCTGCATGGCCAGCAGGTGGGCGCCCTGAAATCCCAGGGCCGCCGCTCCTTCTACTGCCTCCGGCGTGGAAAGCACCCGCGCGTAACAGCGGTTCTTCCAGTCCGGAAGCTCCTGGTAAGTCTTCAGTTCCTTTCCGCCGGTGGTTATCAGGATATTCCCTTCGGTATGTTTCAGATACGCGACGGCTTCCTTTACCGATTCCACCCGGACTTCCTCTCCGGGAGCTTCCTCCGGTTTTGCCGTCCGCCCTCCCCGCAGCACCCGCCAGTACTCCAGGCCGCAGGCTTCTGCCATCTGCCGGATCTGGCCGGTGGCCTCCCGGGCAAAAGGATGGGTGGCGTCCAGTACCAGGGAGATTTCTTTCTCTCTGGCAAACCGGGCCATCTCTTCTGCGTCCATCCTGCCTGCCCGGACATGGATATTCTCTCCTTCCGGTTCCAGCTCCCTGCCATAGTCCGTGGCCACGCAGACCCAGACCAGAAGCGGCGTCTGCCGCAGCGCCTCCGCCAGATTCCGTCCTTCGGTTGTCCCTGCAAACAGCAGGATGCTATCTTTCCTTTCTTTCATTGCGGTATCCTCTCGGTGTTATCATTCTTCCGTTCTTTTCCCGGGTACGGGAATTCCCGATAAACACGGTGGTAAACATGTCCGCTTCTGTATCCCGAAGTTCTTTCAGCGTACAGATATGAACCGCCTCTCCCTCCCGCCCGATGTTCCTCACCAGACCGCAGACCGTATCCTCCGGCTGGTATCCCAGCACCAGGTCGCAGGCCTTTTTCAGATAGTCCTTCCGTTTCCTGCTGGAGGGATTGTAAAGACAGATGCCAAAATCCGCCTCCGCCGCGTTTTCCAGCCGCCTGGCAATGTCCTCCCAGGGGGTCAGCAGGTCGCTTAAACTGATGACGGCAAAATCGTGAATCAGGGGGGCGCCGAGAAGGGCGGCTCCCGAAAGCGCCGCAGTCACCCCGGGGATGATTTGCACCTCCACATGGGGATACGCCTCCTGCATCTTAAGAATCAGTCCGGCCATGCCGTAAACGCCGGCGTCCCCGCTGCATACCAGGGCCACGGAAGCGCCGTTTTCCGCTTCCAGAAAGGCCATCCGGCACCGCTCCTCCTCCTGCCGCATGGGCGTGGTCAGAAAGGTCTTTCCCGGGAAAAAGGGACGCACCAGCTCCACATAAACCGTGTAGCCTGCAATGATGTCGCAGGCTTCCAGGGTACGGACCGCCCGTACCGTCATATCCTCATATCCCCCCGGCCCGATGCCGGTCACACTCAGTTTACCCAAAGCGCACGCTCCTTTCTGTCACGGCCAGAGCCGCCGTCATTCCTTCTTTTTTCTTCCTGGGGACCAGCAGCATTCCTGGTCCGGTTTCTGCCTCCGGCTGCCCGCATCCGGAGGTCCGGCCGGTTTCGTCATACCGGCATCCCAGCAGGGCCGCCCGTTCGCAGACATTACCCACGCCGACAGTCTGCCGTACAAAGTCCGATTCCTCACTGACTGCCTCTATCCGGGAGAGCTCCTTTGCCGGAAACGTCCGGTAAGGAATCCCTTCCTCCCTGGCCAGCCCGCACAAGGCCGGTTCCTCTTTTTTTAAATCAATGCTGAAAAGTCCCGTAACCTGCCGGGCGTCCACCCCGGCCTGTTCCAGCACTTCCCGGTAAAATGCCCGGACCTGTTCCAGGGGCACGCCTTTTTTACAGCCCATGCCCACCGCCACATTCCGGGGTGAAAGCACCAGAATCCGGCCCGGCTTCTGAGGCAGGGCCTCCTGTCTTCCCTTCTGACTCACCAGAATTCCCAGGGAACAGGCCTCCAGTTCTGCCCGGCTCCGGCACCGGATGAGTTCCTCCGGCACCTTCCCTTCCACGGGGAGTTCGCTGAAAAATCCCACTTTTTCCCCTTTCAGAAGGGTGGCCGAGATGTGCTTTACCAGTTCCCGCTCTCCCGTCACCAGCGCATTTTCCCGGGCAAACACATCCACCGCAAAGAGGCCTTCTGTATCCGTGGCTGTGGTAAGCACCGGGCAGGCCCCCAGCTTCTCCCCCAGAAACAAAGCCAGCTTTCCGCCTCCGCCGGCATGACTGGAAACCAGGGGAATGACAAACCGTCCCCTTTCGTCCATCACCAGCAGAGCCGGGTCTTCCAGTTTATCCTTTATATACGGCGCCGCCATCCGCACGGCGATTCCCGCCGCACAGACAAAGAGAAGCGTTCCGGCCTGCTCCCAGGCCTCCTTCATCCAGGCGTTTCCCCGGGGACGGTTCAGGTACCGGCAGGAATATCCCGCCTCTTCCAGAACCGTTCCTGCCTTCCGGCACAGAATCCCGCCCTGGTCCGTATAGGAAATCAGCCATACCGTATTCCGTCTCATACCTCTGTTCCTTTCCGGAACCCGGTGGTAAAACCGGGGTCATAAAGCCTGGAACGCTCATAGCCCTCCGGAGCCAGTACCCGGCCTATGAGAATCAGGGCCGTGTTTTTTACCCCCATCTCTTCTGCTGTCCCGGCCAGCGTGTCCACGGTACAGAGCACCTTTTTTTCCTCTTTCCAGGTGGCCTTGTATACAATAGCCGCCGGCGTATCGCCGGGATATCCGCCTTCCTGCAGCTCTCTCTCCACGTCCCTTAGAAGGCCGGTGCTTAAAAACAGCACCATACTCGTCTGGTGGGACGCCAGGGAAGACAGCTTTTCCCGCTCCGGCACCGGCGTCCGGCCTGCCATCCGGGTGATAATCACACTCTGGGAAATCCCCGGCAGGGTATATTCCAGATTCAAAGCGGCTGCCGCGCCGCCAAAGGCGCTAACTCCCGGACACATGTCAAAGTCGATTCCTTCCCGCTCCAGGGCATCCATCTGTTCCCGGATGGCCCCGTAAAGGCAGGGGTCGCCCGTATGAAGCCGGACCGTCTGTCCGCCCTCTTCTTCCGCCTTCCGGATAACCTCCAGCACCTCTTCCAGCGTCATGCGGGCGGTGTCGTAAATCCGGCAGGAAGGCTTACGCCCTTCCAGAACCTCCGGATTCACCAGAGAGCCTGCGTAGAGAATCACATCCGCCGCTTCCAGAAGCCGCTGTCCGCGAACCGTTATCAGATCCGGCGCTCCCGGACCTGCTCCTACAAAGTGTACCATCTATTTTTCCTCCCTGTCCTTCACAATCACAAGGGAATAGTAACTTAATTCCGCGGGCATCTCTTTGGCGGAACGCCAGACACGCTCGCCTTCCATGCCGCAGCGCTCCACCACCCGGGCAGAGACGTCTGCCTCTTCCAGCAGCTTTTTCAGCTTTCCGGTCTGTTTCCCGGCCTTCATAAACACCCGGGTTCCCGGAAGTTCCAGCGCTTCCCGGTCCGGGGCAGGAATCACATGGAGCTGCCCTGTGTTTTCCACCAGGCCTTCGTTCAGCCGGGCTGCCGCCGCCAGAAAAGAGGGAA
>ERZ1643251.5494-NODE-5494-length-10300-cov-14.844119_pt1 | contig 10300 bp, 8 predicted proteins | sample MGYA00579261_ERZ1643251 | MGnify/ENA primary metagenome ERZ1643251 (study PRJEB29033, sample SAMEA4952267) | chicken gut metagenome | biome: Broiler Chicken; feature: Gastrointestinal Tract; material: Caecum | place: Ireland | collected 2018 | study: Broiler...
TCCTCCAGCTGTTCGATTCCCTCGCCGGTCTTGGCTGAGAGGGGCACAATCCATTCAAAGGGCAGATCCGAAGGCGCCACCACCTGGGGAAGATCCTGCTTGTTGAGAATGGCGATGGCGGCAGGCGCCTCCTGGGCGGCCTCCTGGGCGCGGAAGTCCTCGTCGGTGAGCTCCGCTGCGCTGTCGCAGACGTAGATGGCCAGATCCGCCTCCCGGGCGGCGGCCTCCGCCCGGGCGACGCCCAGGCGCTCGATCTCGTCGGCGGTGTCGCGGATTCCGGCGGTGTCCATGAGGCGCAGCAGATGCCGCCCCACCTTCACCGTCTCCTCCACGGTGTCCCGGGTGGTGCCGGCGATGTCGGTGACGATCACCCGGTCAAAGCCCGCCAGGGCGTTGAGGAGGCTGGACTTTCCAGCGTTGGGCTTTCCGAGAATCACCGCCCGGATGCCCCGGCGCAAGACCTGTCCCCGGCCGTAGGTGGCGAGAATCTCCCGGAGCTTTCCCGCGCAGTGTGCCACGGCGGCCTCCACCTCCGAGAGTACCAGAGGATCGATGTCCTCGTCGGGATAGTCAAGCTCGGCGTGAAAGTGCGCCAAAACATCGGTGAGCCGGTCGTAGACCGGCGTTATTTTTTTGCCCATGGCGCCGCCCAGCTGGCCGGCGGCGTTGGCGGCGGCCTCGGCGCTCTCGGCCTCGATGAGGTCGATGACGGCCTCGGCCTGGGTGAGATCCATCCGGCCATTCAAAAAAGCGCGCTTGGTGAACTCCCCGGAGCCTGCCTGCCTGGCGCCCTTGGCAAAGAGCGCCTCCAGGGCGGCAGAGAGCACCGCCGGAGAGCCGTGGCAGTGAAACTCCGCCGTGTCCTCGCCGGTGTAGGAGTGGGGCGCCCGGGACACGGTGAGCATGGCCTCGTCGATGATGCGCCCCTGGCGGTCGTGGAGGGCGCCCAGGATCAGCTTGCGATCCTCCACGGTCTTTGCGGTGGCCTGCCCCCGGGGCGTGAACACGGAAAAAGCCAGAGGGATGCAGCCCTCTCCCGAGAGGCGCACGATTCCGATGGCGCTGACCACGCGCCCGGTGGACACGGCGGCAATGATATCTGACATGGGGATCCTCCCTTTCCATGGGTTTTCAAGAAGGAACGCCCGCAAGCGCTCAGCACCGCCTGAGCGCTTGCGGGCGTTCCTTCTCCACCGGCGGCCTTATGTACCGCTGGTGGGATCGTAATTCCGGCCGAATTGCAGGTTGGTGAACTTGATGGTGCTGCTGTCGGCGTGGGTGGATGCTTTGCCGGGCTGGGACGGGGCGGCAGAGGAGATATCCGCATCCATCATGCGGCTGAGATTCTGCTCGATCTCATGGGCAATCTCCTCGGTGGTCTCCGGCTCTTCCGCCGGCGCAGGCGCGGGGGCGGGCTTCTCCACCGGTGCCGGCTGGGGCGCGGCCTTCTCCACGGGCTGGGCTTTGGGGGCAGGCTGCGCCTTGGGGGCGGACTTGGGCACCACCAGGGGCTTCTCCTCGTCGGCCTCATAGTCATAGGGCTTGCGGGGCGGCAGCTGCTGCTGAAGCTCCAGGCTCATATCCCGCTTCTTGAGGGATTCCAAAAGCTCCAGATGGCCGCGGATATCCCGCTCAATGACGTCGATAAAGTTCTGCGCCGCCTTCTTGGCGCAGTTGATCCGCTCCTGCTCCTGGGAGACAATGACCTCGGCATCCTGACTTCTGTCCTGGGCGGCGCTGGCCGCGTCGGACATGAGCCGGGCGCACTTCTTCTCGGCCTCGGCCACCATGGCGTCGGCGGTGCGCTGGGCGGAGAGGATGGCCTTGCGCATGCTCTGCTCCTGGCTGCGGTACTCCTCTAATTTTTCCACCAGCACCTTCATTTTGCTCTTGAGGACAGCGTTTTCCTTATAGAGAGTGATGTAATCCTCGGTGAGAGGCTCGAGAAAGTCGTCCACCGTCTGCATATCGTAGCCGCCGAAGACGGCCTTGGTGAAGGTCTTTTCCTGAATTTCCTGGGGTGTAAACATGGCAAACGCTCCTCCCGACGATTAGAGATACAGGCCGTTATTTTCCAGCTCGTCGATGAGATCGCCGATGATGTCCACGTTGTAGGGCGTGATGATGTAGGTGGAAATGGCGATCTTTTTGATCTTGCCGTCCAAGGCGTAGGCGCAGCCGGAGAGGAAGTCCACCAGGCGGCGGGCGATGTCCTTGTTGGTGGCCTCGAGGTTGAGCACCACGGCATGCTTGCTGCGAAGATGCTCGGCGATTTCCGAGACGTTGTCGAACCGGTCGGGCTTCACCAGCACCACCTGAAGCTGGGTGGTGGTGTGGATATTGACCACCTTGCTGTCGGTGGTGCGGCGGGATGCGGTGCGGCTGGTCTGGGTGTTGGAATGGCTCAGATCGTCCAGGACTTCGTCGTAGGACGAGGAGGGAGCCGTTCTGGGCGCGGGACGGGCAGCTGTGCTGGCGCGGGAAGCCCGGGGACGTTCGTCCAGGCCGAAATCATCATCGAAATCGTCTTCGTCCTCCGCATAAGGGCGTGCGAGTTTTTTCAATTCATCCATAAATCCCATGGTGTTCTGTCCTCCAAAAAGCAGTTTTCTCTGCGTATCTATTTATTGATTGCCGTAGTGGCGCGCGCCGAAAATGGCAGTACCCACGCGGATCATGGTGCTGCCGTTGGCGATGGCGTCGGTAAAGTCGTCGGTCATTCCCATCGACAGGCACGCCATACTGACATTATCGTATTTTTTTGCCCTTATGTCAACAAGAAGCTGATGCATTTGTGCAAAATACTTTGAATTTCCACCGGGTTCTTCCGAAATTGGTGGAATTGCCATGAGTCCCTCCAATTTACAGTGGGGAAATTCGGCCATGCGGGACGAAATGGCCATGGCTTCCTCCGGCGTAAAGCCGGATTTGCTCGCCTCGGCGCCGATGTTCACCTCCAGCAGGATGGGCTGGACGATGTTGAGCTTGGCCGCGGCCTTCTCGATGGCCTGGAGGAGCTCCTCCCGATCCACCGACTGGATGAGGGCGACGTTCCCCACCACCTTGTTCACTTTATTGATCTGGAGGTGGCCGATGAAGTGGACAGGCTTTCCGGTGTAGGCGCCCTGGGGCAGCTTTTCCATGAGCTCTTGGACGCGGTTTTCGCCGCAGCAGTCCACGCCCGCCTGCACGGCGGCCTGGACGCGAGCACTGTCATTCATCTTGCTGGCGGCGCAGAGTAAAATTTCTCCGGGGTCGCGGCCGGCCTTTCTGGCCGCTTCGGCCATGGCCGCCCGCACCCGGGCTACATTTTTTGCAATCTCTTCCATGTTATCGCACAACCTTTCCGTCGTATAGGTCTCTGCCGGTGACGATGATCTCGTCTCCCGGCCAGAGGTTGTTCACCGAAGACTTATCGAGCTCCACCACGTAGGTCTCGCCGTTGTCGTGGAGGATGTTCACCGACTTCCACACGGCATTGCTGCCCTCCAGCACGTACACGCCCACGCTTCCATTCTCGTTGACGCGGATGGCCTCCTTGGGCACGCGAAGCCCGGCGTAGGTGGTGAAGACAATGTCCGCCGACTGCTGGCGAAGAAGCGTGGCATTCTGGATATATTTATCGCAGGAGAGCACCAAGAGCCGTCCGCCCTGCTCCTCCTGCCCCAGCCGCTCCACAGTCATGGGGATACTCTCATAAAACTGCGAAGCGAAGGTCACCGGCGCAGTGTCGCCGGTCTTCACACCTGCAAGCTGGTCGGCAGGCACCACGGTCACATAGTACCAGGTGTTGTCGGTGATGAGCTTGCCCACGGCATCGTCGGGCACCTCCCTTGGCTCCAGGGATTCAAGCTCCTGGGCAGTCATGGTCTGAAGGGAGTCCACGGTGAGCACCGACTCGTAGCCATCCACAGTGCCGGAGAAGTAGCCGCTCTGCCCCGCCGCCACCACGGTGGTGTCGTAGTCGGCGTCACTTTGCAGCGCGGCAATCTGGGCGCGGAGATCGGCAATCTGCTGATCCAAGGCGGCATTTTCCGCCTCGGTGGACATGCGCCGGATGATGAGACCCTTGAGCGCCGCGGTGCGGTCGCTCACAGAGTTCATATCGCCCCGGGCAAGGTACTGGCTCATGTCAATGAGCTGGGCGGAGATTTCACTGTCCAGCACGGCCTGGTCGGCGGTGTCGGCGGAGTAGGAGCTGGCGTAGGTGAGCTGCTTTTCCTGCTGCTCCAGCTCCTCGAGCTCCTCCTGGCGCGCCTGGGCACTCTCGTCGCGGTAGCCCGTGGCCAGCACCTGTCCCCGGCTCACCTTCTCGCCCTCGGAGACCACCAGGGCGGTGATTCCATATGTAGAGCGCACCACGGTCTCCTGGCGCACCACGTAGCCGGTGGTATAGCTGCCGTTGCCCGCCTCGTACTCAATGGCTGTGACGGTGGTCAAGGGCGCGTAAACGGCGGAAAAGATGGCATAACCAAAATAGCACAGTACGGCCGCCAAAAAAATCCAGAGGATCAGCTTGGTATAAAATTTTCCCTGTTTCATAGCGGCCTCCTTGCGGCTATGCCTGGGGCGTGAGACGGATGGCCTCCGCCGGTTGAATGGTGGAAATGGCGTGCTTATAGATGAGGTTTTGCTTGCCCTCGGAGAGGAGCAGCACGGCAAACTGGTCGAAGCTCAAAATGGTGCCCCGCAGCTGATAGCCGTTGATCAAAAAGAGGGTCAGGGGCGTCTTGTCCCGCCGTGCCTGGTTTAAATAGCGATCCTGTAGGTTTTCCGGTTTCATCATGGATAACACTCCTTTTTTCTTTGTGTATCCATCATCTTACAAAACCCGGAGGGTCGAATGCCGTTGAACCAGGTCACCTCGTGGGATTTATGCCGCCGGCGCGGAGGATCTCCAGCGCCTTCTCCCAGGTGTCCGCCCAGGAGAGGGGCGCGGATTGGACAATCCAGTGGATCTTCTCATTGCGCCGAAGCCAGGTGAGCTGGCGCTTGGCGTAGCGGCGGCTCTCCCGCTTCACCCGCTCCACGGCCTCGTCCATGGTGATCTCGCCCCGCAGGGCGGCGATGGGCTCCTTGTAGCCGATGGCCTGGAGGCTGGTGGCCGTGGGCGGAATGCCCGCGGCAAGAAGCCCCTCAATCTCCTGGAGCAGTCCCTGGGCAAGCATCTCATCCACCCGGCGGTCGATGCGGTCATAGAGCACGGCGCGGTCGGAAAAGGTGAGCCCCAGGTAGATCGCGTCGTACTTGGGCGGCAGCGCCATGGTCTCCAAATTGTGCTGGGTGATGGTCTTACCCGTCTCCTGGTAGACCTCCAGGGCGCGGAGGATGCGCTTGCGGTCGGCCACATGGAGCCGCGCCGCCGCCGCAGGATCCACCGCCCGGAGCTTTTCCAGCATGGCCTCCATGCCACCCCGGTCGGCCTCGGCCTCCAGCGCCGCCCGCCGCCCGGTCTCGGGCGCCTGGGCGAAGGAGCGGCCAAGGAGCAGACTGTCCAGGTAGAGCCCCGTGCCGCCGCAGACGATGCACGCCTTGCCTCTACGGAGAATGTCCTGCAAAATGGGATCGGCCATGGAAACATACCGCCCCACGGAGAAGGGCTCGTCCGGCTCTACCACGTCGATCATATGGTGGGGCACGCCCTGCATCTCCTCCGCCGTGGGCTTGGCGGTGCCGATGTCCATGCGGCGGTAGATCTGCATGGAATCGCAGGAGAGTACCTCGCCGTCAAGCGCCTTGGCCAGCGCCACGGCAAGGCGGGTCTTGCCCGAGGCGGTGGGGCCTGCCACCGCGAGAATGGGGGGTTGGATCATACTGCCTCCAAAATTACCGCTTGAATTGCTTTTCAATCTGTCCCTTGGTCAATCGAAGCACCACCGGACGGCCGTGGGGACAATAGCGAATGTCGTCCCGGGTCATGACCTCCCGGATGAGCGCGTCCCGCTCCTTGGGATCCGTGTGCCAGCCGCCCTTGATGGCGGCCTTGCAGGCAATGGTGTGGAGCAGCTCGTCCCGGAGGGACTTGGGATCCCGGGCGTGCCCTTCTGCAAGCTCCTGCGCCATGGCCTCCAGCACCGCCTCGGCCTCGTCCTCTGGAAGATCCGCCGGGATCTGCCGCAGGAGCACCGTGCCGTCGCCAAAGTCGTCCACCTCGTAGCCGTAGTCCCGGAGCAGTTCCCGGTGCTCCAGCACCGTGGCCGCCTCCTCCCGGGAGAGGTTGGCCGCGTGGGGCGAGAGCAGCACCTGAGACAGTACCGGCTCCTGGGAGGCGCGGAGCTTTTCAAAGAGAATCCGCTCGTGGGCGGCGTGCTTGTCCAAAAAGAGCACCGCGTCTCCCTGCTCCAGGATAAAATAGGTGTCGAGCACCTCGCCCACCACCCGGTAAGGCGCGGCGGCGGGCATGTCCAGCGCCGTCTGCGCCTCCTCCTGAGGTTCGGGAAGCTTCTCCTGCACCGGCTGGGGGGTGGGAAGCTTCTCCTGCACCGGCGGCGTGGGGCGCTTTTCTTCCATCGGCGCCTGCTGCACCGGCGGCTGTCTTTTGGGCAGGTACACCGGTACGCTTCCCCTGCCCGGCGCAGGCGACGCCACCGGCTGGCGAAATTGGGGCTGGGAAAGGGCGCTTCGCACCTGGGGGCTCACCGGCGCGCTGGTGTGAAGCGCCTCCAGCGCCGAGCGCACCTCGCTGGGCTTCGGCTTTTCCGCCATGGGCTTTGCGAGCTTCATCTCCGGGCGCTGCTGCGCCCGCCCCAGGGCGGACATAACGCCGTAGCGCACCAGGTCGAACACCGCCCGCTCGTTGGCAAACTTCACTTCCGTCTTGGCCGGGTGGACGTTCACATCCACCGCGGCGTTGGGCAGGGTGATGACCAGCACGCAGCTGGGATACCGCCCGGACATCATCTGATTGGCATAGGCCTCCTCCAGCGCCGCCGTCAACAACTTGGCGCGCACCGGGCGGCCATTGACGAAGAACTGCTGCATGCTGCGGTTTCCCCGGGTGGCCGTGGGCTTGGTGACAAAGCCGGAGAGCTTCAATCCCTCGAAGCTGCTCTCCACCGGGATCATGTCCACGGCCAGCTGGCGACCGAAGACCTGGTAGACGGCGCCATAGAGGTCGCCGTTTCCGGCGGTTTTGAGCACCATCTCCCCGTCCTTGAGAAATCGGAAGGCCACGTCGGGGTGCGCCAGCGCCTGGCGCTGCACGGCGCCCGCCACCTGGGAGGCCTCCACGGTGTCGCGCTTCATGAATTTGAGCCTTGCAGGGGTATTGTAAAAGAGCTCCCGCACCACGATGGTGGTGCCCTCGGGGCAGCCGGCGGGGCTTCGCTCCACCACCTTCCCCGCCTCTAATCGAAGGCTCACGCCCTCGGCCTCGGCGGTCTTGGTGAGCAAGTCAATCTTGGACACCGAGGCGATGGCCGCCAGCGCTTCCCCCCGGAAGCCCAGGGTGCCGATGGCCGCCAAGTCCTCCTTGGTGCGCAGCTTGCTGGTGGCGTGGCGCAAAAAGGCCGTCTCCACGTCCTCGGGGGCGATGCCGCAGCCGTTGTCGGTGACCCGGAGATAGGTCATGCCGCCGTTTTGAATTTCCACCGTGACCTGGGTCGCCCCGGCGTCCACGGCGTTTTCCATGAGCTCCTTGGCCGCCGAGGCAGGCCGCTCCACCACCTCGCCGGCGGCGATGAGGTCGGCCACATGGCGGTCAAGCTCCAAAATTTTCGGCATGGAATGCTCCTTTCCGCTATCTTAAAGACATCACGCCAAAGCTGATGGCGTTGATGGCCATGTGTAGGAGAATGGGCGCCCAGATGGTGTTGGACTTTTCATATGTCCAGCCCAGGGCGATTCCGGCGGGGAGATAGGGCAGCGCCGCCAAAAGCACGGACTTCCAGTCATAGAGCAGGAAATACTGCCAGACGTGGATCATGGCAAAGAACAAAATGGTCACTACGTACGCTCCAATGCGGCTCTTGCGGCGGATGGAGCCGAAGAGGAGGCCGCGCACCAGGGTTTCCTCCACCATGGGTGCGAGGATCACCGAGCAGATCACCATCACCGCGTAGTTCTCCGAGGCCAGCGCCTGGACGGTATCGTCGTTGTAGGTCGCCACGGTGATGCGCAGCAGGTGGAGTGCCAGGGAGAGGACATAGTTCCCCGCGTAGTAGAGCACAAAACCCAAAATCAGCGCCTGCACCAGCTCCCAAAACCGGGTGCCGCGGAGGCTTCGCAAAAGGAAATTGTGGAAGATGATCCACACCACCAGGGTGTTGATGACAAAATAGCAGATGTTGATTTGCAGCGTGGAGAGCCCCAGGTGAAAATACCCCGAGACAAACTCGATGAGCATCGCCAGGAGCACCACGTAAAAGGGCAGATAGCAGTAGCCCGCCACTGTTTCAGCGGTGGAGAGGCCGGGCCCCAGGGAATAGGATTTGGTGTTGGCCAAGGAAAAGCCTCCTTTAAAGGGCAGAAAATGTCAGCGGATCATCTGGCGCAGCTCGTAGAGCACATTCATGGCCTCGATGGGCGTGAGGGTCTCCACGGTGATTTTGGCCAGGCGGTCGCGAATGGCCAAGGCGTCCAGGTCGAGGATGGACACCTGCTCGTCGGCCGCCTTGGGCGCGGCGGCAGTCTGGGGGATCTGTCCCTGCTCCAGCTCCTTTAAAATCTTGCGCGCCCGCTCCACCACCTTGGAAGGAAGCCCTGCCAGCTTGGCCACCTCCACGCCGTAGCTCTTGTCGGCGCCGCCGGGGACGATTTTTCGCAGGAAAATCATCTCGTCTCCCCGCTTTCTCACCGAGATATTGAAGTTCTTCACGCCCTCCAGCGTTTCCTCCAGCACGGTGAGCTCATGGTAGTGGGTGGCAAAGAGCGTCTTGGCACCCAGCGTCTTCCGGTCGGACACAAACTCCAGCACCGCCCGGGCGATGGCCATGCCGTCGTAGGTGGAGGTGCCGCGGCCAATCTCGTCGAGAATGAGAAGGCTCCGAGGCGTGGCGCGGTTTAAAATCTCCGCCACCTCCTCCATCTCCACCATGAAGGTGGACTGGCCGGCGGCCAGATCGTCCGACGCGCCGATTCTCGTAAAGAGCCGATCCACCACGCCGATGCGGGCGGACTTGGCCGGGACGAAGGAGCCCATCTGTGCCAAGAGCACAATCAAGGCCACCTGGCGCATGTAGGTGGACTTACCGGCCATGTTGGGGCCTGTGATGATGGCCACCTGGCAGTCGGGCGTGCCCAATTTCGTATCGTTGGGGACGAACATCTTCCCCCGCAGCACCTGCTCCACCACCGGGTGGCGGCCGCCTTCAATTTGGATCTCGTTGGAAAAGTCCACCTCGGGGCGGCAGTAGTCGTTGTCCACCGCCAGGGCGGCGAAGCTGGAGAGCACGTCGGCCAGGGCGGCGGCGTTGGCCGCGGCCTGCACCGCAGCGCCGTGGTCGGCCAAATAGGCTCTGAGCTTTAAGAAGAGGTCATATTCCAGCGTTACCACCCGATCCTTGGCATTTAAGATGGTGTCCTCCAGCTCCTTGAGCTCGGGGGTGATGTAGCGCTCGCCGTTTGTGAGGGTCTGCTTGCGGATGTAGTCCGCCGGCACCAGGGACACCTGTCCCTTGGCCACCTCGATGTAATAGCCGAAGACCCGGTTGTAGCCCACCCGGAGGTTTTTGATGCCGGTGCGCTCCTTCTCCCGCACCTCGATGGCGGTCATGGTGTCCTTGCCGCCGGACATGATGTCCCGCAGCTGGTCAATTTCCTCGCTGTAGCCCGGGCGGATCATGCCGCCCTCGCGGATGGTGAAGGGCGGATCGTCCACGATGGCGCGGTCGATCTCGTCCTTGAGGGGCTGTAGATCCGGCAGGCTCTCCCGCACATCCCGGAGGAGGGGACTTTCAAAGGGCGCCAGCGCCGCGGCCAAGCCAGGCAGCGGCGATAAGCCGTTGGAGAGCTGGCGGAAGTCCCGGCAGGTGCACGTGCCCGTGGCGATTCGCGCCATGACCCGCTCCAAGTCCGTCACATCTTTTAGTAGATGGATGAGTTCTTCCCTGGCCACGGTGTGATCTACCAGCTCTTGTACGGCGTCCTGGCGCTTTTTGATCTGTGCCGGGCTCATCAGGGGCTTTTCCAGCCAGCTGCGCAGCAGCCGGCCGCCCATGGCGGTCTTGGTCTTGTCCAGCACCCACAGAAGGCTTCCCCGCTTCTCCCCGGCGCGCATGGTCTCGGTGAGCTCTAAGTTCCGCCGGGCGGTGAGATCCAGCTCGAGGAACCGGCTGGATTGGGAAAATTCCAGCGTCCGCAC
>ERZ1643251.5497-NODE-5497-length-10298-cov-177.141658_pt1 | contig 10298 bp, 9 predicted proteins | sample MGYA00579261_ERZ1643251 | MGnify/ENA primary metagenome ERZ1643251 (study PRJEB29033, sample SAMEA4952267) | chicken gut metagenome | biome: Broiler Chicken; feature: Gastrointestinal Tract; material: Caecum | place: Ireland | collected 2018 | study: Broiler...
AATGCTAAAAAAATACAATTAATTGATAGAAACAATTATATGATAAAAATATATCATAACGCCTCTTACTTATTAGCTATTCATTGTCAAAATTATCCATTAGTATTATTTGGTGATTTAAAATTAGTAGATGAGTTAATTCTTGTATTGAATAAAAATAAGTATTATTTTGATAAAATATTAACTAATAAAAATTTAGGAGAAACATTTTTACAATCTTATGAAAAATTAAATGGTGGTTTTCACGCTATCCATTTATCAATGGACATAATGAGGTGTGATACAATCAATAATTTTGATACGAAAGGGGTCAAGTGGGCAGAAGTTTTGGATGCTGAAGAAATTGCTAAAATAATGGTTGCTTTTTATAAAGAAATCGTTGATGATAAAGTTTCTTATCAAGCAGCTCTAAAGAGGGTAGAAGAAAATATAAGTGATTTTGTAATAATAAAAAATAAAAAAAGAATTGTTTCTATTGCAAAAAAAACGAGAGAAACGGATTGTTTGTGTAGTATATCAGCTGTATATACGATAGAAAAAGAACGTAAAAAAGGATTTTCCAAAAAAATAGTTTCTTTTCTTACAAATTATATTGTAACTAATCATAAAATAGCATATCTTTTTGTCGATAAGAATAATCCAATATCAAATCATTTATATCAAAGTATTGGATATGTATATGATAAACCACAGTTTGAGTTTATATATCAAAGTTATCAATAATTTTTCAAAATAACATAATAGTTAAAAATGGAGTATGAAGATGCAAAAAAAAAGAGTTATATTCATTTTATTAATGTTTTTCTTATTACTGAATTGTGTGAGTTGCCAAAAAAAATATGTTACTAATCTTAACCATTTAGAAAAAAAGCCAACAATTGATTTTTTGCAACCATGGAATTTTTGTCAATATAAATTAGTAGAAATGAATATTCATTTTATGAAATTAAAAGAGTTTGGTATTGATACTGTAATTATTCAAAATGTTGCAAATTTTAATAAAGGTAAAATGGAAATCAGTTACTATGATACTTCAGCATCTGTTGAAACTAAATATGCTAATTTTTTAGATATGGTTTTTAGTGCTGCTCAAAATACCTCAATGAATATTATATTAGGTTTATCTTTTGATGAATATTGGTGGGATGATAAAGAACATAGATATAATGATGATAGTGTGCATATTTTTTTAAAAAATGATGTATTTGTTTTGGAAGAATTGGTGAATCAATATAAACCGGATGGGTGGTATCTATCAAATGAAATGTATAGTAATACCTCAGAATATGAAAACAACTGGAGTTATTATATAAATGAAATCATTCAATATATTGATTGCTTTACACCTAATACTCCTCTTTATATTTCCCCTTTTTTAAAATCAAATTTTATAATGACTAAAAATCAAACTAAAAAAATGTGGACAGAATTTCTAAAGAATACAAACTTTCGAGAAATAGATGTTTTTATGCCCCAAGATGGATATGGCAATGCAGCTATTCAATATAGCATAAATAAAGAAAATCATATAAATATGTTAAATTATATGATATGGGAAGTTTGCAAAAACAATTCAAAAGCAAAATTTTATTTAAATTTAGAATTATATGCTAAAAATGGATATGCAGATGTAGAAAGAATTATGCATCAAATCGCTTTCGCTAACGAAATTGCGGAAGGAATTGCTACTTTTTCAATTTCGCACTATTATATTGTTGATAATAGTGATTGTGGAAAAAGATATATGGATGCATTAAATAATTATGGTGGCTATTGAATATGAAAAATAAATTATTAATAGTAGATGGGCATAATCTATTGTTTCAAATGTTTTATGGAATGCCTAATAAAATCGTAAATGGAAACGGAAAGTCCATACATGCTGTGATAGGTTTTGTTGGAGCTTTAAATAAATTGATAAAATGGATTGAACCTACTCATTGTGTCATTTTATTTGATGGCGAACATCCCAATAAAAGAAATGAAGTCTTACCGGAATATAAAGCGAATCGCATAGATTATTCCAAAGTTTTAGATGATGATAATCCATTTTCTCAATTGAATGATATTTATAAGGCCTTGGATTACATACATATTAAGTATGTAGAAGTAGAAGAGTTTGAAACAGATGATGTTATTTCTAGTTATGTAAAACAATATGGGAATACTATTCAAATTTATATTTCTTCATTTGATAGTGACTACTTTCAATTAGTGAATGAAAATGTTAAAATTATTCGTTATCGTGGAAAAAATAGTATTATTTGTGATTCTGAATATATTTTTCATAAATTTAACATAAAACCTAATTTATATGCGGATTATAAATCTTTAGTTGGTGATTCTGCTGATAACATCAAAGGAATTGTAGGAGTTGGTCCTAAAACTGCTACAAAAATTATTCGAAATTATGGTAGTATAGATGATATTTACCAAAAGATAGAACAAATCAAAGATATGAAAATAAAACAACTTCTTTTTGATAATCAAGAATTGGTGAGAAGAAATTATCAGTTAATCAAACTAGATTCAATTGCACCAATTCCTTTTGAAATGGAAGAATTGGTCTTAAATGATGAAAAATTAGTTACAATGAATATTATAAGAGCAATTAGTTAGAAATTGAATAATAAAAACGTCTATTTAAAGTGGTGTGGATCACTTTTATAATAGACGTTTTATTTATGATTTATAAAAATTTGTATAGATATGTTTTTCTTTTTTTGGTAATCCTAGCTGTTCTTTACCAAGGGTAATACTTTTGATTAAAAAGGCCATATTATTGCCAAGTACTCTCATTGTTTGAAGTCCCTCCTCATCTGCTAATACTTCATTTGGTGTATTACCATGAACTTGATTCCAATACTGACTAGAAACAATGGGCATATTTGAAATGGTAAAGTATTTATTTAAAATATCAAAAGTAGCACTACATCCTCCGCGTCTAGCAGACACAACGCATGCACCTACTTTCATAGTTTTATCAAAATGGGTTGAATAGAATAACCTATCTAAAAAGGATAATAAGGTACCATTTACAGAAGCATAGTATACTGGTGTACCTATTACAAGTCCATCACATTTCTCAAATTTTTTTGCTATTTCGTTTACACAATCATGAAATACGCATTGGCCAGTTTTATAGCAATTACGACAAGCAATACAACCATGTATGTTTTCTAATCCTATATGAATAATCTCTGTATCTATTCCATTTTGTTTAAGTGATTTTGCTACTTCATTTAAAGCGGTAAAAGTACAGCCATCTTTATGAGGGCTACCATTAATAAGAATGACTTTCATCAATTGTTTCTCCTTTCTTTGTTGTTATAGTTTGTCGATGCTTTATTTTTTGCCAATTTATAAACCCATAGCAGTCGTTGACCAAAAAGGCTATAAAGCAAATTATCATCGGAAAATTAGAATTATCAGCTATGGTTGCTAAAATCCATAAAATAATAAGTACTACATCATTCATTCCATAGGCAATACCATAGTATGGTGATCTAAGAAATGTAAGGGCTGAAGCAAAAAAACTAGTTGCGATTGAGATAGTACTAATAAGAAGATTGCTAGTATGAAAATATTTTAAAATAAAATAAAATCCGATTGTGACAATAAGTGTTAAAAATAGAATAATTATTAATGTTGTAAAACGAATAGTGGAAACTTTTATTTCATTTTTTCCTTTTTCGTAAGGATTTTTAAGCCAAGATATTGTCGTAAATAAAGCAATAGGGGCGGTCATGCCTACATATGTAATCATTTCCCCATAGTATTTATATTTAAAGGAAATAATCGAATAAAAGATAGCAAAAATAATTGTCAAAAATTGTCCTAAAGGATCTCCTTTAGCAATAAAAATTAAAGCTGTTACGCCAATTAAAGAAGCCAATAATGTAATGATATTTTTGTTAGTAAAAAGGAGAAAACTGATTGAAATGATTATCAAAGAAATAATCCATATCATCCATTCAAGTTTACTTAAGGTTTTAAAGGGATTTTGATAATTTTTCATAATACCTCGTATCATTTATTCATAACTAAATTATAATTATATATCTTTAAATTGTCAATTTATTAGAATTTTTATAAATATTTTTATATCTTTTTAGTAGAAAAAAACAATTTTTTTGTTATAATATAATAAAATCAAAAAATAAGAAAGGAAATGCGATGAAACCAATTGTTTATTTTTCAAAAAAATTAACTGGTAATGAGTTAATAAAACTTTATAATAAATTAGGAATTAGGTTAAATGGAAATGTTGCGATTAAACTTCATTCTGGTGAACCAGGTAATCAAAATTTTTTAAAACCAGATTTTTTTAAACCGATTGTAAATGAACTAAAGGGTACTGTTATTGAATGTAATACGGCATATGACGGAGCAAGAAATACAACCGAAAAGCATTTACAAACACTAAAAAATCATGGATGGACTGATTATTTTACTGTAGATTTATTAGATGCACAAGGACCAGATCTGGTTTTAGATATTCCTAAAGGAAGAATTATTCAAAAAAATTATGTTGGTAAAAATTTAACTAAATATGACTCAATGTTAGTTCTTTCTCATTTTAAAGGACATCCAATGGGAGGATATGGTGGAGCGTTAAAACAATTATCTATTGGCATTGCTTCTTCATATGGGAAGGCATATATTCATGGATGTGGCAATCCTGATGAAATTTGGACAGCGAATCATGATCATTTTCTAGAAGCAATGGCTGATGCAGCAAAAAGTATAGTGGACTATTTTGGTGGTAAAATAGTTTATATTAATATTATGAAGAATATGTCGGTAGATTGCGATTGTTGTGCAGTGGCGGAAGATCCTTGTATGAAAGATATTGGTATTCTAATTTCAACAGATCCAATTGCAATTGATCAAGCGTGTTTGGATTTGGTATATCAGGCAAATGATCCTGGCAAAAAACATTTAATTGAAAGAATTGAATCAAGAAATGGTGTTCATACGATTGAGGCAGCTTTAGAACTCGGTTATGGTAGTAGAACATATGAATTAATTGATATTACTAATGAATAAAAATTCACTTACCATAAAGAAAACAGCTTTAGCAGCTATTTTTCTAGTTTTTGGTTGGATATTACCATTTGTAACAGGAAGAATTCCTGAAATTGGTAATATGTTATGCCCTATGCATATACCTGTGATGTTGTGTGGATTTATTTTAGGACCATGGTATGGGCTAATAATTGGATTTATTACACCACTTACAAGAAGTTTTATTTTTGGAATGCCAACATTTTATCCCATAGGAATTGCAATGGCTTTTGAACTTGCAACTTATGGATTTATAATAGGAATATTATATCAACTATTACTAAAAAAAAGTAAAATTAAACATTTTGTTATGATATTTTTAATTCTTATTCTATCAATGATTATTGGTAGAATAATTTGGGGAATAACAAGAATGTTATGTGGCTTATTTGATCATAATTTTTTTACTTGGAAAATGTTTTTAATTGGAGGTTTTGTTACTGCTTGGCCAGGTATTATTATTCAATTGATACTTATTCCTATTCTTTTAGAGGTTTTATTTCAAACGAAAACTTTAGAAAAATTTACCATTTATTATGAAAATAAACATTTAGGAAAAATTTTAAAAAAAGTTAAAACTCTTATGAAAAAACAAAATTATCTCGTTATTGTAATTGATGGGATGGCTGCAAGCGGAAAAACTACATTAGCTAAAGAAATTGCAAAAAAATTAGATGCAAATGTTATTCATACTGATGATTTTTATTTACCACCGAATTTAAGAACTGATGAAAGACTTCATCAATTATGTTGTAATATTGATTATGAAAGACTTCAAAGTGAAGTATTAGAGCATATAAATGATAATATTTTATACCATAAGTTTGATTGTAAACAGATGAAACAAACAGAACAAGTAAGATTAAATTATAAAAAAATCCTAATCATAGAGGGTGCTTATTCAATGCATCCTATACTAGGAAGTTATTATGATTTATCTATTTATTTAAAAATAACTTCCACCAAGCAAGAAGATAGGATTTTAAAAAGAGATGGAATAACACAATTGGAAAAATTTAAGGAAAAATGGATACCACTTGAAAGGCAATATTTTGATAAATATATGATTGAAAATAAAGCAGATATAGTTATAAATAATTAATAATAAAAAATTAGTAAAAAATATCATTAGTTTACTAATTTTTTTAATTGTTATATAAAATTTACCATCATTTTAAATAAATGATTAGACAAATAATGCTTTTTTTGATATAATTATCATATTGTATGTATGAAAATATAAAAAGAGATGTAGTGAAGAGATTTATGAAAAAAATTATGATTTTATTTAAAGGTATTCTAATTGGATTTGCTAGTATTGCCATTCCTGGATTATCTGCTAGTACCGTTGCAATTATTCTTTGCCTTTATTATCAGATGATTGATGCAATTAGTTCTATTTTTAAAAATTTTAAACAAAGTTTTACATTTTTATTTTTTCTTATTTTAGGTTATATTATTGGTGATATAATAGGTGCGAATATCATTAGTTTTATTTATGAAAAATATCCATTACCAATTATTTTGATGATATTAGGTTTTATTATAGGATCATTGCCTAAAATGGTTAAAGATTTGTTACCTCATTTTAAAAAAATATCTAATTGGTTAATAATTTTATTGGTTAGTGCATTTATTCTCAGTTTCACTTTTTTGGTGACAAAAGGGGAAGAGGTTGAATTAAGCATCAATATGCCAATATTTGATTATATTATGTTAATGGTTGTTGGTTTAATTACAGCGGGAACTTTAGTGATTCCAGGTATGGATTTTGCAATCGTTTTATTGGCATTAGGGTATTATAATGCTTTTATTAAATTGTTAAGTGTATGGGAAGTGTCACATATTGTAGATAATTTAATAATTTTAGGTGTATATTTAATTAGTTATTGTATAGGAGTATTTATTCTTTCAAAATTAATAAAATCATTATTTAAGAAATATGAAATTAAAATGAAATTTGCAAGTTTAGCTTTTGTTGCGGTAAGTCCAATTGTTATTATCAAACAATGTATTATTGAAAATGATTATTTTTTAAACAACAATTTTCAAATTTCACAATTTATTATTGGCATTATTTTATTTTTAGTTGCAATGGGTATCATTTTGTTAATTTATCATCTTACTGACCCTAATGATACTAGAATTAGAGCAATGAAAAAAAGACATATGTTTAGATTTTTCTATACTATTGTAAGCAGACTTCCTATTACACTTTATTATTTATTTAAGATGAAAAAAATTATAAAAAAGAATCTTTTAACCTTTGATGAAAGATATGAATTATGTATGAAGATTGTAAGAAAAATAAATAAAGCTGGTAATATTCATGTAAAAACTTATGGACAAGAATATTTATCAAATGAAGCTACTTTATATATTGTTAATCATCAAGGACGATATGATGGAGTATGTGTTTTAACTGCTTTAATGGATTATCCTTGCACAATAATTGCTGACAAAAGTAGAATAATTCATCATTATTATATTGAAATGTTTCAGATGTTGAATGGTGAATTTATTGATAAAACTGATATGCGAACACAAGTGAAAATTATGCTAAACGTTGCTGAGAGAATAAAAAATGGTAGAAGTTTTATTGCTTTTATTGAAGGAAAATATGGAGATAATGGGAATCAGTTACAAGAATTTTATACTGGTGTATTGCATCCAGCATATCATAGTAAATGTAAGATAACACCGATTGTTTTATATGATAGTTATAAAGTATACTCTATATCATCGTTAAAAAGAATAGAGCCGGAAGCCCATATTTTAAAACCGATTACCTATGATGAATATAAAGATATGCCTAAAAATGAATTGGCAGCACTATTAAAACAAAGAATGCAAGAAAAACTTAATCAAATTGATGAAAGAAAGTTGCGAGAATCCAATCAATTATATGGTAATGAAAAACAGTCTGTCAATTGACAGACTGTTTTTATTCTAATCGTTTTGATTGGCTAGTTCAAAAATGGCATTTCCGATAGCTTCACATAGTTTATTCTTTTCCATCATATAAGCTTGTTTTATGCATTGGTAGATGGCTTCTGCATTGCTACTGCCATGTCCTTTAACAATCGTTTTTTTAGCACCTAATACTACAGCACCACCATAATTATTATAATCCATAAAATCTTTTATTGCCATAATATCTTTTTTTAAAAGAAGGGCTCCCATTTTAGTTTTTAAATTCTTCTTAAATGTTTGTTTCAAAAGTTTTAAAAGTTCTAGACATGCACCTTCAGTTGATTTTAATAAAACGTTACCGCTAAAACCATCGCAAATAACTAAATCATATTTACCACTTAATAAATCGCGACTTTCCATATTACCAACAAAGTTAATCGTATTAGTTTTATTTAAAAGTTGGTATGCTTCTTTATGAAGTTGATCTCCTTTTTCTTCTTCAGTACCTATATTTAAAAGAGCTGCTTTAGGAGCAGAAATATGATAAGCCTTTTCTAGATATAAACTTCCCATAATAGCAAATTGCTGTAAATGAATGGGGTCACAGTCTACATTAGCACCACTATCGCAAATTGCTACAAATCCTTTTTTCATTGTTGGTAGCAATGGGCAAAAAGCAGGACGTTTAACACCTTTTATACGACCAATTTTTAAAACTGTTCCAGCAAGAAGTGCTCCAGTTGAACCAATACTAACCATTGCACCAATTTCTTCATCATTTTTTAATAATTCAAATGCTTTTACTAAAGAACTTTCTTTTTTATTTTTAATTGCTTCGGTAGGTTTATCATCACAAGTAATGACATCTTTTGCGTCCAATATTGATAATCTATTGGTATCATATGTACGTGTTTCAAGTTCTTTTTTTAAAATTTCTTCATCACCGACTAAAACAATATTTAAGTCAGATATTGAATCTAAAGCTTTAATCGCGCCTTCAATATTTACTATTGGGCTTTTATCACCACCAAAAGCATCTACAATAATTTTGATCATATTATTTACCTCTTTTCATCATATTTTATCATTAATTTTAATTTTAGTCAAGACTTGAACTTTTGTAAGTATATTGACAAATTTTTAATAAAATGATATGATATTACGCTAATAGCAAAATGAATGAAGGGAGTAATTATGTTAATATTATTTACAGATACAGATACTGATATGACACCTAGTCTTGCTAGAGAATATGGATATCATTTAATAAGTATGCCATATATTATTGATGATAAAGTAATTTATCCATATGAGGATTTTGAAGAGTTTAATTATAAAGAATTCTATGAAATGTTAAGAAAAGGAATTATACCAAAAACTTGTGCACTTAGTCCTACTAAATATATTGAATATTTTGAACCTTTCTTTAAAAATGGAGATGATATTTTATACGTTCATTTTTCTGCTAAGTTAAGTGGAACTTTCAACGCTATGCATATTGCAATAGAAGAGTTAAAAGAAAAGTATCCTCAAAGAAAATTCTACACAATTGATACAAAAGGTATCACTATTTGTAGTTTAAACATATTAAAAGAAATTGGACAACTGTATAAGAGTGGTAAAAATATTGATGAAATTTTAAAGTGGGCAGAAAAGGAAGTAAATAAATTTGCTATTTACTTTTATGCAGATGATTTAAAATTTTTTAAAAGAAGTGGACGAATTAGTAATTTTACGGCAACTATGGGGACAATATTAGGAATTCATCCAATTATTTATATTGATTCAGATGGCGTTATGAGTGCGATTTCTAAAGGAAAAGGAAAAATAGGAAGTTTGAAAAAACTTGCATCATATGTTGAAAAGTTACAAGAAGATATAAAAAACTATCAAGTAATTATCGGTCATACTGATGCCTTTAAAATGGCACAAATTTTGGGTGAAATGTTAAAAGAAAAATTTGGAGATGATTTAAATATTGAATATGTTATTGTTAATCCCACTGCTGGTGCTCATTGCGGACCTGATGGAGTTGGTGTATGCTTTCACGCCATCCACAGATAATACATCAATTAAATTGAAAAAGTATAGTTTAAAATGATTTAAAATAAAAAATTTGCAATTTATCTAAAAAAGTAATATAATATACTTATAGATAAAAGGGTTATCGCCAAGTGGTAAGGCAACAGGTTCTGACCCTGTCATTCGTAGGTTCGAATCCTACTAACCCTACCATTAAAGTCGGTCAAAAAGTCTTTTGTAGACTTTTAAAAAATAAGCTATTTTCACAAGAATTCATAGTGAGACTATGATGAAAT
>ERZ1643251.5500-NODE-5500-length-10297-cov-9.834798_pt1 | contig 10297 bp, 10 predicted proteins | sample MGYA00579261_ERZ1643251 | MGnify/ENA primary metagenome ERZ1643251 (study PRJEB29033, sample SAMEA4952267) | chicken gut metagenome | biome: Broiler Chicken; feature: Gastrointestinal Tract; material: Caecum | place: Ireland | collected 2018 | study: Broiler...
AGTGAAATTCCTTTATTTTTACAATTCTTCCAAAAGTTTTTTGAAACTGTCGATGTCTTTAAATTGGCGATAAACCGATGCAAAGCGCACATACGCAACTTCGTCAAGTTTTTTAAGCGCTTCCATAACCATTTGACCAATGGTGGAGGATGGCACTTCCTGTGAAAAGTTGTTTTGCAAGGTTTTTTCAATGTCAAGCGCAACTTCTTCAATTTGGCTGATGCTTACTGGGCGTTTTTCACATGCCTTAATCATGCCGTTTTTGATTTTGTTGATGTCAAATGCTTGCCTGCTGCCATCGTTTTTTACAACTAAAATTGGTGTCATTTCCACCGTTTCATATGTAGTAAAACGCTTGCCGCATCCAAGGCACTCTCTTCTGCGCCTGATTGCATTGGCATCGTCTGTGCTTCGCGAATCTAAAACTTTGCTTTCTTCACAGCCACAATAAATGCACTTCATGGTTTTCTCCTTGGCTTTATTCTATCACAAAAGTTTTTAAAAAGCAAACATTTAAGCCAAAATTTTGTTTTATTCGCTAAGGCTGAATAATACATTATTTTATGCTTAATCTCTGTGATGCAAAAACAAACAAACAATATGTGATTGAGGGCTTTGAAAATTTGCCCACAAATATTTTGCGCAGGCTTTGTGATTTGGGGCTTACAAAGGGGCAGAGCGTGGTTGTTTCAAGTCGCTCGCTGTTAAAAAAGGCGCTGCTTATTCAGGTGCGGGGCTATCTGCTTTCGCTTAAAGCCGACATTGCCAAGGGGGTTAAAGTAAAATGAAGCGCAAAACCAAACCTCAGCAACGGGCGATTGAGCATTTTCCAGAGGTGCTGCTTGTGGGAAACCCAAACACAGGTAAAACCACTTTGTTTAACAAACTTACATCTTCAAATGAGCATGTGGGCAACTGGCATGGCGTAACCGTTGACACCAAGGCCAAAGTTTTTGATTGCTCGGGGCAAAAGCGACTGCTGGTGGACTTGCCAGGCATTTATTCACTTTCTGCGCTCAGTTTTGAAGAGCAGGTGGCGATTGACTATATCCGTGCACATCCAAAAACTAAAATCATAAACATTTGCGACCTTAACAACATCCAGCGCAATCTTGCACTCACCTTGGGGCTGATAGAGTTTGGCGCGGATGTTATTTTGGCGGTCAACTGCATGGATAAGCGACCGCTCAACAGGGTGGACTATGGCGCACTTGAAAAAGAACTTGGCATCCCTGTTGTGGAAGTGAATGCGGACAAGGGGCATGGGTTTGACAGCCTGAAAAAACTGGTGTTGCAGCCTTTTTCTCAACCGCCTAAGCCAAAATATTTAAAAAAGTTAAATTTGCATTCCATAAAAAATTCGCTTTCGCAAAAGATAGACGATTTTTTCGCTATTAAAATTATGGAAGGCGATGAGAGCATTTTAAAGCAATGCCAGATAAAAGAAAACAAATTTTTAGACATTCAAAAGGTGGCGGAGGCGAGGTTTGATTACATCGCTTTTCTGCAACAGCGCTGCATTCATTCCAGCGGCAAAGTGTATGGCAAAAGCCTGATAGACAAGGTTGTGCTGAACAGGTTTTTGGCTTTTCCAATTTTTCTGCTTGTTTTGGCAGGCATATTTTATCTAACATTTTTCTCGCTGGGCGAGTGGCTTTCTGGCGGCTTAAACAAACTTTTAGACATCACCATTGGCTCTTGGACGCAGCAAATTTGTTTTGCATGGTTTGGTGAAAGTTCATGGCTGACGCATCTGTTTTGTGATGCCATAATCGGCGGAGTGGGCACAGTTGTGGGCTTTTTGCCGCAAGTGGGGCTGCTGTTCTTATTTCTTTCAATTTTGGAGGACAGCGGCTATCTTTCGCGTGTGGCGTTTGCAAGTGAGGATATTTTTGGCAAGATTGGGCTTTCAGGCAAGAGCGTTTACACTTTGCTTATGGGTTTTGGATGCTCGACAACAGCGGTGCTGACAGCAAGGAATATGGAAGATAAAAACTCCAAAATCAAAACCGCACTGCTCACGCCTTATATGAGTTGCTCGGCAAAATTTCCAATCTATGTGGTGATTGGCGGCGCATTTTTTGGCGCGAGCAATGTTTTTGTGATTATGGGTCTTTACCTCTTAGGGCTGGTTGTTTCCATAATTTTAAGCCTGATTTTTGAAAAAACCGTGCTCAAAAGCAAGGCGCAGTCGTTTATATTGGAGTTTCCGCCATACCGCTACGGCGGCGTAAGGCGAGTGTTAAAGGTGCTTTGGACAAACATCAAGCAGTTTTTAATTCGCGTGGGCTCGCTGCTGATTTCCATGAATGTGATTGTTTGGCTGCTGGCTAATTTCTCGTTTGATTTTTCCTTCGTGCCACAGTCTGGCAAGATGAGCATGCTGGAAGGCTTTGGCAAGGTGCTTGCTCCAATTTTTGCGCCGCTTGGGTTTGGAAGTTGGGGCGTCGCCTCCGCCTTGGTTGCTGGCATCATAGCCAAAGAGGTGATTATCTCTTCTATTGCAATGTTCAATGGCGTTTCAAATGAAAGCCAAATTGGCGCAACTTTGCATGACAGCGCCAGCATGGTGTATTTTTCTTCCTCCGCCTCGGTGATGTCATTTTTGGTGTTTTCGTTGCTTTATCTGCCTTGCATTTCCACCATGGTTGTGCTTTCAAAAGAGATTGGCAAAAAGTGGACTTTTATTGGCATAGCAATTCAGTTTGTGGTGGGATATTTGACGGCGCTTTTCACTTTCAACACATTTAGGGCGTTTGAGGCGTTTGGCGTTTGGCCGGTTTTGGGAGTGATATTTGCCTTCATCATCATTACGGCTAGCATATTCAAAGTTGTGGGGCATATCAAAAAACCAAAAGCCTGTCGCGGCTGCAAGGGATGTAAATAGCCTTTTTGACGAAAAAATTTGGGTTTTGCTTGTAAAATAAAGGCAAAATATGCTAACATATAACTATGGCAAAACCTATCGTGGCTGTTGTCGGCAGGCCTAATGTCGGCAAAAGCACTTTTTTTAACAAAATATGTGGCGAGCGAATAAGCATCGTTGATGATGTTCCTGGTGTAACCAGAGACAGAATTTATGCTGACGCCGAATGGGCAGGGCGAAATTTCACCATGATTGACACTGGTGGGCTAGACCCAAAAAGTGAAGATGTTTTTCAAAAAGAAATTGCCTTGCAAGCCGATGTTGCCATTGAGATGGCTGATGTGATTGTAATGCTTGTTGACGGCAAAAGCGGCATCACTTTGGCTGACGAAATGCTGGCAAAAAAACTTAGAAAAATTTCCACACCTGTGGTGCTGGTTGTGAATAAACTTGACCGCTTTGAGGTGGCAGACACCTTTGAGTTCTATGCTTTGGGGCTGGGGCAACCTATGCCTCTTTCATGTGAACAATCCAAGGGCATTGGTGATGTGCTGGATGAAATTGTGGCACATTTTCCGCCAAAAAATGAAAGCGAAGATGAGGACGGAATTTTAAAGATTGCCATTGTGGGCAGGCCTAATGTTGGCAAAAGCAGCATAATCAACAGGCTGCTCGGCGAAAAAAGAGTGGTGGTAAGCGATGTTGAGGGCACAACGCGCGACAGTGTTATGGTGCCATTCAAATTTAATAAACAAAAATATTATCTTGTTGACACCGCAGGGCTGAGGCGTGCAAGAGGCGTGGAAAAACAGTCTGTGGAAGGCTACTCAGTGCTTAGAACCATGCGCGCCATTGAAAAGGCGGATGTGGTGGTTATGGTTGTTGAGGCGGGCAGCAAACTCACCGAGCAGGATGTGCGCATTGCTGGCTATGTGCATGAGCAGGGCAAGCCAAGCATAGTTGCCATCAACAAGATTGATGTGTTTGAAGGGGACAGGCAAGAGATTATCAAAATGTTGGATAGAGACTTGGCGTTTATGGATTATTACATCACAGTGTTTGTGTCTGCGCTTAAAGGCACCAAAATGGGCGACATCATGCCTAATGTGCTTAGGGCTTATGAAAACGGCGCAAAACGAATTAAAACTGGTGTGCTTAATGAAATGCTTGCCGATGCGCTATTGAACTTTGAGCCGCAGGCCAAGGGCGGAAGAAAAGCCAAAATCAAATATATCACCCAGGCATCAACCCTGCCGCCAACTTTTGTGCTTTTCACCAATGATGCAAAACTTATAAACGTAACCTACCTTCGATATTTAGAAAATAGGTTTAGAGAAAAGGTTGATTTTTCAGGAACTCCGCTTAAATTTGTGGTTAAATCTAAGGAGGAAGAATGATTTATTATTGGTTTATTTTAGTTGTGGTGGTGTGCTATTTTATTGGAAACATCAATTTTGCCAGAGTTGTGGCAAGGGTGTTTAAGCATGAAGACATCACAACAAAGGGCAGTGGCAATCCTGGCACAATGAATGTTTTAAGGGTGTATGGCATTGGATATGCGGTTTTAACGCTGCTTTTAGAGTGCATCAAAGCAGGCGTTCCTGCACTTGTTTGCGGATACATCTTTGCGGGCGAGGGCATGTTTGAACTGGCGTTTTTTGTGGCTGGTATTTCGGTTGTGCTGGGGCATAATTTCCCTGTTATTTACAAGTTTAAAGGCGGCAAAGGCATTGCTTGCACCGCGGGTATGTTCTTTTTTAGCCCGCTTTGGTGGGTTGGGCTGATTATGTTTGTAGTGTGCTGCGTGTTTTTGTATTTTGTCGACTATGCATTCTTGGCTTCGCTCATCTTCGTTTCGGCGCTTTCCATTGCTTGGATTGTTTATTTAAGTTTGCTTCAACCATATCTTTGGTGGGTGTGCATAATCTTGATTGTGTTTAACTGGATGCTGGATATTGCAATGCATCATTCCAATATAACAAGGCTTATTAAAGGCACAGAAAACCCAACCAATTTCAGGCAGAAAGTCAATAAACTTTTCGGCAAGAAAGAAAAAATTGAAGTGGTGGATGAAAAGCCTGAGAAAGAAATTGTTATCGAAGACGACGAAACTCCTCCAAAAAATCAGCAACAATAAGGCGCAAAAGTTTGCGCTTTTTTATTGGCAGAAATTAGCATAATTTTGTTATAATCCAACTCTTCAAAGCATATTTTAGAATATCTTTGGAGGTCAATATGGAAAAATATGAAATATATGACGACATAAAAAACCGCACCAACGGTGAAATTTATGTTGGCGTTGTTGGCCCAGTTAGAGTTGGAAAATCAACTTTCATCACTGAATTTATGAAAAAACTTGTGCTTCCAAACATAACTGGCAAATACCCAAAAGAACGGGCAATAGACGAACTTCCGCAGTCGGCAGACGGCAAAACAATCATGACCACTCAGCCAAAGTTTGTTCCAAACGAGGCTGTTAAAATTTGTGTCAATGACAAAGTGGACATGAAGGTTAGGCTGATTGACTGCGTGGGATACTTGGTGTCGGGCGCTATGGGACACATTGAAAACAATGCGCCGCGAAAAGTTAAAACGCCTTGGGCTAGCGAAGAGATGCCTTTTGAAGAGGCCGCCGAACTTGGCACCAAAAAGGTTATGCGCGAGCATTCCACCGTGGGCGTGGTTGTAACCACTGACGGGTCGGTTACAGACATTCCAAGGGCCAACTATGTGGATGCGGAAGAGAGGGTTGTGCAAGAGATGAAAGACAGCGGCAAGCCGTTTGTGATTGCGCTTAATTGCAAATCACCTGCCTCAAATGATGCAAAAAAACTTGCGTCTTCGCTGGAAGAAAAATACCATGTTCCAGTGATTGCGCTCAATGCCTTGGAATTAAAGGAAAGCGACATCGACAAGGTGTTTGAAAAACTTTTGTATGAGTTTCCTGTTACGTCAATCAAACTTAAAATGCCAAAATGGCTGCAAGCACTTTCTTTTGATGATGAAATCATTCAGGAGATTGCCAGCCAGGTGCAATCGTTTGCAGAGGGCATGAGTAAACTTAGCGATGTTGATAAATCCAAACTGGTTTTCACTGAAAGTGAAGCGTTTGAGCCAATCACATTCTCCAACATTGAAATGGGAGATGGCACCGTCAAATTCAGCGTTATTCCAAAAGATGGGCTTTTCTACAAAGTGCTTTCAAAGGAGTGCGGCTATCAAATCAACGACGATTTTGAACTTATTGGATATATTAAAGAACTTGCCGTTGCCAAACTTGAATATGACAAACTTAAATCCGCCCTGCAGCAGGTTAAAGAAACCGGCTATGGCATTGTTGCGCCAAGACAAGACGAGTATGAACTTGAAGAGCCAGAAGTTATCAGGCAGGGAACAAAATTTGGTGTTAAAATTAAAGCCAGCGCGCCAAGTCTGCACATTTTGAGGGTGGATGTAAACACCGAAGTTACACCGCTTGTTGGAACAGAGCAGCAAAGCCAAGAGGTTGTCAGCGACCTTATAAACCAAATTCAAGAGTGCCCAGAATCAATTTGGGAGACGAATTTGCTTGGCAAAAGCCTGTCTTCACTTATTGGTGACAACATCAATTCAAAAATCATCATGATGCCAGTGGACGCACAAAGAAAGATGCGAAAAACCCTTGGCAGAATAATCAACGAGGGCAGAGGCGGAATTATTTGCATTCTGTTATAACAAAAAACCGAGCAACTTGCTCGGTTTTATCTTTTTAACATTTGACATAATGCGTAGTTTGAAGCATCCAAATCATTAAAGCGTTCTTTTAAACGAGGGTTTTCTTCTAATTGGTTTTGTGGAACAATTATTTTTGCATTGGCATGTACAGCCAGGTATTGACTTGAAGAACTGTATAGAGTGGTTCGGCATGCAACGCTGTCGCCATAATCTATTGTGTCATAATTTTGCGAGGTGTTTTGAGATATAGATACCTTTACAGGAAGGCGATATTTATCATAACTTAAAATTAATGTGTTTACCAACTTTCCATTGCGCAAAGTAACTGGCATTAGTGGAGATTTTAAAATGCCCCTGATTATACAAAGACTGCCAAAAGGACTGTATAATGTGTTGTTAAAAATTTTTTCATACTCTACAAAAGTTGAATATTTATCCTCATTAAACCTTTCGGAGGCGAGGCTTCCATACACAGTGACATTGTCGCCAATATTTTTGCTTTCCACAAGTGCTTTTTGGGTTTCGCTGACCACGACTGGTATTAAATTTGGATGAGCATTGGGATTTGCTATGTTAACATGAAACAAATAATAATTCAAACCATAATTTGGTGAGTAGAACAAAAAAGTTGGGTGGTCAACTAGATCACCGCAAATTCGAATTTTGTTTGATTGCCTTTTAAAGCCGAAATTATCCATTTTTTCTCCATTGGCTTAAATTATACAATATTTGCAGGGCATAGTCAATATGGTTTTAACATTTTTGCATATGTAAACATATAAAGAAAACATGAAAAATGAAGAAGAAAAACAATACAAAATCATTTGCATCAAGGCGCCTAAATGGATGCGGCCTTTTTTAAAGCCGTTTGTTAAAAAGGACGAAAAATAGGCGAGCGCTGCCCCGCGTGCCTGCGTGAGTGCAGGCGCGCGAGGGGGCACCTGCGCGGAAAGCGCAGGCGCCGTCCCGTTTAAAACGGGACAAGCGCTCGCCGGATGTTATATATCACAGTTAAAAGGCGTATAATTTATCTATAAAAAAACCTCCATAAATGGAGGAGATTACTTTGCTTTTCTTGCAGTTTTAATGCATTTTGTGCAAGCCTTAACTTTTGTAGGTTTTCCATTAACATCAATGGTTACCTCTTGCAAGTTAAGTTCAAACGTTCTGTTAGTTTTATTTTCAGCGTGGCTAACTTTTTTACCTGTCATTTTTCCACGACCACAGATTTCACAAACTCTTGACATATTTTCACCTCCTATTTAGGACTTTTTCAGCATGGCAAGTATAACATAAAACAAAACTAAAATCAACAAAAATAACAAAATTTTTAATAAACATTTTAAAAGCCTGTTATTTTGCTTGAAAAAAATTTTTGTTTATTGTAAGATAGTATAGACTGAATTTAAGGGAGCAATTAGTTTGACAGTTGATACAAACAACTATTATGGCAACATTTCGATAAGCGACGACGCAATAAGGGTTGTCGCTGGTTTTGCCGTGCTTGATTGTTATGGTGTTGTCGACCTTGTGTCAAAAACCTTTAAAGACAGCGCAAAGGAATTATTTAATAAAGAATCCTATTCAAGGGGAGTTAAAGTTCGCCATATAGATAACCGAATCTTTTTGGATGTTTACTGTATTATGAAATACGGTGTGTCTATCAGCGCAGTTTCTGAATCTCTAAAAAAATCGGTTAAATACAGCGTGGAAAATTTCACGGGCATGATTGTCGACTCGGTTAATGTTCACGTTGTTGGCGTTAGAGTTTAGGAGATAAAATGATAAAGTCAATAAATGGCGCAACCTTCCGCAAGATGATTGTGGCAGGCGCAAGCCTTTTGGAACAAAATAAAAAATATGTAGATTCGCTCAATGTGTTCCCAGTGCCAGACGGAGACACAGGAACGAATATGTTTTTAACAATGAAATCTGCCGTTACAGAGGTTGGCAAATGCATCAGCACAAATATAGATGAACTCAGCGCTGCTTTTGCAAAGGGAGCACTTAAAGGCGCAAGAGGAAACAGCGGGGTGATTACTTCGCAGATTTTTAAAGGCTTTTGTAATGTAACAGCAAAATACAGCGAAATCACCACCAAAACCTTTGCCAAGGCGATGGAAGAAGGCGCGAATGTTGCCTATAAAGCGGTAACCAAGCCAAAAGAGGGCACAATTTTAACAGTTATTCGTGTTATGGCTGAAAACGCTGTAAGTCTGGCAAAGCGCATTGATAATTTTGAAACTTTCCTCAAAAAAGTGCTTGAAACAGGCGAGGAAATTTTGAAACAAACCCCAGAAATGCTTCCTGTTCTCAAAAAAGCAGGCGTGGTGGACGCTGGTGGAAGAGGAATAATCATCATCTTTACAGGTTTTTATAAACTTCTTATGGGTGAAGAGAACCTGGAAGTGATTTTTGATGACGAAAAACAGGCACAAACCGTGGATGACGTGATTGCAGACATCAACAATTTGGAAGACATTGAGTTTGGCTACTGCACTGAATACATGATTACTCATATGCACAAGAAAACCACGGAGGCGGATATTGACAAACTGAGAGAAAGGTTGATGGAGTTTGGCGACAGCGTTATCTGCATAGGTGATTTGTCGCTTGTAAAAGTGCACGTGCATTCCAACGAACCTAACAGGGCACTTGCTTACGCGTTGGAACTTGGCGAACTTATCAACATCAAAATTGAAAACATGCGTGAGCAAAACCGTGAACTTAAAAAGAAAGCCAGCGCTGTGGAAGAGACCAAAAATCTTGGCATTGTTGCAGTTGCGCCAGGGGACGGAATTGCCGCAATCTTCAAGGATTTAAGCGTTGATGAAATCATAACTGGTGGACAAACCATGAACCCAAGCGCGGCAGACATCGCTGCTGCTGCCGACAAAGTTCCGGCCAGAACAGTGTTTGTTTATCCAAACAACAAAAACATCATTCTTGCCGCTGAGCAGGCAAATGAACTCACCAACAAAAACCTTGTTGTAATTTCAACAAGAAGCATACCAGAGGGCATTTCGGCCGCCATTGCGTTCAATCCAGACGGAACGGTTGAGGAAAACATTGAAGCAATGAATGACGCCATTAAAAATGTTAAGTCGGGCTCTGTAACATATGCGGTGCGCGACACCCATGTGGACGGCTTTGACCTTACAACAGGCGAGATTATCGGCCTCGATGACAAGGCAATTTTGGCAAAAGGCAAACTTGTTTCGCAAACAACCGAAGATTTAATTGCCAAGATGATGGATGAAAACATCATGACAATAACTCTCTTCTATGGCGAGGATATAAAGGAGGAAGAGGCCTCTGCTCTGCAAGAAAAATTGGCAGAAAAATATCCTGAATGTGAAGTTACGGTTGCAGCAGGCGGCCAGCCAGTTTATTATTATCTTATAAGTTTAGAATAAAAGCGTGGGGGAAACCGAGAAAATTTCTGCACTGTTTGCTTGTTTTCGGGTTTTGCCCGAAAAGCTGCGCTCTGACGCTTGAAATTTTCTTATACGCGACCAAACGCAAGTTGACAAGCAACTTGGTCGCGACTGCCGTCCGAAGCAGAAATTCTAAGAAAAAGTGGATGTTTTATAAAAACGCGGGTACGCGAACATAGTTCGCTAGCCGCGATTTTTTGTTTTCCCCCACGAGCCCCCTTCCATCTCGCTGGGCTCGCCTCTGGACTCGCCTGGCGCTGAATAGGTGTTCGCAAATTTT
>ERZ1643251.5501-NODE-5501-length-10293-cov-9.164485_pt1 | contig 10293 bp, 7 predicted proteins | sample MGYA00579261_ERZ1643251 | MGnify/ENA primary metagenome ERZ1643251 (study PRJEB29033, sample SAMEA4952267) | chicken gut metagenome | biome: Broiler Chicken; feature: Gastrointestinal Tract; material: Caecum | place: Ireland | collected 2018 | study: Broiler...
CCATCTTTGCGGAAGGAGTGCACCATTCCGGCGGTGGCGATGCACCATCATCCGCAGTCAAGTTGCACTTTTGGGGCGGCATATGCAGGCAAGTACGGCAAAATGCGCCATACTTATCTCCGGGAGCATAAGAAAGCATACTACACTATGCTGCTGTTTGACGGCAAGCTGGTGGCCCATCTGAACGAGATCGACGACTCGGCCAACAGCCGGATGGAACAACTTACCAAGCAGATGGCAAAGTCCCAGGATGTCACTGAAGTGCTCAAAGCACAGGATCAAATGGCTTGGGTCGGCGCTATGAATAACATCCGCAACGCAGCAGAAGAACTCGTACGCTCCGAACTAATCTATGTATAAATACAGCGGCGGGGCCAGCAATGACTCCGCCGCTATTCTTTGCATCGTTGTATTTAGAGAAACCTTCCGCATCTCACTACCAAGTTCGAGCACGTACACAAAAATGAGATTCCCGCTATATCGCACCATTGATTTTGCAAATAATATCCACATCAAGTTTCGGCACATGATTTTGATCTAGCAAACCATTCACTTCCTGCATAACGTCTGTGAGTTGCGTATAGCAGAAGCCGCAAATAGCTTTGGTATCTCGAATTGCGCAAATCAACTCCTCATATCGAACAGCAAGTTCTTCGCAACTTATCGCCCGATTATTATATCCCCAGCCGTGCCTATAATTGCTCAATGTTGCAAGGCCTCCGAACTCAGATAAGATAATCGGCTGATTCGCCCAAGAGTGATTCTTGCAGTAGAGTTCTCTGCCCTGTGCGTCCTTTTTTAATAAATTCCGTATATCAGAATATTTACTCCGGAGATCCGCTCCTGTTACCTTATAGTCATGTACCGAAGAAATATCACTTTGCTCAAGCTGCTCCCAGCCATCATTAATGCTGACTAAGCGTGTCTGGTCAAAAGCCTTTGTCATATAATACAAAGCCATTGCATAATCCTGCTGCATTTTAGAATTGTAAATATCACGAACGCCCCAAGATTCATTCAACACAACCCATGTAATAACTGACGGGTGATTATAGTCCCTGTTCAAAACCTCCGTCCACTCACGGACTGTATTCTGAATGGCTCTATCGGAGAAGCGATAGCAACTTGGCATTTCTTCCCAGACCAAAACGCCGAGGACATCTGCCCAATAGTAAAAACGTGGATCCTCAATTTTTTGGTGCTTGCGAACACCATTAAAGCCCATTGCTTTCACCAGTTCAAGATCATTACGGAAACAATCAGATGATGGCGGAGTCAGCAATCCATCAGGCCAGTAACCCTGGTCCAAAATAAGCTTTTGATAGTAAGGTTTATTGTTGAGCAAAACATGTCCATTTGCAGTCGAAATTTTCCGCATTCCAAAATAACTCTGCACCACATCTTGCTTGTTCCCGTATTTATCCAGCAGTTCAAGTTCAACATCATAAAGGTTCGGATTTTCTGGAGACCAATAATGGAATTCTTCCACAGGATCAGTTTCTTCAATCTTGAATACGATTTCGGTATGATCATCATAGCTACCGCGTTCTCCTGATGCGACGAGTTGATCATTTTTCCACACCTTACATATCAACTTATCCCCACGGGTGCCGTTTTTCCAATCGACCGCTATCTGTACGCTTCTCTGGTCAACGTCGGGAGTAATCTTAATATTGTGGATGTAACTCCCCTCTGTTTGTTCAATCCACACAGTTTGCCAGATACCTGTGGTTTCGGTATACCAACAACGCTCTGGAGGAACGTTCCAGATTTGTTTTCCTCTAGGCTGTTCACAGGAATCTGTGTCTGCTACACGAATAACAATCTCGTTAGTTCCTTCTACCACATAATTTGAAATATCGAAGAAGAATGATGTGTGTCCACCAAAGCGCTCACCTACATATTGTTGATTGACCCATACCTTTGCATAGTAGTCAACTGCTCCAAAATGAAGTAATGTTGTATTTGTTGCACACTTATCAATGTCAAACGATCTTCTGTACCAGACAAAAGGGTGATAAGACAGATCATGTACTCCGCTCAATTTGGACTGATAGCAAAATGGGACACAGATAGAAGTGGCATATTCATGCCCTTCATACCAACGGTTTTTTTCGCCAACGTTTTTGTCATCAAAATCAAATTCCCATTTGCCATTCAGGTCAAACCAATTTTCTCTACGGAAATCCGGGCGGGGAAATGTCCCTGCCAAAGAAAAAACCTTATTCTTGCTCATATCTGAGTTCTCCGATCCTGAATTGAATGTTATTTCCACCATCGTCAAGCCTGCCTACAGAGGTAACATATACTATCTCGTGGTCATTTAGTCGGTACATCGCAGGCCAGACATTGCCATTTTCGACGGTACACACTGCTCCGTTGTCAATTGCTTCGGTCCAAAGCGTTTCCCAAGGAGAATCGGGATTCACTTTCCACGTTCGCCCACCGTCATTTGAAAACGTAACATGGTGCGTATTTGATGTTACCAATAAAATATTCTCATCCAATGGAAGAACAAATGCTCCACCTTTTTGCATTGGAACTCGCTGACCAAGACCATTGTCCCACACGACCCCATCAGCGGAGCGCTTCAAAAAAACATCTCCGCCCTCAGTGGCAATAATCTCAAAGCACAGGACATAGCTTCCGTCACTACAGCGATCCCATACCGGCATTCCCGGTCTTGCTCTCGGCTTTTCCAAATCTCTCACAGTGATTAATTCCTCGCCCCATGTATATCCACCATCCAAAGATACTTTTTCGGAAATAACCTGAGAATATTCCGGAATGGAGCATGCATACTTTTCGCTTGCATACATGACCGCAACAGAACCATCATCCAAAAGGAGCATATGAGGCTCATAAACACCGCGATCGGGGGTTCCTAGTGAACCAGCTTTTTCACCAACATTTTCGTCTATTATACTGATTCTCTCCCAAGTCATCCCATTATCTGCACTGCGATATACAGGCAAAATATATGACTGTTGCCAGATAACAGAACGGCAGGCTAGCAGTAGTGAACCATCAGCTAGTTCCAGAATCTGTCCATTATCCAAATCCCTTCCTGGATCACTCAGTTCTGCAATCTCTCTCCAACTACTGCCACAATCTTCGCTAATTGCAACTACCAAGGTGTTTCCGCCATGCGGATCCGCAAGATATCCATGGTTACGGTAAACAGTGTAAACAATCATCCATACTCCATTTTTTCTGAACAGCATTCGAGGGTATTGTGATCCAAACCTTCCAGGATGGATAAGTCTGGCATCAAGTCCTGAATCAAGAGACAAGGCTTCATTGTTGATTACCACAGGTTTTTTCCAATATATTTCTGCTAATTTCCGCATAGCGGTCACCTCTTTTCTTTAATTAGATGCTATCAAAACTATAAATACTATGCAAGAATAATTCTCCAAAGCTGGGGATCGAGGCCATTGTATTCCCACTGTTGGACATTCGCACCATTCTCCACCTTTCCTGCATCAACATCCAAGCACTTTCCAGAATGTCTAGCAAAGAAGGAAAAATATCCTCGCTGAGTATTTACAATACTCCATTTTTGCGGGTTCAATCCATTATTTTCCCATTGCTGTACATTTGCACCATCAAGAATAGAACCTGCATCAACATCCAGACTCATATTGCTATTAAGGTTTGAAACAATATAATATCCGTTTGAATCCATAGATAACGTCCACTTCTGCCAATTCTCCCCATTGGATTCCCATTGATGAACGTTGGCACCGCCTGTCAGCAAGCCGTTATCAACATCTAATACTTTTCCGCTGTGTTTTGCCATAACGATATATGGCACATTGGTTTTTATTCCGCTGACAATTTCCAATCTCCATTGCTGCGGATCAAGGCCGTTGTCTTCCCAGACCTGTACATTCGATCCCGCCTCGCTTAAACCAGCAGCTACATCAAGGCACAGGTTGTTGGACTTCGACACAATTTTGTAGTACCCATTTCCAACAGACACCGTACTCCATTTTTGCGTATCAGCCCCCGTCCAAGTTGCTTGAACAACATTAGCGCCTGCACTGCCAGAAACCGCAGTTAATGCCAATCCGCTATTGGCAGATGTAATTTTATAATAATTCCCATCAACAAGATCAAATGTCCACTCTTCAGGCAGTGCGCCATTCTCGTCCCAGATTTGAACATTACCATTTTCAGCCATAGAGCCGCCGGAAACATCTAGATACTTCCCACTATGCTTAGACATTAATTTGACAACGCATCCATCCAAAACTGCTATAGAATTACTATTTATGTATCCTCTTCTGAGTCGAATTGTGTGTCCGGCATTTTTATATCCTGCCGCAGCTCTTCCAATTGAAGATACAATGACGATTTCTCCTGCACCAACTTCATATAATGCAGGCCACAGGTTATCATCCTCGGCAAATAACGATCCAAAGGGTGCTACATCATCGGTAGTCCAAGTGCTTCCATAGTCACTACTGATAGAGATTTTATGCGTATTTGATGTTACAAGCAGTTCGCCCGTGCTTAATGATAATACAAACGGCGCTCCCTTTTGATCAGGAATCTGAGTTCCCATTCCGGAAGGCCAGTTAATTCCATCGTCAGATATTTTGTAAAACACATCCACATCTGTTGTACCAACGATTTCAAAAACCATGATAAATTTTCCATTTGCCATCTTTGCAAAGACAGGCATACCGGGACGAGCATTGGAATGCTCAGTATCATAAGCCGTCCAAATTTCTTCTCCCCAAGACAAGCCATTATTGGTAGATGTTTTTAGTACAAGAATCTGAGAGTATGTCGGAGTGGATGTAGCATATTTCTCGCTGGCATACATAACGCCAATCGTCGATTCGTTTATTTGAACCATAAACGGCTCATAAACACCGCGATCGGGGTTTCCAAGTTCTCCTGTAGCACCATGTATCTCGTCAATAGTGCTATAATATGTCCATGTATATCCCCCATCGCTACTTTTATAAACCGGCAACTTATATGACTGTTGCCAGATCACAGAACGACAAGCAAGCAGGATGTCGCCATTTGACAATTCCAACATTTGTGCATTATCCAAATCACTTCCAGGATCGGATATAATTGCAATATCTTCCCAGGTTTTTCCTTCATTTGTGCTTCGGGATATTTGCAATTCATTGCCGCCGTTTGCATCCGCAAGATATCCGTTGTTTCGGTAGATAGTGTATGCGACATACCACGTTCCGTCATCAGTCACCAGCATTCTTGGAAATTGAGATCCAAATTTACCAGGGTATGTCCCACGTGCATCGGCACCGGCATCGGTATAGAAATCAGTATAGTTGATCAGCACAGATTCATCCCACGAAATATCTACTGTACTGTTCTCAACAGCATAGCAGGTTAAGCAGGTCAAAGGCAGTAGCATGAACATAGCTAGAATAATGGCAGCAATCTTTTTTATAGTGTTAGACATGTTTATCCTCCTTTGCAGTTTTAATTTATGCCGGGGGAGGAACTCCCCCGGCATAGCGCACAATGAATAATTACTTCAGACCAGCATCAGCGATAATAGTATCGAACTGCTCCTGAGCCCATGCCAGAGAATCCTCAATAGACTTCTCACCATTCAGTGCATAGTGACAAGTCAGCTCCAGAACGTTATTCAGTTCGCTAGTGACGATAGGAACATCGACGTCAGCAATGGATGCGCCCAGAGACAGGCACTCGATCATAACGGGATACAGAGGATTGAAAGCAACGATCTCTGCTCTCTCGTAGTTGGAGACACGGCAGGGATCCATGGTATTTTCAACCTTCAGAATTTCGCCGTCCTTAGAAGTGCAGAACTCGCAGAACTTGAATGCCAGTTCCTGATTGTCGGACTTTGCTGCGATAGCCAGTGCCCAACCGCCCAGAACAGGAGTTCCACCGGCAGTGACAGAAGCGCCAACCTTGCCAACAATAGCAGAACCCTCAGCCTGAGTGGTGTTGTACAGACCGGGCCACTGCTCCATCATGGCAACATCGCCAGAGCAGAACATTGCATTGGCAGATTCCCAAGCAAACTCTTCCCAGTTCTCGGGAGCACATTCTGCCAGTGCCATCAGGTATTCCATAGCATCGACACCGGCCTCGTTGTTGAACATAGTGTTGAACTCGCCGTCAACAACGTTTCCACCGTAGGCAGGCAGTCTGTTCTGCCAAATCCAACGCAGGTTGCCGGCACCTGCATTCGCACAGTAACCATAAGTAGTGGGGGAATCGGGATTGAACTTCTTGGTAAAGAACTTACAAATATCCAGATACTGTTCCAGCGTGGTCTTATCGCTGGGAACTTCCAGGTCGTAACCATACATCTCCTTGAACTTTGCCTGCAGATCAGCATCTTCAAACAGGTCGGTACGGTAGAAGTTCATGATAATGTCAGGCTTGTAGGGCAGTGCAACCAACTTGTTGTTATAACGGGCATAAGTATTAAACAGGCCGGTCAGGAAATCGTCAACATCATAGCTAGCAGAGGCCCAATCGGTCATCATATTGGTCATGTCGGCAACGAGGCCAGTAGTAGCATAACCGTGAATGTTTGCGATAGGCATTAGGATTACATCAAAGTTGCCACCAGCATTCAGATCCATCTGAATCTTTTCCATGTAGCTGTCGCCGGGGAATGTATTCAGCACAACAGTAGCTCCGGTGATTTCTTCGAATGTCTTGATCTGATTCTCCAATGCAGTTGCAAAGTCACCTTCGCAAGTTGCAATGGTAATAGTCTGGCCTTCGTACTTACCAACGAGCGTGCCATCAAGGGTCAGATTGGTCAGCTCAATTCCCAAAACCGTAGGTGCAACAAATGCAGCATCTTCGGATACCTTGGGATCTTCGGTCTCTACGTTCTCAACTTTTCCTTCAGTTGGAGCGTTGGTAGTTTCCGGCTGCTTGGATTCGCCAGAATTGCAGCCTGCGAACATACATGCAATCATTGCAAAAGATAACAGCAAAGCGATCGGTTTTTTCATAGTATCTTCTCCTTGTTTTAATTTATTGAGCATAGGGGCTAGCACCCTATAATCAATCTCATTCTTTGACTGCACCAGCAGTCATTCCGCTGATAATATATCTTTGGGCAAAAATAGAAAGAAGGATAGCAGGAATCATTGCAATCATGCCGATAGCTGAAAGCGTTCCATATGGGATATCGGTGTTGTATTGAATCATGCTGGATATTGCTATCGGCAAAGTTTTCTTGTTATCCGAGAAAACCATTGTAAGAGCAATACTAAATTCATTCCAAGAATTCATAAATACTAAAATAGCAACTGTCACAAGGCCCGGCCGAACCAGTTTCATTGCAATCTTAGTAAATAAGTTGAAGTTATTACAGCCGTCGATCAATGCTGCTTCATATATCGTGCTGGGAATTTCTTTGAAGTAGTTAATAAACAACCAAATTGCAAAAGGTAGATTGATTGCAATATGGCAAAGCGCAATTCCAATTAGTGTATCTGTCAGTCCAACTTTTAAGAAAATCACATAATACGGAATTGTAAACAACAAGCCCGGGATCATTCTAATCGTGATAATACCATTACTTATCAGAGTTCTCCCTTTATACCTGAACACCGAGAGCCCGAAAGCAGCAGGAAGTGCCAATCCAATTGTACCTAGAACCGTAATGATTCCAACAAATAAACTATTACGAAAATAGATTCCCACATCCGTATTGTTGAAAGTATCGGCATAATACTGGAATGTAATCTGGGTTGGAAACCACGCAGGAGGTTGCTGAAATATTTGTGAACGTTCCTTAATTGATGTAGTGAATGTCCAATAAATCGGGAACAGGAAATACACTACAAAAAAGACTATAAATAAAACAGCAGCTATCTTCCAAGGAGAACTTTTCTTTCTGGATTTCATTTTAGTCCTCCTTTCTCTCCAAGATGCGCATCAGTGCAAAGGATACCAGCGCAATCACTATTAAGAACAAAAATGCACCTGCAGAACCCTGGCCTACTTTGGAATAGGTTATAGCAGTTCTATAAACATTCAATCCAATTGTTTCCGTCGCTGTTCCGGGGCCACCTGAAGTAAGTGTATAAATGACATCAAAAGCTCGGAGACTATCCATGACACGAACGGTAACCACCATCGCTATAAAATTCTGAATTTGAGGCAGCGTGATCTTAAAAAAGGATTGAATTGGATTCGCCCCATCAAGCATCGCCGCTTCGTAAAGATCCGCTGGCACAGTCTTCAGCGCGCCGACAAAAATTAGCAGACAAAAAGGAATTGAACCCCACATTTCAACCAGGATAATAGCAAGCTTTGCTGGGCCTTCTTTTGTAGTCCAATTTATAGCCTCATATCCCAAAGAAGTTAATGTGCTGTTGATAACACCATAGTTAGGACTAAACATAAGGCCCCAGATTGTACCGATAACAGTTGGCGCAATCATCATGGGAATGATCATCACCGTCTCCAAACCCTTTACTTTTTTTCCAAGAGTTCCATTGTTTAACACAAGTGCCAAAAGCATGCCGAAGAACACATCAAGAATGACAGAAAGGGTAGAAAACGTAAATGTCCAGCCAACAGACTGCATGAATGTCTCATCTGATAAAACTTTTATATAGTTTTTCAGTCCAACAAACTTTGCATCCGTCTGTGCAAAATATAGGTTATAGTTCGTTAAGCTTATTCCAAACGAATACAGCATTGGAATTACAGAGAATGCTATCAAAAAAATCAACGCAGGTGCAACAAAAACAATATATGACTTTTTTTCCAACGTTTCTCGAAGTCCCGTCTTCTTCAACTAGTATTCCTCCTTCCTGCTTATGCCTGTCCGTTCTTACATTATGATAATATCACTACTTCAATTATTTTTATATAATAAATTTAGTATATAATTTGATGTTATAAACAATTTTGAATTATCGAGCAAAATATTTTTGTTGAACTTCACTCTATAACACTAGCATTTTTCTTTGCTATATGTTATACTCTTTATACTAAGTTGTGAGGAGTGACAATCATGAAGAAGATGCCCCTATACCGGCAGATCCAAGAAGACATCAAGCAACAAATAGCTTTTGGATCTCTAAAACCAGGAGATCGGCTTCCTTCTGAGATGGACTATGCCAGGAAATATTTTGTTAGTCAAATAACATCCAAGAATGCATTGAATGGTCTTGTCGACGAAGGCTATCTCATTCGTATTCAAGGTAAGGGTACTTTTGTTGCTAACAATCCTAATAAAATAAACAGTGCGCCCAGATTGGATCTATCCTTTCAAGTTGCTCCCAAAGGAACTATTGGGCTTCTTATTCCGGCTATGGTAACAAAGGTGGCACAAAAATTATTAAACTACATAGAAAAATTCGTGGCAGAGGAAAACTATCAATTATTGTTTCATATCACTCGTGAGTCAATTACAGACGAAGCTTTTTCAATCAGCACCATGCGAATGAGTGGTGTGAAAGGTCTTTTGATTTTCCCTGCAATCGATGAAATGTATAACGAGGCGATCTTGCGACTTGCATTAGAAAAATTCCCTTTAGTCTTGATTGATCGCAGCCTGAAAAGCATCCCTGTATGTAGCGTCACATCTGATAACACTTCAGGTGTATACTCCGCAACCGAACATCTTGTCCAACAAGGACACAAACACATTTCCATAATTTCGCCTAAGAACACCAATTCTGCAGTGGATGAAAGGCTTGCTGGGCATGAAATGTGTTTATCGGAGCACGGTATTCCAATCGATAAGAGCAGTTGGTGTATTCTGGATTATGACATCAACGAAAGTGCTTATGCGCTTGAATATATACAGGAGTTTTACCGTAATCGGCCAAACATCACAGCAGCCATTTGTGTAAATGCAGAAATGGCTCAAATAGCATATTATGCATTGGTTCAATTAGGAAAGAAAATTCCTGATGATTTTGAATTGATTTCATTTGACCAACCATATATTGATGGTGTATCTTATATCAGTCAGGACGAAGAGCAGATTGCTCGAAAAGCTGTCGATTTACTATTAACCCAAATCGGCGGCAATTCCGAGCCAGTACAAGTACAAGTTCCTTCCGAATTTGTAGACATCTCACTTATTGACGAAAAGGAAAAGGTTTTTCATATGCTTTATGTTCTAAATAGAGGTACTTTCTCCGTTTGAATTAATATCTTCAATACTCTCAAATCAGCCCTTTCCTTTTTTCAAAAAGGCAAATTAACTGGTTGATAATTTATCAATCAGTTAATTTCAGACTGTCGAGAAACCCCAGTTTTGCCTGAGCAAAACTGGGGTTTTTACGT
>ERZ1643251.5503-NODE-5503-length-10291-cov-12.761430_pt1 | contig 10291 bp, 11 predicted proteins | sample MGYA00579261_ERZ1643251 | MGnify/ENA primary metagenome ERZ1643251 (study PRJEB29033, sample SAMEA4952267) | chicken gut metagenome | biome: Broiler Chicken; feature: Gastrointestinal Tract; material: Caecum | place: Ireland | collected 2018 | study: Broiler...
CCCTAGCAGCATAATACTTAAATCAAAAAGTGTCCAACTTTTTGGGTTCAGTACAATAAAACCTCTGCTTTTATCATTTTCGTTGCCAGGTGGCTTTTACTCTGGGAGATAGATAACTATCCGGTGCTGCTTTTGTAAATAAGGAGGAGATGTTGAAAGAATATGCTTTTCTACTTTAATCACAAGTTTTTTGTCTGGTGAAAAACTTGGTCGTAGAGTAAATTCTTGAGGATATGCAAGCTGCCGATTCCAATCTTCAAGAATTAAAATAAAGCCTGCATCTCCAATGAGTACATGTCCAAATTCCCTGATATAAACATAAGCAGTTCCGGGATCCTGTGGTGGTGTCATCCAAATTAAAGTTAATTCTTTCTGCATTTGGTTAGAAGAATGAACTAATTCTAAAGTACATTGTGTGTTTATGGAAAGATTTCTAACAATAGTTTCAAGTTCTTCTTCAGACAATGCACCACCACATTTCTTTTGGATTTCGGTTAATAATTTTTTCCTCTTTCTTTGATAAGTGAGATGTTTAAACCGAGTTTGCTTCATATTGGCTCCTTTCTGCCACTAAGGCAACTAGTCATGCTATATAAACTAGCATAATAGTTAGGTCTTCAATCCGTGACCCTAACGGTTTATTTATGGCTATTTTATCATGCTTTATATTGTAAAGCAATGAAAAAAGAAAAATAGAAAAATATTTAATAGACAAGGTATTATATAATTTTACAAAATCCAATCATAATTAATAAAATACCAGAAATAATTAACCAAATGTTGTCGGGTAATTTACTAAAAGTATAAAGTTTTTTTCCACAATAGTTTCCTAAACTTAAGAAAAATAACTGAAAACAGCTAATAAGTAAAGGAAATATAAAAGAAAATGTATTTAGCATACTAAAACCCACTCCAATACAAAAACTATCTAAAGAAAGTGCCAACCCCAAAAATAAAGCTTCTTTAGAATCAATTGTATTTGATTTGTCAAAATCGGATGAGGTAGGATTTTTAATGATTTTTATCGTAATGCCCAAGCATTTAATAAAAAAAGAATATATTCTTTCTGTATCATTTAAATTAGTATCTGTATGAATTTTAAAATCTTTTTTATTGCTTTTTAAAGCTTGAAAACACATAAAAAATCCCATACATAGTAAAATGAAACATCCTAAATAATCGATTATAACATCAGGGAAAAGATATTTTAAGAAGTTCCCAAAATAGATGGAAATTGTAGAAATTGTAAAAGCAACTAAAAAAAGAATACATTTTGCAAGTGCTGTTATTTTCGTATTTTTTATTCCATAAGTAATGCCAATTCCCAGAGAATCGATACTGCTAGAGATTGCTAAAAACAAATAGTTAAGTAACATAAAAACACCTCTAATGACATAATATGAATTGTAAAGGGACTATGTGAATGAGAGGTAAGTATTGAAAATACAAATATAATTTTGTCATATCACTTACTAGGATACGCATTACTCTGTACATTAATTGACTTTGGAAGAGTTTAAATTAACTGTGTAAAAATCAAAAATAAATAAGTGATTTTTTGTCAACTAATTTGACAAAAAAACACTTATTTTTATACTTTGATAGGGAATAGATTGCATAAATGTAGAAGTATTGAAAAATGACTTGCCTAAATCAGCTTTATATGTACCATCAGGATTCATTGAAAAATAATCTTCTTCATTAACCTTTTCAAAATTTTCCCAAAAAATTCTTCTTATTTCATCCTCAATTTTTAAAATATCTTTTTTAGATAAAGCTAATTCATCAGCTGAAATATAGCTATCATTTTGAATTTTATATATAAGCATACCACAATCGATAATGGCTTCTCTTATCAAATTCCAATTGGATAATAAAAACACTCTCTGTGAATTTAAGATTTGATGTAATTCTCTTATTTCTTCTTTCATCTCATTTTCAGATAAATTTCTATTTCCTATGATAGCTAATTTATAAGCTAAATGTTGTGTGACGTCTTTTAAATTTTGTTTTACTTTTGTTTCTAAGCCAGTATGATCATTCTTATGTATTGAATAATATGCTGATTGTTCTGCAATAAAGCCTTCTTTTGAACATATCCTTATTTCCATGGGTACAGGTTTTAGATTTGGTATTAATTCTTCCTTGGCGAATAAGTTATATGTTAGAGGAGGTACCCATTTCATCCAGGTTAAAGGTGAGTATACGGAATCTTCTGCTAAGAAATCAATGTCATTTACATTAGATAATTGGGTATGTAAATATTTTACAATGGGGTGTATTTCAGCTTCTGTATTCACAATAAATGTAAATCCTATATAATCGGATACATCGGATAGAGATTTATGATTAATTCTATATGTTCGTATTGCTGATTTGATATCTTTAATTCTTGCTTTGTACTTAAATATGTTATGTTTTTCTGCATAATTTTGCATGTCATCCATAAAAGATTTAACTTCTGCACTAGTATGTAATTGGGTTAAGTATGATGCTATTGCTTTTTCTTCTTCTGTTTCAGCTTGTACATTTAAATCTATATTTCGCATATGTAATACCTCCTATGATTCTAAAAACTTTAATAAATCTAATTCGTATAGTTGATTGTGTAGTAAACTATTTATGATGGTTTTAAATACATCATAATTTCTAAATTGATTTGAATCTAAATGATGAAAATCATTTAGATCTATCCATTCTGCTCCTAGGATTTCATCTGTATTATATTTTTGAATTAATTTTTCATTACTACCTAAAAAATGTATCATAATCATAGGTCGTTTTCCTGAAAAAGTAATGATAGGAAACACTTTTGTTATATCTGCTGTATAGCCAGTTTCTTCTAACAATTCTCTCTTGGAAGCTTCCATTATATTTTCTCCATCTTCCACATGACCTGCTGGAAAAGCTAATTTACCGTAACATTCTTTTTTAGATTCCTTTACCATAAGAACTTTGTTATCTTTTACAATAATTATTCCTGTAATGATTTCCATAAGTTTTACCTCCTACCTTTCTTGATCTGTATTTAAAATATCCTTTGTTGAAAATCTTTCAGGTCTATTAAATTCTATTGGACATAATTGACCATCTATAATCATTCCTTGAACTCCAAATGATTTTAAACCACTTCTTTTTAAACTGATTCTTTTTTGATATAAAGGGAATACAATATCATCTAGCAATCTTTCTTTTATTGAATTGGGCATTGGAGAATATGTTTTGGGAACTTTACCTCGAATATATTCTCGACTATAACCTAAGTCTAAAAGCTGTCGTAATCTTCGTTTAGCAGAATCTAAATATTGTTCCTGTGTGGTTATTGTATGATTATATCGATTCATATTATAAGGAGTTACAAATAAAGCATCATCCCAATCAAAAAACCAGGTTTTATGATTTTCTCTGCCTTTTGTTATACCACCTACATCAAATCCTTTACCAAGGTAATCAATAAAAATTGTTTCACCCAGTTGAAGGTATACATTAAAGGCACCATCTGTTCTTACTTTTTCACCAGTTCCTTCTTCTTGATCTAGACATAATACCACACCGTGAGGATTACTTTGTTTCACCCTTGCAATATAATCTTTTACTTGGTCTTTTCTGACAAAATTTCCCTCAACGCCTAATGTTGGTGGATGACCTGTTTTAGCATCTGCTCTAACAATAAACCTATCAGGAAGTAGATTTTCTATTTTCAAGAAATCTTGATAACTATCGAATATAAATAAATGACGTGTTCTACTGATTTTAGGTAACCATTTAGAAAGTAATACTGCACCATAGGCTTTTCCATATTTCGCTATATATTTTTCATCATTTTTATTACCGCATTTGATATAACATAGATACCTCCATAAAGATATAAATATATTCTATAATAAATAGCTTGTTTAGAAATCTAACTATTAGTATACTAGGCTATAAAAAAAAACAACAAATAATTGATAAAATGTCAAAAATCGTTTACTAAATGTTATCAATTATTTATGAAAAGTGTATAGATATAAGAAGAAATAAAAATATAAAAAGAGTCATAAAAATTTTTTAGAGGAATACAATTACAATAAACAAAGGACAAGATAAATGTCCAGATAAAACACAAAGGAGAGGAACGGTATGTGGGAAACGCTTAGAAAAGAAGAGGTTAAAAACAAACTCGAAACAGATTTTGAGAGGGGACTAAATGAAAATGAGGTCTTAAAAAGGCAAAATCAGTACGGTAAAAACGAATTAGAAAATCGTAAAAAAGAGGGAATTATCATTAAGTTTTTTAAACAATTTAATGATTTTATGATTATTATCTTAATTATGGCATCTATCATATCTGCGGGAGTATCTTGGTATCAAGGAGAAAATGATTATATTGATTCTATTATTATCATAGCCATTGTGGTGCTAAATGCGATAATGGGGGTATTACAAGAGGCAAAAGCAGAAAAATCAATTGAAAGTCTAAAAAAGATGACGCCACAGATGTCAAAGGTAATTAGAAATGGAAAAGAAATAGAAGTACCCTCTGAAACCTTAACAGTAGGAGATATCGTGATTTTAGAAGCGGGAAATCGTGTACCTGCAGATTGTAGAATTATAGAAGGCTTTCATTTAAAAGTAGAAGAATCTAGTTTAACAGGAGAAACGGAAGGCGTAGAAAAAGATGGGACAGTCATTTGTAAAAAGGGAATTCCATTGGGAGACATTGTCAACATGGTATTTATGGGAAGTACAGTTGTAAATGGACATGCTAAAGTTGTGGTTACAGAAATCGGAATGCATACTAAGGTTGGCAGAATTGCTAACATGATTATGGAAAATGAATCACCAGAGACACCGATTCAAAAGAAATTAAATCAAGTAGGAAAAATATTGGGAGTCATTTGTTTAATCATTTGTCTAGTGATTTTTGTGATAGGCATTATCAAAAAAATACCACCAATGGAAATGTTTATGACCTCTGTAGGATTGGCGGTAGCGGCGATACCAGAGGGATTACCTGCTATTGTTACGATTATGTTATCTATTGGTGTAACAAAGATGGCAAAACGAAATAGTATTATTCGAAAATTACCAGCGGTTGAAACTTTAGGAAGTAGTAATGTCATTTGTTCTGATAAAACAGGAACCTTAACACAAAATAGAATGAAGGTAGTAGAAATCAAATCAGAAAACCCCAATTTTGCAATGGAATTGGCTACTATGTGTACAGACAGTAAAATAGAAAATACTAATGGAAACATAGAGGTGGTTGGAGAACCAACTGAGATGGCATTGGTCGAAGTTGCGTATAAAAATAACTTGGACAAAAGGAAATTATATGAATCTATGCCAAGAGTAAATGAAATTCCATTTGATTCAACAAGAAAATTGATGACGACAGTACATAAGTTAGAAAATGGTAAATATAGAGTGATAACAAAAGGAGCACCGGATGTTTTATTAAATAGATGTATGGGTATACAAAAGGAGAAAGTTCTAAAAGAAAATGAACAAATGGCAAATAAGGCACTAAGAGTGATTGCTGTGGCATATAAAGAAATAGAACAATTACCAAGCAAACTAGAAAGCTCTATTATTGAAAACAATTTGTATTTTGCCCGGATTAATCGGTATGATAGATCCACCAAGAGAAGGTGTTAAAGAAGCAGTAGAAACTTGTAAAAAAGCAGGAATAAAAACAGTGATGATAACCGGTGATCATATTGCAACAGCAAAAGCAATTGCAGAAAAAATAGGAATATATTCTAAAAAAGATAAAGCCATTACAGGAGAAGAATTGGATAAATTAAATCAAGAAACATTTGAAAAAGAAATACAAGATTATACAGTTTTTGCAAGAGTAACGCCTGAGCATAAAGTCAGAATCGTAAAAGCATGGCAAAAAAATGGTGCTGTTGTTGCTATGACAGGAGATGGTGTAAATGATAGTCCTGCACTAAAAAGTGCAGATATTGGAATTGCTATGGGAAAAGGAGGGACAGATGTTGCAAAAAATGCAGCAGATATGATTTTAGTAGATGACAATTTCGTAACCATTGTCGATGCAGTAAAACAAGGAAGAAATATTTATGATAATATTAGAAAAGCGATTCACTTTTTAATTGCAACTAATATAGGTGAGATTGTAACCATTTTTATGGGATTGGTATTAGGACTTCAATCTCCATTATTGGCTATCCAATTACTATGGATTAATTTAGTAACAGATTCTTTACCTGCGATTGCTATCGGATTAGAACCACCAGAGAAAGATATTATGGAAAGAAAACCAATCGATTCGAAAAAAGGGATATTTGCAGATGGATTATGGAGTAAAATCATATTAGAAGGAATTCTGATAGGAATGCTTACCCTAATTGCATTTAGTATTGGAAATAAATATTATGGTGTAGAGGTAGGAAGAACAATGGCATTTATCAGTATTGGTTTATTAGAACTTATCCACAGTTTTAACATAAAAAGTGAAAAATCTATTTTTAAGGTCGGAATTTTAGAAAATAAGTTTTTGATAGGAAGTTTTATACTAGGAATTTTTGTACAGACAATCGTTGTATTTATTCCGGCTTTAGCAGATATATTCAATGTAATCAATTTAAATGGAACACAATGGATAATAACATTAGCTATTTCTCTATTGCCAATACCAATTATGGAATTACAAAAAAGAGTCAATAGTATTCGTATAAGAAAAGATAAAAAAATTCAAAAAAACTATTGGCAAAATATGGAAAAAGTGGTAAAATAAGATGATTATAAATGGAGAGGAAGATTTTTTAATGACACAACAAATACCAAATAAATGGAAAAAACATCTTGTATTAGTAACATTTGGATTAAAAAGACAAGAAGATTTAGAAAAAGAAATTCATAGATATCAGGCACTGCATGTAAATACATTAATACAAGATATAGAGAAAGAATTAAAAAGCAATCCGAATAGTGGAATGTATATTGTGTCTTCTATTCCTTCTCATGATTATTATAAACTACCCAATGCTTGTATAAGTTCCATGGAGGATTTAGAACAATTTAAAGTAAATTTAGATGCTCATTTTTTAGACAAATTTTCAGAGGTTTGGTATTGTAAAAAGCCCTTTCAAAATGGACAAGATGTGATAACTGGTAGAATTTCATTTGATAATAGAAAAGGGTTACCTTCTATAAAATATAGTCATACTGTAGAGCAAGTATGGAATTGTAGTCACAGAGAAATCGAAAAGTTTAATAAAGATACTAATGTTATCTATTTACGTGCTTCTCGAGAAGGTTGGGGTAGACGTTATCATATAGATGATATAAGGGTACAATCTATAGAAGATAAAGATAAAGTAATAGAAGGTTATAGACAAACAGCTAAAAATATAGAAGCAAACAAAGAAAAGATAGAAAAATTTGAAGCATATTTAAAACAGATAGGAATAGAAGAACTTTGCTTAGAATACATGTTATCACAAAAAGGATTTTCTTTTATTGATTGGGATACGAGTAATGATAAAAAAGTGATAGATAGTGTATTTCCTGCAAAAGAGAAAAGTAATTTAGTAAAATGAGGTTTTTTTATGTTATATGTAATTAGACATGGTAAAACAGATTGGAATTTAAAGAATAAAATTCAAGGAAGAGCTGATATTCCATTAAATGATTCAGGCATTCAAGAGGCAAATTTAACAAGAAAATTATTAAATCAAATTAAATTTCATGAAATTATTTCATCTCCGCTAATTCGTGCTAAAGAAACGGCAGAAATTATCAGTAATCATCAAATTCCTGTTATTACAGATGAAAGAATTGTGGAAAGAGACTTTGGAGAATTTGAAGGATTAAGCAAGGAAGAGTTTGATAGTTCTTCATTTTGGAATTATGCTCTTAATTGTCAGTATGATAAAGCTGAAAGTGTACAGCAATTGTTAGATCGCGTTTACAATTTTTTAGATGAATATAAAGAAATATATGAAAAAAAGGATGTATTAGTAGTAACACATGCCGGTGTTATTCCAGCAATTTGTTGCTATTTTAAAGGAATTCCTAAAAGTAACAATTTATTTAGCTATCATTTTAAAACTTGTGAAATTATTAAATTTTAGTTATTGGAGGGATTTTTTTGAAGAAAAATATTTTTGACAAACCAAATACATATATACAAGAAATTGTTACAAAAGTTAGAATTCGTGAGGATAAATTAAAAAAATTTAAAGGAAAAACAATGGCTTTTGTATTTTTTACAAAATTTTGTGATGTCCAATGTTCACATTGTTTTTTTAGATCAGATAATGAAGGATTTGACTTACCAAGAGAACAATATGAATTTTCAAAGGAAGGTTTTGAAAAATTTATCAAGTTTATCAACAATTCTAATAATGGGTATTTATCTATTCTAGGTGGAGGAGAGCCATTTAAAAAATTTGAATATATAAAAGAAACCATTAGAAGAGCAAAGACAGATAGAATTGTGATTGTTACAAGTGGAATGTGGGGAGCAGATGATAAGGTTTGCAAAAATATGATTGGAGAAATGTATGAAGCATTATGCCAAAGAAAAACACCAACAAAAGTGGTTCTTAGAATTAGTATGGATAAATGGCATATAGCTAAAATTGGTATTCATTGTATTTTTAATATTATAGAGGTATTTAAAAATTTCTTTGCAGATAAAGAAAATTTTGAATTACAATTACATACATTAACAGGTGATGATTCTATCGAAGAAGTAATCGAACATTATGGTTGCACAAAAACAAATGAGGAAAAATATGTTTCAGATAATGAAGAGATATTTAAAATTGGACTATATCGATATGCATTGCATTTTCCTGATGGATATAGGATTAGTGTAGGAATTGCACAAATATTTCATTCTAATTTAAAAGTGAATTTGAAAAAAACCAATACACATCAATTAGAACAATTAATTACACTTTTTGATAATGATATGAAATATAATTCTTATAGTAATCCATCTTTAGTAAAAAATAAAAATAATGAATGGGGATTAGATTTTTTGATTAGCTATAATGGGAATATTGCAACCTGGGGGAATGAACAATTATATAGTTTAAATAATTTATATACAGATTCTTATGAAAATATCATTTCCAATATATATCATAATATCATTTCTTATTCTTTACTAGACAAAGGCTATTTTTATCGAACCAAAATTATTAGTGAGGTCAATCCATTAGCTGTTCTTAGATCTAAAACAATTCACATTAGAGACTATGCAGGTGCATCTATTTTAGAGGAAAATCATACAGTCTTATATTATGCAATTAGAATTATACAAGACTATTTACAAGAAAATGTCATTACATTAGAGGAATTATCAGGATTATCAAAAGAACTATTAGATATAATCAATACAAAAAAATTTATACTAAAAAGAATATATGAAAATAGTTCATATTCAATCATTAAACAATATATGGAAAAAACAAACTTTAATGAAGAAGAATGGAGAGATTTGTTCAATTTAATTTATTTTGGACATTATACCGTTTCTAAAGAACAAATAGAAGAGGGAATTCAATATTATAATATACATGCTATCCAAAAAATAAGCAAAATAGAAGATGTATTAGAAAATTCTAAAGAGCATTATCAAAGATTGATTGAAAGACTAACCTTTATGAAACCAGAAGCAAAAAAATTATGTATGGAAAATTATGAAAGATTAAAAGCAATATAAAAAGATAAAAATATGCTTGCATTATGTAAAAAAATATGATAAAATAGCTGTGCTTTAAAGATAGCATAGCTATTTTTAAATCTCTACTTGTGAAAAACACAGGTTATAAATCCATAGGGAGGTGAAAGATAATGAATAAATACGAAAGTATTATCATTGTTAATCCAAATGTTGATGAAGCAGGTTTAAAAGCTTTAGAAGAAAAATTCACAGGATTAATCAATGAAAATGGAAAAGTAGAATCAGTTGAAAACATGGGAAAAAGAAAATTAGCTTATGACATTAAAAAATTTAAAGAAGCTACATATATGTTATTCAACTTTGAAGCAAAACCAGAATTAATAGCTGAACTTGAAAGAGTTTACAGAATTACAGATGATGTTATAAAATTCATCACAGTAAAAGTAGAAAAATAATTAAATAAAGAAGGGGCCTTTATTTAAAGTAAAGAAAGGTGAGAGTAATCATGAATAAAGTAATTTTAATGGGAAGATTAACAAGAGATCCAGAAACAAGATATACACAAACAAACAATACATTAGTATCTTCATTTAGTCTAGCAGTTAATAGAAGATTTGTAAGACAAGGAGAAGAAAGACAAGCAGA
>ERZ1643251.5504-NODE-5504-length-10291-cov-12.673994_pt1 | contig 10291 bp, 16 predicted proteins | sample MGYA00579261_ERZ1643251 | MGnify/ENA primary metagenome ERZ1643251 (study PRJEB29033, sample SAMEA4952267) | chicken gut metagenome | biome: Broiler Chicken; feature: Gastrointestinal Tract; material: Caecum | place: Ireland | collected 2018 | study: Broiler...
CGAGGGATACAGCGATTTTTTCTTTTCTCAACTGTCAAAGATGGGATTATAACATATCCATGTGCGAATGAAAATCCGGGAATCTTGCTTACAAAACGGGATTTTCATTTACAAAGCGGGAATCTCGCTTACAAAACAGGATTTTAAATTACAAAACAGGAGTTTTGGAATACAAACGGGACTCTCGGCTTGCAATTTACCTTAAATAAGACCAGATAATTTGAAAATGAATGCTATTGCTTGCTATATGCTTCAAAATTGCATATAATAATATCAATAATGAAGAAAAAACAGGGAAGGAGATAACGACTGTGAAAACGATCAGTATCAGATTAGAAGATTCCGTATATGAAGAACTTGGAGAAATGCTTGAGGCGATGGGGCAGACTAAGCAGACATTTTATGAAACCTATACCAAAACGGCATTAAGAGAAAGAAGTATTCCGTTTATTATTTCTGCGCCGGTCAGCAAAAAAACAGAGAAAAAAAATGACAAAATGGAGGCTTTTCGGAGGCTGGAAGCCTACAGAAAAAAGTTTTCTGAATCACTTGACTATGACAAAGAACGAGAGGCGGCGCTGAATGAAATTCCTGAAAAATTTTAAAAAGCGCTTGACATTCATTCCTCTTTGCACTATAGTAGCAACTGTCCGAAATCATAATATCCGATTTTTTACATAATGATGGGAGGCGGTAAAAACGAAGGAAAAAAAATGCCGCGAGACATTGAAGGTTTTCCGGGAAACGACGATGGAACTGGATAATCTGTATTCCTTTTTTCCGAAATCCTGTGGTCTTTCGGAGCCGGAGTACTGGTCGCTGCTTTTGATCTATGACGGAGTGGAGACGCAGAGCCGGATCAGCGAGCAGCTGTTTATGAGCCGGCAGACGTTGAATTCCGCGTTTAAGCAACTGGTGAAAAAAGGTTTAATTGTTTTGGAGCCTTATGAAGATAACCAGAGAACCAAACGCGCGGTTCTGACCCCATCGGGGGATCGTCTGGTGGAGGAACAGGTCACACGGATGAACCGGATCGAAGAGCAGGCCTGGGAGAAGTTCAGCCAGGAGGAAAGCGAAGCGCTGGCGCGGCTGACCCGGAAGTACACAGATGTACTCGGAGAGATACTGGAACCCCTGAAAAAGGGTTCTGACTTCAAAAGTAAAACAGTATGACAATCATCGGAGGGTATGCAGCCGCAGCTGTAATATCGGAGAAGATGTCGAGTGCGCTCGGTTATTTAAAACAGATAACCGGGCGCTATTTTTTTGTCATAAGATTTGATGTTTGAGAGGATGAATAAGTATGAAACTGATTATGCGATTTTTAAAACCACATCGGAAACTTTTTATAGTCACCGTGCTTCTGCTGATCCTGGATGTGGTGGGAGCGCTGTTTATCCCTACGCTTTCAGCGGAAATGCTGAATATGGGAACTTCCGGAAGTTCCTTTTCCGCACTGCTGAATACCGGCGTGCAGATGGCGGCGGTTTCGCTTCTGTCGGGGGCCTGTGCGATCCTTGGCGGATATACCTGTGCCGTGCTTTCCGCGCGGATCGGCAGGGACATACGTATGGCGATCTACGAAAAATCCCTGAAGCTGTCCGTATTTGATTTCCGGCAGTTCGGAACAGCGTCTATTACAACCAGAACGGTTTCGGATATTAACACGATCCAGATGGCGCTGAGCAGTACGATCCAGATGATCCTTCCGGTTCCGATCATCTGCGTGATCGCGCTGGCGCTCTGCTTCTATCTGGATGTGCAGATGGGCCTGATTCTTCTGAGATCCCGGATCCTGCATCTCCGGTGACGCTGGAGCGGGCGAAAGACGAGATCCAATTTGACCATATCAGCTTCGGATACGATCCGTCCAAGCTCCTGATGAAGGATATCAGCTTCACGGCCCATCCGGGTCAGAAGATTGCAGTGGTGGGAAGTACCGGTGCGGGAAAGACGACGCTGGTAAACCTGCTTATGAGATTTTATGAGATCAACAGCGGGCAGATTTCCATTGACGGAGTGGATGTGGCGAAGATGAGCCGCAGCGGCCTGAGAAAGAATTTTGGTATGGTTTTACAGGATACCTGGCTGTTCGGCGGAACGATTGCAGAAAACATTGCCTACGGAAAACCGGGCGCTTCCCGGAAAGAGATTATCGCGGCGGCAAGGGCGGCCAAAGTGGATTACTTTATCCGGACCATGCCGCAGGGCTATGATACGAAGCTGGATAATGAGGCGTCTACCCTGTCTGCAGGACAGAAGCAGCTTCTGACGATTGCCCGGATCTTCCTGTGCAATCCGCCGGTCCTGATTCTGGATGAGGCGACTTCCAGCGTGGATACACGTACGGAGGTAGAGATCGGAAAGGCGATGAAGAAACTGATGAGCGGACGTACCAGTTTTGTGATCGCCCACCGCCTGTCCACGATCCGCGATGCGGATATGATCCTGTTCATGGAACATGGAAACATCATCGAGCAGGGCAGCCACAAAGAACTGCTGAAGAAAAACGGAGCCTATGCGGCGCTATACTACAGCCAGTTTGAGTAGGCGGGAATCGGATCATGTGATATACTGAAGCAGAGAATATATCTGCGGAGGTAACGGCATGGAAAATTTAACATTTCGATTTGCTGAAAAAGAGGACGTCAGTAAAATCCTGTATTTTATCAGGGAACTGGCGTCCTATGAGCATATGCTGGATGAAGTGGTGGCAACAGAGGAATTGCTGGAAGAATGGCTGTTCGAAAAGGAAAAAGCGGAGGTGCTGTTTGCGGTAAAGGACGGGGAGGAGATCGGATTTGCTCTGTTTTTTCATAATTTTTCCACATTTCTGGGACGCGCGGGAATCTATCTGGAGGATCTGTATGTAAAACCGAAATACCGGGGAAACGGATATGGAAAGGCGCTGCTGCAGGAACTGGCGCGGATCGCTCTGGAGCGGGGCTGCGGCAGGCTGGAGTGGTGGTGTCTGGACTGGAATCAGCCAAGTATTGATTTTTACCTTGCCATGGGGGCGGAGCCCATGAAGGACTGGACCGTATACCGGGTGGCAGGAGAAGCGCTGGAAAAACTGGGAGGACGGAAAAAGGAATCCGTGTGACTTTATTACATACAAAGGGATGTTTCTCCGATATAATGAAAAAAGGCGATGCGGCAGACAGAGCGGGGCGGGATCAGGCGCGCTGCGGATGAACTGCCGCGAAATATCAGATATTGGAGGAGACAGTATGTTATCAAAGAGACTGGCAGAAGTGGATCGGGCGCGCTGTGTGGCATGCGGCGCGTGCGCGCAGGAATGTCCGAAAGGAGCGGTCCGGATTATGAATGGATGCTTCGCCCGGATTCAGGAAGAAATCTGCGTGGGATGCGGGAAATGCGCGAAAATCTGCCCCGCAGGGTGTATTGAGGTGAAAGACCGGGAGGGGCGAAGATGAAAAAACGTTGGTATGATTATCTGTGGATCTGGTCGATTGTTTATTTTGCCCTGGGATTTTTTAACATTTTGTTTGCCTGGCTGGGGATGATCGACTTTCTGCTTCCCTTGGGATTTGCCATATTTGGCGGGAATAAAGGGTTCTGCAACCATTTCTGCGGGAGAGGGCAGCTCTTCGCGAAGCTGGGAGGACAGTTAAAATGCTCCCGGAGGCGTGCGACGCCCCGTTTTCTGACTTCCAGAGGATTCCGATATGGATTCCTGGTCTTTTTCCTGATTATGTTCGGGAATATGGTGTTTCAGACTTATCTGGTGGGAGCCGGAGCCGCGTCGCTCCGGGAGACGATCAAGCTTTTCTGGACGATCCGTGTGCCCTGGGGATGGACGTATACAGCGGGAACGGTACCGGACTGGATCGCCCAGTATAGTTTTGGACTTTACAGCCTGATGTTGACCTCTCTTTTGATCGGGCTGATCGTGATGGTATTCTATAAACCCCGTTCCTGGTGCGCGTTCTGTCCTATGGGGACGATGACACAGGGGATCTGCAGGATACGTGCGAAGGTGACAAAATCTCAGAGATCTTAGTACAGGATGTGGAGAGGAACCCGCGCCGCGTTTTCTGTGCTTGTACAGGAGGAAATCATGGAAAAAGTTGTTGTGATTTATGATTCAAAATATGGTTCTACGGAAAGATATGCCCGGTGGATCGCAGAGGAACTGAGCTGCCCGCTGAAAAAGAGAGCGGAGGCCGGCAAGGATGATCTGAAGAATTATGATGTAATCGTCTATGGGGGCGGCCTGTACGCCGGAGGGGTAAGCGGGATCCGTCTGTTGACCGGCAGCGATAAACTCCTTGAAAATAAAAAAGTCATCTTATTTACCTGCGGGCTGGCGGATCCGTCCGATCCGGAGAATGTGAAGCATATCCGGGAAAGTCTGGGCAAGGTTCTGACGCCGGATATGATGGAACGATTCCGGATCTTTCATCTGCGCGGCGGGATCGATTATGGAAAACTCAGCCTGGTGCACCGCTCTATGATGGGGATGCTGGTCCGTATGATGAAGAAAAAAGATCCGTCGGAACTGGGGGAAGAAGACAGAGAGATTCTGAGAACGTATGGAGGGACTGTGGATTTTGTCAATCTGGAGACGGCGCGCCCTGTGATAGAATGCGCCAGGGAAGCGGCAGTATGATCCTGAGTGTCAGCAGAAGAACGGATATTCCCAATCATTATGCGGACTGGTTCCTGAACCGGATCCGGGCAGGAGAATTGTACGTGAAAAATCCTGTGAATGCGAAGCAGATCCGCCGTGTGGACCTGTCGCCGGAAGCGGTGGACTGTATTGTTTTCTGGACGAAGAATCCTTCCGGGATCATAGACCGGCTGGATGAGCTGCACGACTATCATTATTATTTTCAATTCACTCTGACCGGATATGGAAGAGATATAGAGCCGGGACTGCCGGACAAGAAAAAAGTATTGATCCCGCTGTTTCGGAAACTGGCAGACCGGATCGGGAAGGAGCGGGTGGTCTGGCGGTATGATCCGATCCTGATCAATGACAGATATACGGCGGAATATCATGAAAAAGCGTTTTCTCAGATCGCGGAAAGCCTGTCCGGATATACAGAACGTGTGGTAGTCAGTTTCCTGGATATGTACGCCGGGATTCAGAAAGATATGGAACGGTTCGGCGTGGGAGAAGCGCCGGAAGAGGTGATCCGGAATCTGGCAGGAAGGCTGGCGGCCATCGCTGGGGATCATGGGCTGGAGATTGTAAGCTGTGCGGAGGAGATAGATCTGGAGTCGGAAGGAATCCGCCATGGGAGCTGTATCGACCGGGAACTGATCGAACGGGTCACCGGGAAAAGTCTGCCTGTGAAGAAGGACCGGAACCAGCGCCCGGCCTGCGGCTGCGCAGAGAGCGTGGATGTGGGGGCTTATGATACCTGCCCGAACGGATGCAGGTATTGCTATGCGGTCCGGAGCGCGGCACGGGTGAGGGCGAACAGGGAGAGGTATGATGCGGAGGGGGAGATGCTGTGTGGGGGAAAAGTATGATTTTGTATCATGGAAGTAATAAGGTCGTAAAATATCCAGGAGTGAGAAAGACTAAATACAGCCAAGATTTTTATTTCGGATTTTACGGTTTGACAAATGAAGATCTGGCTATACGTTGGGCAGCACGTTATGGAGAAAAAGGCTATTTAAATAAATATGAATATGTGCAGGATGAAAACTTGGATAACCTGATATTTCCGGGAATGACGGAGGAATGGTTAGATTTTATTGTGGCTTCCCGAAATGGTAAAGGACATAGATATGATATCGTAGAAGGACCTATGGTGGATGAAACAATCTATAATTCTATTCAAAATTTCATTGATGGGAAGATATCGAGGATGGCATTCTGGGAGTTGGTGAAGTCTCAGAGCCCAGTGCGTCAAATTAGTTTTCATTCGGTTTCAGCGCTTGATACATTAACATTTATGGGAAGTTGGAAAGTGAAAGCTTTTAAAAACCTTTTTGATTAATATCCCCGTTGTACAACAGACAGTTATTTGTTTATAGATGAAAAAATACAACGGGGACATATCAAAATAATCTATAGAGAATTCTTTCCGCAGCACTTTTTATATTTTTTCCCGGACCCGCACGGACAGGGATCGTTTCTTCCTACTTTCGGGGCCGTACGCACATAGGGCTGCTGTACTGCCGGCTTGTCCTCCCAGAGCGGTTCCCAGAAAAACGGATCGCCGTCTTCATCCAATGCATCCGACAGAATCGCTGGTTCCTGGCGCAGATATTTTGCGGCATTTTGTCCCCTTGGCGAGCTTTTTTCCAATATATGGATCAATTTTTCTGCTCTTTTTGAGTCGCCACAGGAAGAATATGCTTCTGCAAGCAGGAACAAAAATTCTTCTGAGATAATTCCTTCTTTCTTCTGATAATTCCACAAGAAGTCCAGGCTTGGACGGTCTAATTGCCCGGCCAGATAGATCTGTTCCTGGATATTCGCCGGGAATTCATAGATGTGTTTGTTTTTGGAATTTTCAACAACTTTGTCCGGCGAAACCATCTGTATTTCCCAGGGAGATATCTGTTTCAAAGAAGCGTATTCTTCCCGGCTTCTTCCCTTGAGCATGGGAAGTTCCAACTCAAGCATGATGGCCGCAAGAGACATCCATACGGCGCATACTGCGGCAAGTACTTCTTCCATCGGATCGAATAAAGAGAAACTATCCAAAACGTCTGTCAGTGTTCCACCGCTTTTGATTCTCTCAAAAATAGCGTTCATCATTTGGTTCGCCGCGCTTTCCGGCAGCTGCATGCCGTATATCATTACTTCATACAAAGCATGAAGCGAGTCGTGCACATCGGCGGGATTTTGCGCTCTCTGTTTCAGCCCATGCCGTGAATAGGATTGATAATCCAGATCTTCAGCATAATTCATCTGATCATGAAGTACCTTTTGCGCATCAACCTGTATAGATGCTGCGTAACTTGTGCCGTCGGCAGTGTACACGGTTTGGAGCAGATTGTTGAATCGGGCGTGCCAGTACACAAAACGGCGGAAATCAGCCTGAGAAATCTTTTCCTTATATATGTCACAGAACATATCATACAGAGCATCCATTTCGATCAGTCCATAGACCAGGATGAAATTTTTCAGTTTATCGGAATAACTCTGCAGCCACCGGTAGGTTTGCCGGCTTTCTTTTAAACCGCTTAAAATATCTTCCAGATCTTTGGCGAAGCTGATTTTGACCCGGTATGTATTCTCTTCCTGTATAAACTCCGCGTCGAGAAGGCCGAGCGCTATGGCCTTAATCGGCATATTGGACATATTTTGCTTGTTTTCGATGACTCCGGGAGACAGCTTTCTCCATTTTTGGAATTCCTGATATTCTTCCTCAAAAAATACATATAAGAGATACTCCGGATGCGTTCGGAAGGTCAGGGAGAGTTCCTGGACCATTCTGTCTTTTCCCCAGGAATCCGGAACTGAAATCTGAAGATATTTACAGTAATCCTTTACTTCTTTGAGAGAAAGATCATTTAAAAGTTCTGCATTGGTTTGGGAACCGGGAACCAATTCCAGAACGGCATCTTTTTGACCCTGTACATGCTTTTTCCAGTTATCCACTTTTTGGGCGATTCCGGAAGGCGTTTTTGTGTTTCTGCTTTCCTGAACAGAAGCCCATTCTTCCAGAAAACGATTGAGATATTGGTTCATCATCTCCCGGGGGTTTTCCGGTATATGCAGTATTTCTCCAGAGCATACCGGAAAAACCATATTTTCCAGACTCTTTTTCACGGCTTCTGCGTCAAATGGATACCTGCTATCTTCGCTGGTATCCCAGATCTTACCGACATCTTCGTAGAAATGATCGCCTTTGGCTTTCATGAATACAGCTGTCCGGCCCTCATAAGTTGCGTCCGTTTTTTCATAAATAATTTTATGCCGCCAGTCATCGCCGAAATCATAAGTGTAACGTATCCATTTACAGGAATCCCAGAATTGGTCGATTAACAGTTCGCTTTCTTCAAAATCAGACCTTCCCCAGCTGTCCTCATTTTCCCCTATGGTTACTTTTCGGGAGGGCGTCGAGAAATCGTGGAGATGGTCTCCGTCCCAGTCAAACAATACCTGTATCACATCATGAAGATCTGCGAAAGTAATTTTCTCCGGTACCATGACTCTTCGCCATACCGGCGGATGAGTGTCTTCCAGAACAATTTTTAGCACATAACCTGCCATGGCTTCTCCTCTCTGGTTAATCCGCGATTATATATGTTTTTTGTTGATATTGAATTTTATTCTATTGTATCATTGCGCCGTTGTCCATGACAAATTGACGGAAATGACGCACGGCAGGAGCCATGAATACGGTATTGCTATTGACCATATAGAGATTGCGCTCGCAGGCGGGCGAACGGATCTGTAAAATATGAAGGTTAAGCTTTAAAAGTAAGTCCATATATGGAACAACTGCGATCCCAAATCCCTGAGCGACCAATCCTGCAATGACCTGATCTTCTTCTGTTTCATAGGCAATATGCGGTTCTGCCCCAATATCCGAAAACATTTGATCCACGACGGAGCGCATACCGGAACTTTTTTCAAAAAAGATCTGCGGATACGGAACGGTTTCAAGCAGTTCGATCGTATGACGGGATGAAAGAGGATGGCTTCTGGGTGTGATCAGAACCAGATCCTGTTTCTGGACACTGATTGCGGTAAAGTCCAGATTTGCGGGAGGCTGAGAGCAGAATACCAAATCATATTTTTTTGCGGCAAGTCCGTCAAGTAACGTTTGTGTGACTCCGGTATGAAAAGTAAATTGAATGTTCAGACCTGCATTTTCTTTTAAAAAGTTTGCTGCCAGACGAGGGATATATTCCACACCAAGCGTTCGCAATAATCCCAATCGAATTAATCCTTCTCCATGGGCGCTGCGTCTGATGGATTCAATACCGGCGTCCAGGGTAGATAAGGTCAGTTCGGCACAGGCTAAAAATTCTTGTCCAAACTGGGTGAGGGTTGTATTTCTTCCGTTTTTTCAAAAAGCGGCACTCCCAGTTCTTTTTCCAGCTGAGAGATCGCATGGCTTAAACTGGGCTGGGTAATACAGAGCTGTTCCGCCGCTCTGGTATAATGCTGTATATGCGCCAATGCCACAAAATATCGTAGATAAAACAAATTCATATCCTGTTTCCTCCCAATACCTGTATTATACTTCTTTTGATAGATAACATCTATGATTTTATTAAAAATATTTATTTGATAAATAGAGCGTATGAAACTAGACTAAATTTGCAAATGTCATAGATTTAAGAGAAAAGAAGTATATGGGAGGAATGTATTGTGGAAGAAAAGGCAGAGACTGCAGAGGCAGTCTCAAAACACGTCTGGAGCGGTGAAATAACACTTTTGCTGGCGGTTCTGATCAACAGTTTCGGAGTTGTGTTAATGATTTATTCCGGCTCCGGAATATCCGCTATTTCCAGCGTACCTTTTGCATTTTCAGAGGTATTGCCGCAGCTTTCGCTTGGGACCTGGACTTATATTTTTCAGGGACTGCTGGTTCTCAGCCTGATGGTCTTAAGAAAAAGATTTGTAGCACCGTATTTGTTTAGCTTTGTAGTAGGATTTGTATTTGGCGAACTGCTGGATATTCATGAACTTTGGATCAGTATATTGCCGGACGCGTTATGGCTGCGGCTGCTTTATTTTATCGTAAGCTATCTGCTGATCAGTTTTGGAATCGCGCTTTCAAACCGCTGCGGGCTTCCGATTATACCTACAGATCTTTTCCCGAGGGAGCTGGCTCAGATAACGGGCGTGGATTATTCTAAAATTAAGATATTATTTGATACGATCTGTCTGGCGGTAACTGCCGGTATGACATATGTTTTCCTGGGGCAGATAAAAGGGCTGGGAATCGGGACCGTATTGGCGGCATTTACAATGGGAAAAGCCGTTAGAATGATAGGAAGCCGGCTGGATAGACGAGTCCGGTTTACTTTATTCTGGACAGGGAGGAAGAATTACCGGAATCATAACAGAATTCAGGGAGAAAACGGATGATTCAACCAACAGTAGGATGCGCTCTGTGAACGATATGTTATAATTTTATCACGGGAGGGCGTATCTATGATTGATCTGAAAGAAACCGGAAGATTCATCGCGGAATGCCGGAAAGAGAAAAAATTGACACAGAAGCAGCTTGGCGGTAGACTGAATGTAACTGACCGGGCCGTCTCGAAATGGGAAACCGGGGTTTCACTTAGTTAAAGATACCACATCAATCCCACGCTGACTTTTGCTCAACCGATACAGCCGGAG
>ERZ1643251.5505-NODE-5505-length-10290-cov-5.679922_pt1 | contig 10290 bp, 7 predicted proteins | sample MGYA00579261_ERZ1643251 | MGnify/ENA primary metagenome ERZ1643251 (study PRJEB29033, sample SAMEA4952267) | chicken gut metagenome | biome: Broiler Chicken; feature: Gastrointestinal Tract; material: Caecum | place: Ireland | collected 2018 | study: Broiler...
GCTCTTTTTCGGGGCGCTGTGTTTGCGCTATCCCCTCCTTGCCCCGGGGAGCACTGTCATCAACTCCTGGATGAGCACGCCCTTCGCGCCGCTGCTCACCCCCCAGAGGATACTGCTGTTCTACGCGGCCCGTTTCCTGATAAAGGCCTGCTGCGCCGGGTTCTTCTCCGTGGCAGCGCTGTGGGTCTCCACTTTACTGCCCAACGTGTTCGTAGCCCTGGCCAGCCCGCTGCTGCTCAACTATCTGTGGGAGAACGTGGCGATCTTCTTAAAGCTGCCCGCCCCCCTGCTGTGTGCCAGCGTGGCCAAGGGGAACATCCCCATCCAGGACAGCCTGCTGTGGACGGCGTTGTACCCCGTGGCGCTGTTCACCGGGCTGGCGGCGGTGTTCGGGGCGCTGTTTACGGCGGGGGCCAAAAGGAGGCTGGAGCATGGCTGAACTGCGCAAGGCCGCGCTGCTGGCGGCCCACAACTTTCAAAAGTGGCCGGTGAACCCTCGGGTGTACGTGGTGTTTTTGCTGGAGCTGGCCTACGTCCACTGGATGGTGTCCCCGGTGGGGGACTTCTGCGCCCAGGGGGGCTACACCGTGGGGCCTTGGGTGTTCCCCTTCCTCCTGGCGGAGCCCTACTCCCGGCTGATGGTGATGCTGGGGCTGATACTCCTGCTGTGCGATGCACCCTTTATCGAAAGCGACCACCCCGCCCTGCTGCTGCGCTCCGGCCGCAGGACCTGGACGGCGGGCCAGGTGCTGTACATTGCGGGGACGTCGGCGGTGTATTTCGCGGTGGTGTACCTGCTGACCGTGCTGGTGCTGCTGCCCCACGTGGGCTTTGAGCCAGGCTGGGGCAAGGTGATTCACACCTTCTGCCAGACGAGGATGGCCGGGCAGCATGGCATTGTGCTGCCCTTTGACCACCAAATCAGCAACGCCCTGGGGCCGGTGGAAGCCAACCTGCTGGAGCTGCTGCTGTGCTGGCTTCTGGGGACGCTGCTGGGGCTGGTGCTCTTTGTGCTGAACCTGACGGTAAACCGCAGCGCCGGGGCCATCTGCGCGGCGGCGCTGGCCATCTTCCCCCTGTTTGTGGAGCGGGCCGGCTGGTGGATGCACTACATCTCCCCGGTTTCCTGGGCGTCCCTATCGGTGGTGGATTTGACGGGGACCACCGCGTTCCCCTCCCTGGGCTACGCCCTGGCGGTGCTGGCGGGCGGGAACGCGCTGCTGGCCCTGCTGGCCTTTCTGGCCATGGGGCGCCGGGACATCGACGTGTTAAAATCTGTGTGAAGGAGGCGGCGGTATGAACGCAATCATTTCGCTGCGGGAAGTGACCAAGCGGTTTCGGGAGACGGTGGCCCTGGACAAGGTCACCGTGGACTTTGAGGCCGGGAAAATCCACGGGATTGTGGGGCACAACGGCTCGGGGAAAACGGTGCTGATGAAGTGCGTGTGCGGGCTGATGCACCAGGACGCTGGGGAAATTTTGGTGCGGGGCCAGCGGGTGGGCAAGGACGTGGACATCCCCCAGGGGATAGGGGCCATCATCGAGGCGCCGGGGTTTCTGCCCAACTTCAGCGGCTACCGGAATTTGAAGTTCCTGGCGGACATCCGGCGCCAGGTGGGGAAAGAGCGGGTGCGCTGGGCCATGGAAACGGTGGGCCTGGACCCGGACAGCCCCAAGCACGTGGGGAAATACTCCCTGGGGATGCGCCAGCGGCTGGGGCTGGCCCAGGCCATCCTGGAGGACCCGGACCTGCTCATTTTAGACGAGCCCATGAACGGCCTGGACAAACGCGGCGTGGAGGAAATGCGTCGGCTGCTGCTGGGCCTGCGGCAGGAGGGGAAGACCATCCTCCTGGCCAGCCACAGCAGCGAGGACATCGCCCTGCTGTGCGACACGGTCCACGAAATGGACGGCGGCCGCCTGCAGCAGTGAGAGGAAAAGCCGGGCAAAAAAGGCCTTGACAACCTGGAAAAACCGTGCTACAGTAAACTTGTTCGGTAGGTAAGGCTCCTACAGGGATATGGACTGTTGCCGCGAAATGGTGGAGACACCATCAGCTGGTTTGAACAGGGTACATCGAGCGCAAGGTGTATCATAACACAGTTTCACCGCCCTGCAGAGTTAAAGCTCAAACGAATGTACACGAGGCATGCAGCTCCCGTATGTTCACCGGACATACGGGAGTTTTATTTTTACGGCAAAGGAGGCGCCAGCTGTGGAGCACAGTCAAAGTCACAGAGCATTCCCAAAACGATGGACACCCTACAACTGCGGGCGCCTGGGCCCGTAGGGGATTTCCCGCGGGATTTTTGGGCCATCGTCTTTGGGGCAACCGAAAGGCGGTGGCCTTTTTCTGCCCTTTTTTAGAAAACAACGCCTCCGGGCGATACGATAGATACTTCTTACCACAAGCGAGGTGAAAGGAATGGACACGGGAAAGCAGTACCAGTGCAACCACAAAGAGACGAAGACGGGACACCCACAGGGAAGCTGGGCCTTGCCGGCCGTTCCTTTCCCTGTAGGACGCTGAAACAGCGGACCCTTCTTCCCTGCACTGTACCCTTTCCAAAGGCGCGCTGCGCCATTCTACAGATTGGAGGTACAGAACCATGAAGAAGATTCTCAAAAGAAATTCCATCGCGCACATCACCGGGAACATGGTGCGGGAGGACGCCCTCCAGCAGCGCCTGTACTGGGCCGCCGCCCAGAAGGAGGAAGCCCTGCTGGCCCACTACGGCGCCGCCCCCACCGGGCTGACCCAGGAGCAGGCGGAACGCTCCCGGGAGGAGTGGGGCCGCAACGCCCTCACCTACGGCAAGCGGGAGCCGGTAGCCAAGCGGCTGTTCTCCGCCTTTATCAACCCCTTTACGGTGATTCTGCTGGCGCTGGCGGTGATTTCCGCCGTCACCGACATTGCCCTGGCCAGCCCAGGGGAGGAAAACTACGCCACGGTCCTTATCATCGCCACCATGGTGCTGCTCTCTGGGGGGCTGCGCTTTGTCCAGGAGACACGCAGCGGCAACGTGGCGGACAAGCTGCTGGGGATGCTCCACACCACTGCCTGTGTGGAGCGGGAAGGCCAGAAGGCGGAAATCCCCCTGGAGGAGCTTGTGGTGGGCGACCTGGTGCACCTCTCCGCCGGGGACATGATCCCCGCCGACCTGCGCATCCTGGGGGCCAAGGACTTGTTCGTCAGCCAGTCCGCCCTGACGGGGGAAAGCGAGGCTGTGGAAAAACTGGGGGATGCCCTCCCCCAGCGGGAGGCTTTGACAGACACGGCCAACCTGGCCTTTTTGGGGAGCAACGTGGTCAGCGGCAGCGCGAAAGCCCTGGTGCTGGCCGTGGGAAACGACACCATGCTGGGGCGGATGGCCAAGGAGCTGAACACCAAGCCCCCCAAGACCACCTTTGAGAAGGGGGTCAACTCCGTTTCCTGGGTGCTCATCCGCTTTATGCTGCTGATGGTGCCGGTGGTGCTATTCGTCAACGGCTTTACCAAGGGGGACTGGATGCAGGCGGCGCTGTTCGCCATCTCGGTGGCGGTGGGCCTGACCCCGGAAATGCTGCCCATGATCGTCACCACCTCCCTGGCCAAGGGCGCCCTGGCCATGAGCAAGCAGAAGGTCATCCTCAAGAACTTGAACTCCATCCAGGATTTGGGCTCCATGGACATCCTTTGCACGGACAAGACCGGCACCCTCACCCAGGACAAGGTGGTGCTGGAGTACCACCTGAACGTGGACGGCCAGGAGGACGGCCGGGTGCTGCGCCACGCGTTCCTCAACAGCTATTTCCAGACGGGGCTGAAAAACCTCATTGACCTGGCGGTCATCCAGAAGCAGGAGGAGCTGGGCGCCCAGGCCCTGGTGGAGAAGTACACCAAGGTGGACGAAATCCCCTTTGACTTCCAGCGGCGGCGGATGAGCGTGGTGGTCCAGGACCAGGAGGGCAAAACCCAGCTGGTCACCAAGGGCGCGGTGGAGGAGATGTTACAATGCTGCGCCTGGGCCGAGTGCGGCGGCAAGGTGCTGCCCCTGGAGGATGAGGTGCGCCAGCGGGTGCTGGCAAAAGCCGGCCAGCTGAACAGCCAGGGCATGCGGGTGATTGCCGTGGCCCAAAAGACCAACCCCTCCCCGGTGGGGCAGTTCTCGGTGGCGGATGAGCAGGGCATGGTGCTCCTGGGCTTTTTGGCGCTGCTGGACCCGCCCAAGGCCACCACCAAGGCGGCTATCCAAGCGTTGCAGGCGTACGGCGTGCCGGTGAAAATCCTCACCGGGGACAACGAGAAAGTCACCCAGGCCATCTGCCGGCAGGTGGGGCTGCCTGTGGAGCGCATCCTGCTGGGCACGGATTTGGAGCGCCTGAATGACCAGGAGCTGGGGCGGCTGGCGGAGGACATCACGGTGTTTGCCAAGCTCTCCCCCCAGCAGAAGGCACGGGTGGTGCGGGTCCTGCGGGAGAAGGGCCACACCGTGGGCTACATGGGCGACGGCATCAACGACGCGGCAGCCATGCAGGCCGCGGACGTGGGCATCTCGGTGGACACAGCGGTGGACATCGCCAAGGAGACGGCCTCTGTGGTGCTGCTGGAAAAGGACCTGATGGTGCTGGAGCAGGGCGTGCTGGAGGGCCGGAGGACCTATGCCAACATGATGAAGTACATCAAGATGACGGCCTCCTCCAACTTTGGCAACATGTTCTCCGTGCTGGCGGCCAGCGCCTTTTTGCCCTTCTTGCCCATGGCCTCTTTGCACCTGATTTTGCTCAACTTGATTTACGACGTCTGCTGCACCGCCATGTCCTGGGACAACGTGGACCCAGAGTACCTGAAGGCCCCCAGGAAGTGGGAGGCCAAGGGCATTGGCCGGTTTATGCTGTGGATGGGGCCCACCAGCTCGGTGTTTGACATTGCCACCTATCTGCTGCTGTACTTTGTGGTGTGCCCCCTGGCCACCGGCGGCCAGCTGTACACCCAGCTGACGGACCCCGCCGCCCAGGCGCTGTATGTGGCCCTGTTCCAGACGGGGTGGTTTGTGGAATCCATGTGGACCCAGACGCTGGTCATCCACATGCTGCGCACGGAGAAGCTGCCCTTTGTGCAGAGCCGGGCCTCCGTGCCGGTGGCGCTGCTCTCCTTGGCGGGGATTGCTTTGGTGACGGCCATCCCCTTCACGCCCTTGGCGGCGCCCCTGGAGATGGCTGCCCTGCCCCCGCTGTACTTCCTGCTGCTGGGTATCCTTGTGGCGGGCTACATGCTGCTGGTGACGGCGGTGAAAAACCTGTACGTGCGCCGGTATGGCCAATGGCTGTAAGCCGGCAGCCTCAAGCCGTGGGAGAGGATGCTGCCTCCCGCGGCTTTTTTTGCGGAAAAAAATGGCGGCGGTTGACTGTTTCCGGAAAACCAGGTATGCTTATACAAGCTGTTAGAGGCCACTAATTAAAGGCGGCCTCTTTTTTCGAGGCAATGGTTAGTCTTAACTATTAGTTAGTCAAGACTATTTCCAGAGAGAGGATGGATGGAATGCTGAACAAACGGCTTGTGAGGGCGGTGCCCGAAAGCAAGAAATACATCGCGGGGAACGTGCTGTGCCAGTGGGTCTCTCTGCTGGCGAACATCCGGCTGATGGCTGCCCTTACTGCGTTGGTAGCTGCCCTTCCCCAAGGGAAGCTGACAGCAGAGATGACGGTGGAAATCCTGTTCGATGCTGTGGTGGCTGTGGCGGTGCGGGCTGTATGCACCTTGCTCTCCAGCCGCATGAGCTACCTTTCCTCCAAGGCGGTAAAGTGCACGCTGCGGGGGAAAATCTACAAAAAGCTGCTGGGCCTGGGGGCCTCTTACCAAGAGCGGGTGAACACCTCGGAGGTGGTGCAGGTGGCCGTGGAGGGCGTGGACCAGCTGGAGACGTATTTCGGCTCTTACCTGCCCCAGTTCTTTTACGCCATGCTGGCGCCCCTGACGCTGTTTGGCGTGCTCAGCTTTGTGAACTTCCCGGCGGCGCTGGTGCTGTTCCTCTGCGTGCCGCTGATTCCCGCCGCCATTGTGGCGGTGCAGCGGTGGGCCAAGAAGCTGCTCTCCAAATACTGGGGGCAGTACACCGCCTTGGGCGACACCTTCCTGGAGAACCTGCAAGGGCTGACCACCTTGAAAATCTACCAGGCGGACAGCTTTAAGCAGGAGGAGATGCAGGAGCAGTCGGAGAAGTTCCGGAAAATCACCATGAAGGTGCTGACCATGCAGCTGAACTCCATCACCATCATGGACTTGATTGCCTATGGCGGCGCGGCCCTGGGGGTGATTTTGGCGGTGACCCAGTTTCAAGGGGGCCACGTGGACCTGGCGGGCTGCCTGCTGCTGCTTATTCTTTCGGCGGATTTCTTCTTGCCCATGCGGCTGCTGGGCTCTTTCTTCCACATCGCCATGAACGGCATGGCGGCCAGCGAGAAAATCTTCCGGCTGCTGGACCTGCCGGAGGAGGAAAGGGGAAACCAGCCTGTGCCCCAGGACTGCTCCCTGCGCTGCCAGGGGGTGCGCTTCTCCTATGGGGAGGGGCGGGACGTCCTGGCCGGAGTGGATTTGGAATGTCCCCAGGGCAGCTTTGTGGCCTTGGTGGGGGAATCCGGCTGCGGGAAATCCACCTTGGCATCGCTGCTGATGGGGCGCAACCGGGGGTACCAGGGCTCGGTGACCGTGGGCGGCGTGGAGCTCTCCGCCCTGAAGGAGGAGAGCCTGCTGGAGAACTTTACCTACATCAGCCACCAAAGCTACCTGTTTAAGGGGACGGTGGAGGACAACCTGCGCATGGCCGCCCCCCAGGCCACGGAGGAGCAGCTGTGGCAGGTGCTGGAGCAGGTGAAGCTGGCGGGCTTCCTGCGGCAGGAGCAGGGGCTGCGAACCCCGCTGCTGGAGCGGGCCTCCAACTTGTCGGGCGGGCAGTGCCAGCGGCTGGCCTTGGCCCGGGGGCTGCTCCACAACAGCCCGGTGTATATTTTTGACGAGGCCACCTCCAACATCGACGTGGAGAGCGAGAACGACATCATGGAGGAAATCCGCGCCCTGGCAAAGACAAAGACCGTGCTGCTCATCTCCCACCGGCTGGCCAACGTGGTGGACGCGGATTGCATCTACGTGCTGGACAAGGGCCAGGTGGCGGAGAGCGGCACCCACCAGGAGCTGCTGGAGCGGGGCGGCGCCTACCGCCGCCTGTGGGAAGCCCAAGCGGCCCTGGAACACTATGGAGAGGAGGCAGTCCCATGAAAAAGCGAAGCGGATTCCAAGTGATGCTGCGGCTGGTGGGCCTGGTGCGGCCCCTGGCGGGCTTTATGGCGCTGGCCATTTTGCTGGGGCTGGTGGGGCATTTGTGCGCCGCCTTCCTCACCGTGCTGGGGGGATACGCCCTGGCCGGGGCGCTGGGGCTGGAGATTCCCTTCTCCCTGGGGCTGCTGTTTGGCGGGGTGCTGGTGTTCGCGGTGGCCCGGGGGTTCCTGCGCTATGGGGAGCAGGCCTGCAACCACTTCATCGCCTTTAAGCTGCTGGCGCTGCTGCGGGAGAAGGTCTTCCAGGCCCTGCGGCGGCTGTGCCCCGCCAAGCTGGAGGGCAAGGACAGGGGCAACCTCATCGCCCTTATCACCTCGGACATTGAGCTGCTGGAGGTGTTCTACGCCCACACCCTCTCCCCCATTGCCATTGCGGCGCTGTTCACGGTGGCGCTGTGCCTGTACATTGGCAGCTTCCACTGGGCCTTGGGGCTGCTGGCTCTGGCGGCCTACGCTGTGGTGGGGGTGGCGGTGCCATTGGTGACTTCCCGGCTCAGCGGCGACGACGGCCTGCGGTTCCGGCAGCGCTCGGGGGAACTTTCCAGCTTTGTGCTGGACAGCCTGCGGGGCCTATTGGAAACGCTGCAATACGGCCAGGGCCAGCGCCGCCTGGAGGAGATGGACGCCCGCACGGCAGCCCTCTCCCAGGACGAGGCGCGGATGAAGCGCACCGCCGGCCGCAACCAGGCGGTGACGAACACCGTCATCTTGGTGTTTGACGTGGCCATGCTCTTTGCCGCGGTGGGACTGTACCAGGCCGGGCAGGTGGACTTTCTGGGGGTGCTGCTGCCCACGCTGGCGCTGATGAGCTCCTTTGGACCCTGTGTGGCGCTGGCCAACCTAGGGAGCACCTTGCAGAACACCTTCGCCGCGGGGAACCGGGTGCTGGACATTTTGGAGGAGGAGCCGGTGGTGGAGGAAATCCAGGGCAAGGCAGGCCTCTCCTTTACCGGGGCGGCGGCGGAACAAGTCTCCTTTGCCTATGGGGAGGAGCGGATCCTGGACGGCGTCTCCGTGGAGGTGCCCAAGGGCAGCGTGGTGGGCATTGTGGGCCGCAGCGGCAGCGGGAAATCCACACTGCTTAAGCTGTTTATGCGGTTTTGGGAGGCCCAGCAAGGGCAGGTGCGCGTCTCCGGCCGGGACGTGAAGGACATCAACACCGCCAACCTGCGGGACATGGAGAGCTTTGTCACCCAGGAGACACACCTGTTCCACGACAGCATCCGGGCCAACCTGCGCATTGCCAAGCCGGACGCCACCGACGAAGAAATCGCCCGGGCCTGCCGGAAGGCCTCGGTGCACCAGTTTATTGAAAGCCTGCCCCAGGGCTACGACACCCCGGTGGGCGAGCTGGGCAGCACCCTCTCCGGCGGCGAGCGCCAGCGGCTGGGCCTGGCGCGGGCCTTCCTCCACCAGGGGGACTTCCTGTTGCTGGACGAGCCCACCAGCAACCTGGACAGCTTAAACGAGGCGGTCATCCTCCGCTCTCTGGGGGAGGAACGGGGGGAAAAGACGGTGCTGCTGGTCTCCCACCGGAAATCCACCATGCGGGTGGCGGACAGGGTCTACAACATGGACAACGGGAGGATGAGCTGATGAGCAACACCGCCCAAAAGCGGCAGCGGGAAAAAGAGATGGTCTCCCAGATGATTGCCCTGTATTGCAGGAAACACCACGGCGGGAAAGGGGGCCTGTGCCCCCAGTGCCGCGCCCTGGAGGAATACGCCCGGGCCCGCAGCGACAAGTGCCCCTTTATGGAGGAAAAGACCTTTTGCTCCAACTGCAAGGTGCACTGCTACAAGCCGGAGATGCGGGAGAAAATCCGGGAAGTGATGCGGTTCTCCGGCCCGCGGATGCTGCTGGTACACCCGGCGGCGGCCATCCGCCACGTGATAGAAACCCGCCGGGAAAAGGGGAAAACCCAGAAAGGAGCTGGAACATGAGACGGATTCTGTGGATAGTTTTGGGCTGTGTAGGCGTGGGCCTGGGCGCTGTGGGGGCGGTGCTGCCTTTGCTGCCGGCCTTCCCCTTTTTGCTGCTGGCGGCCTTTAGCTTTGCCAAAAGCTCCCAGCGGCTGCACACCTGGTTTATCAACACCAGCCTGTACAAGAAAAACCTGGAGAGCTACGTGCAGCACCGGGCCATGACCTGGCGCACCAAGCGGCGCATTATGCTCACCGTGACGGTGCTGATGGCCTTTGGCTTTGTGATGATGATGGTGAAAGGGCTGTACATCCCCTGCGCCATTTTGGCGGGAGTGTGGGTGTTCCACATTCTGTACTTTATCTTTGGGGTGAAGACCCTGGAGGAGCCCCCGGCGGGCTGACCAACATCCAAATAGAAAAAAGCAACTCCCCAGGGCCTAGTACCTCTGGGGAGCTGCCGCTATGGGAAAAACCTATGAGTGTGGTGTAAGCTTAGAGAAGGCCCAGCTCTTGGAGCCAGGGCTGGATGTCCGCCTCGTTGTTGGCGGTGAGGGCCTGGGCGATGGTGGCATCGGGGCACAGCTCGGTGAAGATGTGCAGGCTGTTGTCGATGGAATCGCTGGAGCTGGTGCAGAAGGGGACAATGGTCTTGCCCGCAAAGTCGTAGGACTCCAGGAAGGTGGCAATCATGGCGGGGGCCTCCTCCCACCAGATGGGGTAACCCACAAAGATGGTGTCATAGTCCTTCACGTTGTCCACACTGACGGTGATGGCGGGGCGGGCGTCCTCTTGGATTTCCGCCTCGGCCTCGGTTTGCAGGTCGCCGTACTCCTCCTGGCGCTGGATTACCGCCAAGGTGCCGCCGGTGAGCTCCGCGATTTGCTGGGCCACGGCCTCTGTGTTCCCCGTGTGGGAGTAGTAGGCCACCAGCACACTGCCGCTTTGCCCCTGGCTTTCGGGGGCTGTCCGGCTGGAAAGGCTGCTCTCCGGGAGGGAGGGAGTTTCGCTGGCGGAGGAGCTCTCCAGCAAGCTGGAAGCCTGGGAGGAAGGT
>ERZ1643251.5507-NODE-5507-length-10288-cov-7.841200_pt1 | contig 10288 bp, 8 predicted proteins | sample MGYA00579261_ERZ1643251 | MGnify/ENA primary metagenome ERZ1643251 (study PRJEB29033, sample SAMEA4952267) | chicken gut metagenome | biome: Broiler Chicken; feature: Gastrointestinal Tract; material: Caecum | place: Ireland | collected 2018 | study: Broiler...
ATGAAAACGTCCAAAAAAATAGCCGTTATAGCCCTCATGTCCGCCACGATGACGGGGGGCAAAATGGCGATGGCGTTTCTGCCCAACGTGGAACCCGTGTCCATTCTGCTGGCGGTATACGCCTTTGTGTTCGGCTTTACCTTCGCCCTGCCCGCCGCTTTTGTGTTCGCCCTGACGGAAACGCTCATCTGGGGCGTCAACACCTGGGTGATTTCATACTTTATCTACTGGCCGCTGCTTGCCGTTGTTTTCAGCCTGCTAAGCGCCAAAAAAGCCCCCGCCCGGCTTGCGGTGGCGTCCGCCGTGGCGCTGACGGCGTTTTTCGGCGTGCTGACCAGCCTTGTGGACGTGGGTCTGTTTATGGGGCGGTTTGACAACTTCTGGGCGCGCTTCGGCGTGATGTATGCCCGCGGCGTGGTTTTCTACGCCGTGCACATCGTGTCCAACCTGGCGATTTTCTGCGCCTGTTTCAGACCGCTGTGCCGCGCGCTGGCGAAAATCAAAAGCCAACTGTTCCCCGCGGAACTCGGCGGGCAAATCAACTGAAAAACACGAGTAAATGCGTTATTTATTTTATCTATTAATAACAAAAAAGTTGCAGTTTATTAAATAAACTGCACTTTTTAATTATCATATTGTCGAAGTGTTTTTAACATTTGACTTGCGACTGCTTTAATAACAGGAACCGCCACTGAATTACCGCATTGTTTTTTTATTTTACCATATGGCACGACTATTTTGAATGAATCAGGAAAACCTTGTATTCTCAACATTTCTCGTTCTGTCGGTCTGCGTTCATCATTAATAAGTATATAATTCGCAGAAGCGCCCGCCCTTAATGCAGAGGAATACGGGTGGGGAGTTACAGTGCCAGCCATATTCTCATGAGATATATAAGGTTTAGGATAATCTTTGTCGCGTAACCTTTCAAGTCTTGATAAACGTATATTATCACTCACATAATACTTGGCATCAACTTGTTTTTCTAAAATATCTGATAAGCGTAAACGTTCGCCTTCGTCTATCGGTCGTGGAAATTCAAATGGAATGTCCTTTAAAAAACCAACTATTATGATCCGCTCTCTTTTTTGCGGGACTCCAAAATCAAGGGCATTAAGAACTTTTGCATTGATGTGATAACCAAGTGCTTTCAAATGTTCTCGTATTATTCTAAAAGTATTGCCATTGTCGTGAGCCACTAAATTTCTCACATTTTCTAACATAAATGCTGGCGGACGCTTTACTTTCAAAATTCTTTCTATGTCAAAAAAAAGCGTTCCGCAAGTTTCATTTGAAAATCCCTCTTTTTTTCCAATAATAGAAAATGCTTGGCACGGAAAACCAGCGAGAAGAATGTCAAAATCAGGAATTTCTTTAGCGTTAATCTTTGTTATATCGCCAGAAGGGTGCTCGCCAAAATTCGCTTCGTAAGTTTTGCAAGCGTCTTCATCGTATTCAGAAGAAAACACACACTTCCCCCCTACGCTTTCAAATCCCAAACGAATACCTCCAATTCCAGCAAAAAGGTCTATAAACCTAAAACTAGACCATTTATTATTATCTAATTTATGTTCTTTATTTTTTATATCCACCTTGTTGTTTTGCCTCGATATCTCATTGGCAAACAAGGTTTCAACTGTCGTATTCAGCACTGCAGCAATTTTCAATGCAATATCAACTGCAGGTATTGAAATTGATTTTTCAATAGAAGAGAGTGCTCGTCTGCTTATTCCCACCTTGTTCGCCAATTCCGTTTGTGTTAAACCTGCTCGCTTCCTTTGTATTTCCACATTTGAAATCATCTTAATAACCCCATATCAATTATGTGAAGTTAACTTCCCATTTATGATAGCTAATATATAAAAATAAGTCAAGGAAATTATGAAAATCACTGAAAGTATTTTATCTTAATATTGTGATTTTTTCGGCACTGTGATAAAATATAATAAATAGTTTTGAGGCATATTATGGAACCCAAATTAAGAACCGTAAATAAAGTTACACCGCCTTATGAGATAAATAAATTTCCTTATGCTTTTGTTGAACGGTTTGCTGAAAATATCGTTTATATGTTAGCAACAAAAGATGCCATGTCTTTAGAAGGTAACGAGTGGGAACAAATTTTCGCAAATTGCATAAACGCTAAATGGAAGCCATCTAATGTCGGACTCGACGATGTTATTTTAGGCAACTGCTGTTGGAGCGCTAAAACTGTAAAAGCAAGCGGTAGCGGTAATATTGGAAAGCAAAAAACAGTACGTTTAATTAGTGGTCGAAATTCACCCACATATAGTTATGGAATTGATAGAATAACTGCTGCCGAGCCGAACGAAATCGGGAAAATGATTTTAGATATATGGAATGAACGTGTTTCTGGAATTCGTCAGTATTTCAAATTTGCAAGAACGGTTGTATTAGTCAAAGGACTTGATTATAGCGAATATTTAATTTTTGAAGTTGACACTATTAGATATGATAGTGATCAATATATATTTAAATGGAATAACCACGGAAATCTCGAAGGTTATGCAAAAGAAGGTTATAATCATAAATTTACTTGGCAACCTCATGGCAGTCAATTTACTATCATAGAAGAAATACCTAAAGAAAGATATCACTTAAAAATAAGAAAACCTGAAAAGTTAGATAAGACGAGTATATTAAGAATGTTATCTTTCGATAAAAATTGGGTTACTGTTTTAGATTAAAATGGCTGATATCTTTGAGAAAGAAAAGCGCTCACAAATTATGAGTGCAGTACATTCGCGACGAAATAAATCGACTGAATTAAAGTTAATTGAAGTTTTTAAAAAAAACGGTATTGTCGGTTGGCGAAGAAATTATCAAGTTAAAGGACATCCAGATTTTATATTTCCGAACAAAAAAATCGCCATATTTGTTGACGGTTGTTTTTGGCATGGACATGATTGTAGAAATACACGCCCAGCAGATAATGTCGAATATTGGCAAAGAAAGCGTGAACGCAATATATGTCATGATATGGAAATAACAGCTTTATTTGAAAAACGTGGCTGGACTGTAATACGTATTTGGGAATGCGAACTAAAAAATAAAAATTTGCAAATTCTCTTACAAAAAATTAAGCCATTAAGATAACAGACTATAATAATATAATCTAGCCCGCTTTTATATAGATATGAAAAAGCGGGCTAAATTGATTAAACTTTAGATATACAGTTCATTAAAATATTACGATGCTCCGCACCTCATACTTGCGCCAAAACGAAAAGTTTCTGTTCAGGAACGGAAACACAGCCGTCGGAATGCGCACTGAAAAGGCTCGCAAACGACGTCCGCCCTTGCCCGAAAAAATTTCGGCGGATGTTGAAACACAGCCGTCGGAATGTACATTGAAACGACACTCAAACTGTGTTTGATATACCCGAAAAAGTCAGACGTTGAAGCGGAAGAGCACCACGTCGCCGTCTTTCATGACGTAGTCTTTGCCTTCGCTGCGCACTTTGCCGTGTTCTTTGGCGGCGGTGTAACTGCCGCATTCCAGCAGCGTTTCATAAGGCACGACTTCGGCGCGAATAAAGCCTTTTTCAAAATCGCTGTGAATTTTGCCCGCCGCCTGCGGCGCCTTGGTGCCCTTTTTTATCGTCCACGCGCGGGTTTCGGGTTCGCCGGCGGTGAGATAGGATATCAGCCCCAAAAGCGAATAACACTTTTTGACGAGGCGGCTGAGCCCCGATTCTTTAATGCCCAGTTCGTCGTAAAAAATCTGCCTGTCGGCTTCGTCCATCATGGACAGGTCTTCTTCCACCTTGGCGCAGATGACCAGCACCTCGGCGTTTTCCTTGGCGGCCTGCTCTTTCACGGCTTTTACCATAGGCAGACTGTCCTCGTCTTTGCCGATGTCGCTTTCGGCTATGTTGGCGGCGTAGATAACGGGTTTGTCGGTTATGAGAAACAGTCCGTCCACGTAGGCTTTTTCGTCGTCATTCAGTTCCACCGAACGCACGGGTCTGCCCTCGTTGAGGGCGGCTAAAAGCCTTTCCAGAATTTCCGCCTCGACTTTGTATTTTTTGTCGCCCGTCTTGAACAGGTTTTTCGCCTTGTCGAGGTATTTTGTGACGCTTTCCAGGTCGGCGAGAATCAGCTCGTAATTGATGATTTCCATGTCCCTAACAGGGTCTACGGTCTGTTCGACGTGGGTGATGTTGCTGTCCTCGAAACAGCGCACCACGTGCACGATGGCGTCCACTTCCCTGATGTGGCTCAGAAACTTGTTGCCCAGCCCCTCTCCTTTTGAAGCGCCCTTGACAAGACCCGCGATGTCCACGAATTTAAGGAAGGTGTGCGTTATTTTTTTGCTGTTGTACAGCGCGGCGAGTTTGTCCAGCCGCTCGTCCGGCACGTCGACGATACCGACGTTAGGCTCTATTGTGCAGAAAGGATAGTTCGCGCTTTCCGCCCCGGCGTGGGTGATGGCGTTGAACAACGTGCTTTTGCCGACGTTCGGCAACCCTACTACTCCAAGTTTCATAACTCTCTCCCGATCATTTTAGTGTCTAAGTGCGAATAACATTATATCAAAGGCACGGCTTTTTGGCTAGCGCAAGGAGAAATATGCCAATAATTATATCGGTTTGTCTTGGGGTAGTTCAGGGGTTGACGGAGTTTTTGCCTGTGTCCAGCAGCGGACACCTTGTGCTGGCGCAAAAACTCTTCGGCTCGGAGCCCGATTTGTTCACCAACGTGGCGCTGCACTGCGGCACGCTGCTTGCCGTGCTGATTTTTTACAGAAAACAAATAGCCGCCCTCATTAAAAAACCTTTCGGCGCGGGCGGCGTGTGGCTGATAACGGCGACTATCCCCACCGTGGTTATAGCCGTGGCGGTAAAGTTTCTGCTCCCCGACGCTCTGGGCGACGCTCTTTTGCCCGTCGGCTTCGCGATGACGGTTTTTCTGCTGCTGACAAGCGAATTTTTCAGGCGTAAAAAACCCGCGCCGCCGCGCGCCGTAAACGCTTTGGCGGCGGGGCTGGCGCAGGGCGTCAGCGTTTTGCCGGGGCTGTCCAGAAGCGGCGCCACCATATGCGCCATGCGCATGGCGGGCATGGACGGCAAAAAGGCGGTGGAACTGTCTTTTCTCATGAGCGTGCCGGTAATAATCGGCAGCATTATTTTCATGTGCTTTGACGTTTCCGTCTCCGCAGCGCCGGTCGACTTTGTCTCGCTCGCGGCGGGCACGCTGGCAAGCGGCGCGACGGGATATTTCTCGCTGAAATTTCTCAAAAAAATAGCCGACGGCGGCAGCCTGTCGGCTTTCGGGTACTACACGCTGTTCCCCTTTCTGCTGTCATGCGTCATTTACTAGGACGGCATATTTGTTTTGCCGTAGCAGTTGGGGCAAAGCCCGCCTTTGGCGGCGGCGCAGTTTTCGCACATCATCGCGCCGCAACGGTGGCACACACGCGCCGCGCCGCTTATTTCCCTGCCGCAGATATTGCATCTTGTCATGAACGTCATCTCCTTTTTGAAAAATTCTGCCCGCAAAGCGGCTTTTGTATACCCTGTTTTTGACCGAAAGGCATAGACAAAAGCGCCGCCGTCAGTGTATAATGTTTTTACCTATGAGCAAAAAAGATAAAAATCAGAACCCGGCGCAGGAAGTAACCGAAGAAATCTCCGACGCCGAGGCCCAGTTAAAACTGGCGCAGGCCGACAGAGCGGCAAAAAGCCTGACCGACAGCAAAAACAAAAGAAACCTGTTCGGCATACTTTTTCTGCTGTTGACCATAGTCATCATCATCGTCATCGCGCTCAACGAGTTTGTCGGTTCCGACGAAGAATATCCTCTGTCCGCCGTGCTCAGCACCTGGGGGCAAAACTGGTATTATCTCGTGGCGGCGGTGGGCGTAATGCTGCTCATGCTGTTTTTCGACGGCTTCCGCCAGGCGGCGCTGCTGCGCGGTGCCACGGGCAAATGGCGCGTGAAACTCACCATGAAAAGCATGATTCTGGGGCGTTATTTCGACAACATCACCCCGTCGGCTTTCGGCGGCCAGCCTTATCAGGTGTATTACCTGCACAAAAACAAAGTTCCCGCCGGCGTGGCGACGTCGCTGCCCGTGGTGTGCTTTTTCATGCAGCAGGTGGCGTTTTTCGTGCTGGCTGTTTTGAGTTTTATCTTTTACGGCCACGTTATAACAGACGTATGGCTCATCGTGTTTATCATCATCGGTTCGCTGTGCATGGTGTTTATTCCGATAGTCATCATGGTGTTCGCCTTTATCCCGAAAACGGCGAAAAAACTGGTGCACGGCATAATCAAACTGCTGCACAAAATAAAAATAGTCAAAAATCCCGAAGCGGCCATGCTGCGTTTTTCGGCGTATGTCGACGATTACAGCAAAAGCCTGAAACTCATCGGCAAACACAAAAAGACCCTTATCTCGGGCTTTTTCCTGGCGGTGCTGTGCCAACTGCTCAATTATTCGGTGACATATTTCATCGTGCTGGCGAGCGGTCAGACCGCCGACTGGCCGGAAATCATAGCCCTCATGGTATTTGTGTCGGCGGCAAGCGCCTTTATACCGACGCCTGGCGGCGCCGGCGCGACGGAAGGCTTTTTCTATCTCATATTCAGCGCGCTGTCGGGCGGCCTGCGTTTCTGGGGCATGCTGCTGTGGCGCGTGATTACATTCTATCTGCCAACCCTGCTGGGGCTGGGCGTGCTTATCAACAACACACTTAAAGAAAAAATCTATAAAATGCGCGGACTGCTGCGCACTTCCGCCACCGACGACGACAAAGGTCTTGTCGCGGCGGAGCACCCGTCCACCAAGGAACCAACGGAAGAACCCGCTCCCGAAACCGAAACGGAAGCCGACACCCAACGATAAATGAAATACACCAAATTCACTTCCGCCGACAAAAAAGCATACTACAAGCGGATGGAAAAAATAATTGAAGAATTCAACGCCAACGGCAAAATGACGGTGCTGCTCGTTACAGACAACTTCTATCCCGTCGTCGACGGCGTGCTCAGCGTGGTGGACAACTACGCCAGGCGGCTCAGCGGCAGAGTAAACGTCATGGTGTGCGCTCCCGTCCACCGGTGGAACGTGCCCGACGTGCCGTACCCCGTGCTGTACTGCGACTCGATGTATATCCACCCGATACGCTACGATTACTCGCGCGCCTCGCAGGACAGAAAATTCAGAGAGCTGCTTAACAAACTCCGTGTTGACGTAATTCACATTCACAGCCCCTATTTCACGGGCAGATACATGGTGGATTTCGCCAATAAAAACAACATACCCGTAATTTCCACCTTCCACACGCAGTACAGACAGGATCTCAAACGCGTTTTCAAAACAGACACTCTCACCGACGCCGTGCTCGACGTGCTGATGAAGGTGTTTTACATGAGCGACAAAGTGCTCACCATGAACACCGCCACGCTCGCCACGCTGCGCTCATACGGCTTTGACGGCGACGCCGCAATTCTGCCAAACGGAACCGACATGGTTTTCGATACCGACAAAGAAACGCTGCTGGACATCGCGCGCGAAAAATTTTCGCTGGCGGACGGCGAAACGGTGTTTCTCTTTGTGGGCAGACTCATCAAACCCAAAAACATATATCTTATTCTGGACGCGCTCAAAATACTTTCCGACAGCGGCCAAAACTTCAAAATGATATATGTCGGCGACGGAGACGAAAAAAGCCGCCTGCGCGCCGCAATCAAGGCTTACGGGCTGGAACACAAAGTTTCCGCCGTGGGCAAAATTCTCGACAAGACCCTGCTCAAAGCGCTGTACTGCCGCGCCGACCTGTTTCTGTTCCCCTCGGTCTACGACTCCGACGGCATTGTCAAATACGAAGCGGCGGCTTTCGGCACCCCGTCGCTGCTGCTGGCGGGCAGCAACGCCGCCTGCGGCATAACCGACGGCGTAAACGGATTTTTATGCGGTCCGTCGCCTAAAAACATGGCGGAAAAAATAAAATCCCTGCTCGCCGACAAAGAACTTCTGAAAACCGTGGGTGACGGCGCGCGTAACACCATTTACCGCCAGTGGGATGACATAGTCGACGAACTTTACGCAATATATTGTGAAGTTTTGGCGAAAACAAAGGCCAACCCCATCGCCAAAGGCAAGAAAAATATGGAGGCGGCGCTCAAATACAAATATAAATCGGTGCGCAGAAGCAGAAAGAAACTGAAATTCATTAAGGGCGCGCGAAAAAAGATTCAGAAAAAACAGCAAAAAAAGAGCGGAAAATAATTCCGCTCTTTATTTTTTCGTTTTTTCAGGCAAAAATAAAGGCAATATATTTCTCAAAGCGCCGAAATAGCGAAGTCCAGCCGACGCAGGGTTTCTTCTTTGCCGATGAGTTCGGCAAGTTCCGTGGCGCCGCCGGGAGTGTTTTCCCTGCCGGACACGGCAACGCGCGCCGGCCAGAGCACCACGCCGTTTTTCACGCCGAGTTCGGCGGCAAGCCCCGTCAGCGCGGCGAACAGAGAGTCGTTGTTCCATTCGCCGAGAGAAGCGAGTTTTTCGCGCACTTTCGGCAGCACTTCTTTCGCCGAGGCGGCGTCGGTCTTCATTTTTTTGTTGAAATACAGTCCGCTGTCAAACTCGCCGTATTCTTCCAGAAAATTCACCAGTCCCGCTATGTCGTCCAGCGTGTCTATTCTGCCCTGCGTGAGGCGGCACAGTTTTTTATAGTCGTATTTGCCCGCCGCTTTACTCTTGTCGATATACGGCGTGGCGAGTTTCACGAATTGGTCGAAATCGAGTTCCTTTATATATCTGCCGTTGAGCCAGCGGAGTTTCTGTTCGTCGAAAATAGACTGCGATTTTGAAATGCCGTCCACGTCGAACATCTCTTTGAGTTCGTCCATAGACAGTTTTTCCTCGTTGCCCTTAGGCGACCAGCCCAGCAGGGCGATATAGTTGACTATCGCCTGCGGCAAAAAGCCTTTGGCAAGCAAGTCCTCGAAACTGGCGTCGCCGTTGCGTTTGGACAGTTTATGCCTTTCGTCTTTCATGATAGGCGGCAGGTGCATGTACAGAGGCTGTTCCCAGCCGAACGCCTTATACAGCAGGTTGTATTTCGGCGTGGACGACAGATATTCTATGCCCCTTATCACCACCGTGATGTTCATCAGGTGGTCGTCAATAACGTTGGCGAAGTTATAAGTCGGCATTCCGTCGGACTTGATGAGTATGTTGTCCTCAAGTTCGGCATTGTCGATTTCGATATCGCCGAAAACCATGTCGTGGTATTTCGTCGAGCCTTCCGTCGGCATCTTCTGTCTGATGACATACGGCACGCCCGCCGCCAGTTTTTCGTTAATCTCTTCCTTGCTGAGGCTCAGGCAATGCCTGTCATATCTCCTCGCCCCGTTGACGTCGGGCAGGTTTTCCAGCCTTTCTTTGGTGCAGAAGCAATAATACGCCTCGCCTTTTTCCACAAGTTCTTTGGCGTATTTCATATATTCGTTTTTACGCTGGCTCTGCACATACGGCCCGTACGGTCCGCCGACGACCGGCCCTTCGTCATAGTCCATGCCCGCCGTTTTAAGCGTGCGCAAAATAATGTCCACCGCGCCGTCAACGTATCTTTCGGTGTCGGTGTCCTCTATACGCAAAATAAATTTGCCTTTATGTTTACGCGCGTAAAGATATGCGTAAAGCGCCGTCCTCAGGTTGCCTATATGCATATATCCCGTCGGACTCGGCGCGAATCTTGTACGGACCTCTCTCTCCATAACTCTCTCTCCTTTTCTTTCGGGTGGGCAGTCGCGGTTTACCGTGTCGTTTCATAACATATTTCTTCGGCGATGCCCTCGTTTCTGTATCAAGTTTCTTTCGAGTGGGCAGTCAAAGTTCAATACGTCGTTTCATAACGCATTTCTTCGGCGCCGTCCCCGTTTCTGTATTAAGTTTTTTTCGGGTTGGCAGTCAAAGTAAACTCACCATTTCAGGTTGTATTTCTTCGGCGATGCCCCCGTTTCTGTATTAAGTTTTTTTTTCGGGTTGGCAGTCAAAATTCAATACGTCGTTTCATAACATATTTTTTCGGCGCCGTCCCCGTTTCTGTATTAAGTTTTTTTCGGGCGGGCAGTCGCGGTTTACCGTGTCGTTTTGAAACGCATTTCTTCACCGTGCCACTTTCCTTTATTAAGGTTTTTTCAGGTTGGCAAAAAACCTGCCGTTTCAGACGTGTTTCGCGGCGTTATTCCAGCGTTTGTTCTTCGACGGCGACGCCCGGCATATATTCCGCCATATATTCTTCTCGGTATTTCGACA
>ERZ1643251.5508-NODE-5508-length-10288-cov-5.505619_pt1 | contig 10288 bp, 8 predicted proteins | sample MGYA00579261_ERZ1643251 | MGnify/ENA primary metagenome ERZ1643251 (study PRJEB29033, sample SAMEA4952267) | chicken gut metagenome | biome: Broiler Chicken; feature: Gastrointestinal Tract; material: Caecum | place: Ireland | collected 2018 | study: Broiler...
CTCGCCGTCGGCAAGGGTAAGGTTTACTCCGCGCAGCACTGACAACTCGCTGTCGCCGTCGCGGAAGCTTTTGGTTATATTTTCAAGCTGAAGCATCAGTTTTCCTCCCTCCGGATCGCCGTGATCGGGTCAAAGCGGCGCATACGGAATATACATATTATCGTGGGTATGGCGTAAATTATAATCAGTGTTACAAGTATTCCGAGCAGAGCCGTCGGCTGCGGTGTGATTGTCAGACGGGTTCTCGACATACCGAATATAAGCAGCGCCGGAGCCGAGACCGAGCCGAGCGCGACGCCGAGCGCCGCCGATATCAGCCCGACCGACGCGGTTTCGGCGACCGTAGATATAATCTGCCGTGTCAGTCCCGCGCCGCAGAGATAGGCGGCGAGTATATCGTGCTCGCGCTCGATTAAAAACAGCATGACATAGCCGATAAATCCGATAGTCGTCACAAATGTGACAATTGCGGCGATAAATTCAAGTATCTGCGAGATGTTCTCGACGCCCACGCCCTCGTTTTTCAGCATCTCGCGCTGATTCTGCTTCGATAGAGTCAGCGTGCCGTACAGCGGCACGAGCAGCTCGGCGTATTCGTCGTAAAGGTCGTCGAGATCCTGCTCTGACTCGATTATATACATCGACCCGAGGTCACTGACCGTAATATTGCGTTCGGAGTGAGCCGCGACAAAATCGGCGGTCAGGCTCGCGAGCGCGTCGCGGTCGGCGTCGTCGTGCAGCGACACGATGAAGCTCGTCCGGTCGGGCAGGTCGCTCGCGGCGACCTGATAGTCTATCGAATACTTCGCCGAGCCGACGGCGAAGATTATCGCGAACGCGAGCGTCATCTGCACGGCAAGCAGTATGTATTGCCTGCGATAGCAGCGCATATAGTGGAGTATCATGTGAAGTGTATACATATCGTCACCTTTGTCTTGTAGTCATCATGTCGTAAATCGCGTACCCGTAGCTTTTCGTTTTTGCGGTTGTCTGTCCCGCGATTACCGCGGCAGATATGACCGCGAACAATATGAGACCGAGTCCGCTGATAGCTCCGAGCCGCCACGACAGAAATCCGTCAATCACCTCGTATACAATCGGCGTCGCGGCAATCAGTATAACCGACGCCGTCAGCGTCATCGCGAGATACTCAATAAAGCGCTCGACAAACAGCTGTCTCGGCTGCGCTCCGAGCGCAACCCGTAGTCCGGTCTCGCCCATGCGCGAACGAATGCCGAAGTCGGCGATGATCATCAGATTCATCGTCGCGTACAAAAAAACACATAACCCGACCACGCCCACGACCGCGATTTTCATAAACGCTCTCCGGATATAATCCCAATATATGTCCTCCGACCAGCCCTCAGTTATATAACGATCGGGCACTTCACCAGTGATGAGCGACGAGTCGAAATCCTCGGACGGAGAGCCGACGACGATTTCTTGATATTGAAAATAATTACCGAACAGCGGCTGCGTGTCGATATAGCTTTTAAGCACAATATAGTTGTCGAGCCATGTGTTCATCTTTACTATGCCGATTATCTCATAGTCGACGCCGAGAATATTGACACTGTCGCCGACCGAAAGCCCCTGCCGTCGTGCCACTCCATTCTCGATTATTATGACCGCTCCCGTGTCGTCGGCGGAAAAATAACGCCCCGATATGAGCCTTGAATGAAAATACTGTTCAAAACCGGGGTCGACCGCACAAACAAATATGCCATCGCTTGATATACCGTCATTTATTGAATATTCATTTGTCGACTCGATATCCTCCGCGCCGACGTCGGCAGGGGCGATCTCGTCGACTGCGAGCGGTGTTTCGTTGTTGAGCCATATATAATAATCGCCGTCGTCGCCGTATTTGTATGACCGTGTATCATACAGGAACTCGTCGAGATAGCCCAAAACCAAATAAATCGCAAGCAATCCTCCGACCAGCGACAGCGTCACGACTGCCGTTACAAACGGGGACGCCGCGAGCGATTTCAATGATTGCCGCAGTGCAAAACTCATAAAACGCACTTCCTTTCAGATAACAGTATTTTGTGATTGCTTATTTATTATAGCTCGCGCCTGTAAAGAAAACGGTTAACAAAAGAGTTAAGATTTGGTTAAGCTTGGCGTCAGAACAAAAAACAGCACTGATCTTTGGAACAGTTCGCTTGTATTATAATTATAACACACAAGTTGTCCAAATGTCAAGCTCCATTTATTAAAAAATAAAATTTCCGACATCAAAATAATAATTGATATTAATAATCTTGACATCAATAAATAACTATGCTATAATTAAATATGCCCTGAAATAAAACAATCTTCGTTAAATAAACAAGTAAATTCAGGAGGAAAACATGAAGCGCTCTGTATCCATCTTTATCGCCGCCTGTATGCTCGGCGGCGTAACATTGTCACAATCCTGCGGCAGCACGAGCGACAATACAGAAACCACCACGACATCTGCCGGCGATACCACTACCGCCGCCGAGGACGCTTACCAACACCCAGACGTCGACTACGGCGGCGAGGAATTCCGCATTCTCAACCTTGAGGCGCTGTGGGATATGTTCATACATATCGACCGCGCCGAAATCAACGGCGAGGTGCTGAACGACGCGGTCTACACCCGTAACCGCAAGCTCGAGCAGCAGATGAACTTTGTCGTCAATGAAATCACGCAGCCCGAGGACATGGCGCACGCCGACCTTATATCCCTCGCGACCAACTCGATTCTCGCCGGCGACGATATGTATGACGTTATGTTCCTGCCGGTCAACACGAATCTGTCAATTGTCACCGACGGCTATCTGGTCGACTTAAACAGTCTGCCGCAGCTGAATCTCGACGAGACCTGGTGGGACACCGAGATCAACAAGCAGATTACGCTGCATGACAAGCTGTACATGGCGTCCGGCGCGATGAACCTGATGGCATACGAGGGCACGTGGTGTCTGTATTTCAATGAAAACATGATCGAGGATCTGCAACTCGAGCGCCCGTATGACCTTGTCCGTGAGGGCAGCTGGACGCTGGATCGGCTGTCTGAATACGCGAAGGCCGCGGCTTCGCTGAACGGCGACGACTCGTTCGCCTACGCCAAGGACGGCAGCGCGACCTGGGGCATCGCGGCACACTCGAACGCGCCGCAGAAGTTCCTGTTCTGCGCGGGCGAGAGCAGCGTAGATTTCGACGAAAATGACGATCCGGTGTTTAATTACGGCAGCGAGCGCTTCTATAACGTAATATCAAAGCTCGCGGTGCTGTTGAGCGGCGACGACGGTCAGACGCTCGAAGCCAATACCGATGACTTCAACGCCGAGCTCGGCGGTTATCTGCACGTATTCTCGACCGGACGCTCACTGTTCGTGACCGGTGAAATCAAGGCGGCGCAGACTCTGCGCGACATGACCGACACATTCGGCATAATCCCGTTCCCGAAATACGACGAGAGCCAGGAGGACTACGTGACCGACCTCGTATTTCAGCTCTTCTACCTGACAATACCGATTACAAACCAGCGGCTCGATATGACCGCGACGATAGTTGAAGCCATGACTCACGACAGCTTCACCGACGTCATTCCGGTCTACTACGAGCAGACGGTCGAGCAGAAGGGACTGCGCAACGACGAGTCGATCGAAATGCTTGAGATAATGCGCCAGACCCGCACGGTCGATCCGGGCGTCGTATTCGGCTGGACGAATACTCTCAACGAGACTATACGGACAAAACTCTTCGCGGGAGACGCGAACGTCGCGTCCGACATCGAATCGGCAAAGACTTCGATTGAGACGAATATTGACAAGTTCCTCGAATTTTTGGAGGAATGAGTAAGCGTTAAAATATATTATATAAAACAATAAGCCGCCGGACATTCCGACGGCTTATACTATCTTTTATGTCTATTATCCCCATTGAGCTCCCCCGACGGCAGCTGCTTTCTCACCAATATCACATCGTCGCCGATGCGCTCTATATCGCACCACAAAACGCGTATCAGCTCGCATTTGCCGAAGCTGAACAGCCGCGCGTCTCCCGGCACAAGGAGCGATATCACCGAGCCGCAGTCAAGATCGATTTCGATGTCCGAGACATACCCGAGCCGAGAGCCGTCGCAGAGATTTATTACCTCTTTGTTCTTGAGTTCATTCACGCTGCAAATTCTCATGCCGATCCCTCCTTTTGTAAATAATATGCTCCTTATTGAAAATAGATTACATCATTACGAGTATTCACTGTATTTTTACAATTTCGAAATATTGCGTCATTGCGCCCCGCGGCGTAATTCTATATAATTATTACAGACAACACTACACCCGACTTGGAGGTTACATAATATGCTGAATTGGTTCCTCGGCTATTCCTCATCGCTTGATGAGGAGCCCGCCGAAACGCTTGAAATCGCGCCCTACCAGGATGACCCGAACGTGCCGGGCGAAGCGCAGCTCATCATGTGCCGTGCCGGACTCCTGCCCGACTACAACTACGCTTCAAATTCGCTTAAATATAAATGGTGCGAGGACGTCTACTGGCACTACACGACTCTGCTTGATGTCAGAAAAAAACCTGGGTTTGAGCCATACATCAGCCTATCTTATCTCGACTACCGCTACACAATCCGCGCGAACGGCAAAATCCTCGCCGACAGCGAGGGAATGTTCACGCCGGTCGTGCTGTCGCTCGCCGAATTCGAGGGCAGCGCGGTCAAGCTCGAGGTTATAATCCACCCCGTGCCCAAGGTTCCGGGCGCGCCCGATACGCGCGATCAGGCGCGCGAATCGGTCAAGCCGCCGGTATCCTACGGCTGGGACTGGCACCCGCGGCTCGTCACCGCCGGAATCTCGGGCGAAGTCAAATTCGATTATCGCCCGTACAATCGGCTGGCGGACGTCGAGTTCGATTATACGCTCACTGACTCGCTCGACCTTGTAAAGCTGTCGGTCGCCGCCGGAGTCGTCGGCGTCGCGGACAAGCTCGTATGCGAGCTTGTCGACCCGGACGGAGAGATTGTGGCTACAAGCGAGCTGCCGCTTTCGGGCAGAAGTGATGTCTACGCGCTGTCCGAGCTGACACTGCATGAGCCGAAGCTCTGGTGGCCGGCACGTCAGGGCGACCAGAATCTGTATATCCTGCGCGTCGCGCTCGTCGCCGGCAATGAGACTGTCGACGAATACACAAAGAAAATCGGATTCCGCCGCGTCAAGCTCGTCATGAACGAGGGCAGCTGGTACGCGCCGACTCCCGCTACACAGGCAGCCTGCCCGTTCACGCTCGAGATCAACAACCGCCGCATCTTCGCGAAGGGCTCGAACTTCGTCAGCGCGGATATCTTCTATTCGAAGATAAACATCGATACCTACCGCTCGCTCTGCGGACTCGCGCTTGAAGCCAATATGAACATCTTCCGTATGTGGGGCGGCTCGCCGGTCAACAAGGACGAGTTCTTCGAGCTCTGCGACAAGCTCGGCATGATGGTCTGGCAGGAATTTCCACTGTCCTGCAACAACTACCCCGACAAGCCCGAATATCTCGACGCGCTTGAGCGCGAAGCGACAAGCATCGTAAAGCGGCTGAAAGGACATCCGTCGGTCGTACTTTGGTGCGGCGGCAACGAGCTGTTCAACAGCTGGTCGGGCATGACCAATCAGTCGCACGCGCTGCGCCTGCTCGACAAGGTCACCTACGACAACGACCGCAATACGCCGTTCATCATGACCTCGCCGGTCTACAACGTCGGACACGGTCCCTATGTCAACATCGTCGACGACAACACCGGCAAGGAGGCAATCGAGCTGTTCATGGAGTCTCCGCGCAGCGCGTATACCGAATTCGGCTGCCCCGGACCGGCTCCGCTCGACTACATACGTCAGTATATTGACGAGGAGGATGTGCAGTCCTTCTTCGAGCTGCATACCACCAACACCGCGGTCGATGGAAACGGACTCAAGAACGCCGACCCCGACAAAACCTCGCCGTGGTATATACACCACGCGATCGGCGCTCACTACCCCGAGGACACTTGGTTCAGAATCAACGAAATCTACCGCTATTTCTACAAAACCGAGTCGATTTCCGAGTGCTGCGAGCTCGGTCAGATCATACAGGGCGCGTGCTATAAAGTCATGTTCGAGGAAGCCCGCCGCAAATGGCCGGCGACGTCAATGGCGATCAACTGGTGCTGGAACGAGCCTTGGCCCTGCTTTGCGAACAATTCGCTCGTGTCCTACCCGAACGTGCTTCGGCTCGCGTATTTCGACGTCAGACAGGCGCTGCGCGACCAGATGCTGTCAATAAAGTTCCCGCGTCTGCGCCATGCCGCGGGCGAGGATGTGAAGCTCGAGCTTTGGGCGCTGAACGACCTGCCCGAGGTGCTAAAGGGCTGCGACTACACGATTTACATCGACCTCGACGACGAGGAGGAGACGCGAATCGAGCTTGACGGCGGCAGCTTCGGCGATATCAAGCCGCTTTCTTCTACAAAGATAGGCGAATTGACCTTCAAGGTTCCAGAGAATGTGACCAAGACCTTCACATTGACCGTCAAGTGTAAAAATGACGAGCTGACCAGCACATATACGCTCTTTTCAATTGACTGAGTCAATATGAGAATTGTAAGCTAACCGGTTATATAAATCGCTCCGGCGCCGCAAATTGCTACGCCGGACTGTCAATATATTGAAAGGCTATATTAACATGAAAATCCTGATTATCCGTCACGGCGACCCGGACTACAGCATAGATTCGCTGACCGAAAAGGGCTGGCGCGAAGCCGAGCTCCTGTCCGAACGCCTGAAAGACGCGGGAATAACATCGTTCTACTGTTCCCCTCTCGGCAGAGCTAAGGACACCGCGAAGCCTACGCTCGACAAGCTCGAAGCAATTACCGGTACGCGTCCGAAGGTCGAGGTTCTCGAATGGCTGCGCGAGTTTCCGGCGTCAATCGACCTTGACCAAGTAAAGCTCGGCGCGCCGGTCGGCACGCCGAATATGCGCTGCCCGTGGAATATGCCGCCGCAGTATTGGAGCTTCCGGCCGGAATTCTTCACCCCGGACTGGAGAGAGAACGAGCTTTACCAAGCTGACGGCTGTCATGTCGTTGAAACATATGAACGGGTAGTCGCCGGATATGACGAGCTCTGCGCACGCCATGGCTACCGCCGGCTGAAAAATCCGGACGGCAAGCCCGGGTACATCTACGAGAAGTCGCCCGACGCCGAGACCGCGCAGACGCTCGCGCTGTTCTGCCACCTCGGACTCGGCAACGCGCTGCTGTCGGCTGTCACCGGCATCCCGCTTCCGCTCTTCTGGAAGTCGTTCTTTTTGCCGACCACGTCGGTGACAACCCTGCTCATGGAGGAAAACCCACTGTATCCGAATCGCCCTCAGGCGAGAGTCATTGGGCTTGGCGACGTGTCGCACCTTTACGCGGGCGGCGAGCCGACGTCGTCGAGCGGGCTGTTCTGCGAAATTGTGTGACGATGCGGATGTTATATCTGCCGCGGTTGTATTATGACTTAATAATATAATCAGCCATATCACAAAAAGGCGTATCCGTTCTGACATACGGATACGCCCTTCATTTATAAGAAATAACGTCAACCGGTTAACTTCGGTCGCGTAATATCACAGATATTTCTGCAATTCCGTAGCTTCAAGCTCGCGCGGCTGTCTATTTGACTTCACCGCGACCGCGGCGGCAGCTCCGGCAGCCGCTCCGATACCGGCGCAGATCGGCATCACGCGGTAGTTCGAGTGCGCGATGTGCGTACCGGATATGTTCCGTCCCGAGAGTATCAGCCCATCAACCCGCTCGGGTATCAGGCAGCCGTATGGTATCGTGTAGCCGTTCGGCTGCTTCCACTTGTGCTGAACTCCGGTCTTGTCGAGACCGGCTCCGGTCAGGTTGTGAACGTCGAAATTGAAGTGCGCGCCGCGGACGACCCAGTCGTCAAACTGCCGCGCGGTCAGGATGTCGTCCTCGCAGAGGGTATACAGCCCCTTGAAATGACGTGTCTCGCGGATTCCCATCAGCGACGCCGCGCTGATTATATAGCAATTCTCAAATCCCGGAACAAACTCGCGCAGATATTTGACTATCGCCGGCATCTGACTGCGGCAGACCAGCTCGGCGCGCGTCAGATCCTCCGCCGACGTGCCGTCGATGTCGGTGCAGTTGGTCATATTGCAGGTCACGATTCCGGGCAGCGTCGACTTGTACACCAGCAGATGTCCGGCGGGATAGGGGATGTGCTCTTTAGCGAGTGCCTGCAGCTCGCCCTTTTCGGTCTGATAGGTCGACTCAAACGATCCGAGCAGAACCGCGCGCGACATATCTACGCCCGCGACCTTGAACATCAGCGTACAAGGCTGCATTTTGCCATCCGACTCGCGCCCCTTCGTGTATTCGGCGCCGGCAAACGCCGCGACGTCGCCGTCGCCCGTGCCGTCGACGAAAACCTTGGCTAAAAACGCGCGCCTGCCCGACTTGCTCTCGGTGATGATTCCGGCGACGCGGTTTTTATCCATTATCACGCCGCAGACAAATGTATACAGCAGGATATTAACGCCAGCGTCCGCGAGCATTTCGAGATATACGGCTTTCAGATTCTCGGGGTTGATTTGAGGCACAATTTTCCCCTTGGCCTCGCCCTCGTTCTTTTCCGCCATACGCGTGAGTATCTCGGTGTAGAGCGGCGACGTGACCGTACCCGTCCAATGGCTCATCAGTCCGGACGTCGAGATTCCGCCGACCGAGTTCGCCCACTCGACAAGCAGCACCTTCGAGCCGAGTCTGACTGCCATGACTGCCGCCGCGACTCCCGCCGGTCCGGAGCCGGCGACGATGACGTCGTATTCACCCGCGACCGGTATGTCCCGCGCGGCTTCTGTATATGTATTCATAACTGCAATCTCCTTATATAAAGACAAAAATTATACTTGAAATTATTATGACATTATTATATAATAAATACAGCGCAATGTAAATGCCAGATTTGATCAATACTTTGTCATTTCTGATTTATACGCAATAATGACAGCGCCGCGTTTTTGCCGTGCTGCACAGAATCCGGAGACTGTATATGTTCACCACACTAAACGATTTTGTCAATAATGCGCAATCGAAATATGTAATCGTCCCGTCCTGCCGAATCGGCTGCGGCATATCAATCACTGAAAAGCCCATTTTCCGGACGAATACTGCCACAAGCGATACCTTTGTGTTGTCTTGGATCCTGACCGGCCGCGGTAGATTTGTCGAATCGGGGCGCATATATCAGCTCGAGCCGCGCTCGGTCTGCATACGCCGTCCGATGTGCGACTGGCAATTGACACTCGACGAGGGGCGCAGCATACGGCTGTTTTTAGACCTTCCCGCCGAATTCTACCCGACCTTTTCGATGCTGATACCCGAGCTTGACGGCATAATACCGGTGCGCGGTGATGTCAGCGGTGTCGAGCTGCTCGATGAATTCTTAGAATTACAGTGCGAGCTTGAAGCGGCAAACGCTGAAAATGTATACTGCCTTCTCGGCCAGCTGATACATTATATCATAAACATCGCGGGTATTGCACGACTCCGAGGCAGTCGTGGCGGCACACCGGACAAGCTGATACAAGCTCGTATGCTGCTCGAGGATGTCACCTCGAGGCTGACGCTCGAGGAGATCGCCGCAAGATGCTCTATGCCCTACAGCAGTCTGCGCCGCGGCTTTGCCGAGAAATACGGAATATCACCCGGCAGATACCGCACAAGCTGCCGCATTAACGAAGCCAAACGCGCGCTGATCTCGGGCGAGCCGATATCATCTATCGCCGAGCGACTCGGCTTCGCGGATGTATACACCTTCACGCACCGCTTCAGCGACGAGGTTGGCAAATCCCCTGCCCGCTTCCGAGACGAAGGAGGCGACTGACAAAAGAGTGGTCTCAACGCTTTGCCTTTGGCAAAGCGTTGAGAGAGTGGAGAGTGGTGTCCGGCTGCGCCGGACAGAGTGGTCTCCGCTGCGCGGAGAGATAAGGTAGGAATTTGCCTTTGGCAAATTCCATTATTATAATAGCTTCTGCGCCTTAACAATCCTATATAAATAGCTACCGCAAACCACATCCGGAAATAATCGCATACAAACCTGTGAAATTCGCCTTCGGCGAATTTCTTCCACAGCTCTCCGCGAAGCGGAAAACACTCTCCACTCTCTCGGATTCAGCGAAGCTGAATCCGAGACCACCCTTTATTATTGATATACCAATTAATACTTGAAAATTAGCTTGCTTTATGATATAATTA
>ERZ1643251.5510-NODE-5510-length-10287-cov-4.946638_pt1 | contig 10287 bp, 8 predicted proteins | sample MGYA00579261_ERZ1643251 | MGnify/ENA primary metagenome ERZ1643251 (study PRJEB29033, sample SAMEA4952267) | chicken gut metagenome | biome: Broiler Chicken; feature: Gastrointestinal Tract; material: Caecum | place: Ireland | collected 2018 | study: Broiler...
GAAATACAGCTTGCCGATACGGTAATTTCAGCAAAGGGACACGATACAACGCTTGTTGCGGCGAAAGACGCCACGTGCACGGAGGACGGCAACAGCGCATATTATGTATGCGACAATTGCGGCAAATACTTCTCTGACGAAGCTGGCGAAAATGAAATACAGCTTGCCGATACGGTAATTTCAGCAAAGGGACACGATACAACGCTTGTTGCGGCGAAAGACGCCACGTGCACGGAGGACGGCAACAGCGCATATTATGTATGCGACAATTGCGGCAAATATTTCTCTGACGAAGCGGGCGAAAACGAAATACAGCTTGCCGATACGGTAATTCCTGCAAAGGGACACGGTGAAACGGAACAGAAAGTTACGTCGCCCACGGCGACAACTGCGGGTGCAGTAAATCTGGTTTGCTCTGTGTGCGGCGATGTGGTCAGGGAACTCGTTTATCTCCCCGAACTCACCGACGCTAATGTCGAAAATAATACGTATGATTATTCGGTTACATATAGGTATAATAGTTCACAACGTGCATTTTATAGAATAGGAGTTTATGCGCTTGCTAATACCTCTTACGATATCCCCGACTTTACCGTTGAATTGAATACAAATATAAGGGCGCTCAGTACCTGCGATTTGTCGTCAGGCACGGCCAATGGGACTTTCTCCGCAACATATTTGCGCTCCAACCAATCGCTCGACAGCGCAAGATACGGCGTATATCTTGATAATTTAACCGCGGGTACTTACAAGCTGACAATTTCTTCGGGGCTTGATATTACTGCGACGGTCATAGGAACCGACGGATCAAGCGTCGACCTTATCACTTCGTCCGATATGACCGAAGGCAGATTCAGCGTTGCAGACGGTGTGGAATATATGCTTGTATTCCATTCGGCACCTTCATCAATGAGGACAAATATTCAATTTACGATAGAGGAAGCCGAAGAAATTGTTCTTTCGCTTACGCAACCGTGTGAGCTCGGGACGCTTGAAGGCGGAAACGCAGCAGCGGGCGAAACCGGAAAAGCGGTAGAAGTTAAAATTGATGAAAGTTTGCCCGAGGGATCATATCAGCTTAAAATTACCGGTAGCGGAAATATCGGCAGATATTATAATTTTGTAATTACCGTTAACGGTGAAAAGTATTATACAAATATCAATATGGTTGGCGGCGTTGGCGCGGCAGTTACCGTAACCCTTAAAGGCGGAGATGTCATAACTGTTGCAAACGGAAATCTTATTGATATGGGAGGTCTGGTCATCAGTATGACCGAGGCATAACGACAAATAATGCCCGTTTAGGAGCATAGGATAAACGTGCATTTCCCGCCCGAAATTTTCGGGCGGGTTTTGCTTTTTTGCGTTAGGGTTGCTGAAAGGCAAATATGTCATTTCGACATTTTAAGGCAAACAAATATGTCATTTCGACTAAGCCGCCGCGGCTTTCAGCCGCGGCGGTGCATGGAGAAATCTATTCCGCAATACAGGCTCCCTTGTGTAAAGGGAGCTGTCGCACGTAGCGGTAGCGGAGTGTGACTGAGGGATTGTGCCTTATTGATAGATTTCTCCGCTCGCTTGCGCTTGGTCGAAATGACAAACATGGAGGAGCGCTTGGTCGAAATGACAGGTGGAGCGAATAGTGCGCGCCGCGGCAGCTTATCCAAAACATCGGGCAATAAAAAAGTTATTTTTATACATGTTTTTGCAAACTTTTTTGTGCAGACGTATTGGCAAATGCCTGCGCGTGTGATATAATGAAGAAAAAAATGTAACATTCCTATCTTAACCGATAAAGCGAGGTCGATATGAAAAATAAGAGTAGTATAATTATAGTCCTTTGCGCGGCACAGATCGTATTTTTTGCGCTGATAAGTTTGCTATTCCTTCACATTCAGTCCGATATATTGTTTATAAATCCCTTAGGTCACTTCACCCCTACGACCTGGCAGCTGTTCGGGCTGGTGGAATTCGGGCTGGCGCTGCCGCTCGTAAGCTGGATAGCAATTATAATATTTCAAAAAAGAGCGGGGGAACGCGGGGAATTGCGCGCGAAAATAAAGTCGGTGACGGTAATTCATTGCATCTGTACGGCGCTCTGCCTGGCATTTTGCGGCGGGGCATTCGGCATGATGTTGGGAATGGCGGGCGTTCCGTACACATTTTTGGAATATCTTTACTATATAAGCTGCATTTTGATGTTTATCTGCCAGATTGTTCTTACCGTTTTGCTCTTCAAACAATCGAAAGAATGGCGAACGGAAGTTCGGCAATGCGTATAAAGGCTGACATTATACGCAGCCCTGTCAATGGCGCTTCTTTCGGGTAATAGTTTTTAAAATGCATGTGCGCACGGGCATATCCGCCCGTGCGCGCATATTATTTTTTACGCCGAAAATTGTCATACCTTTTTTTTCCGCAGTATTGAAAAATGCCGTTGCGTGTGATATAATCAAAATATGAAGTTATATGACGAATGCAGAGACTGCCTGTATAACAGTCAATTGAAAAAGGTTGAAGCCATGCACGGCGATGACGAACGCGTGCAGGCGTTCAAAGAAGCCGTCCGCGCGCTGTGCGACGGCGCGCCGCAAAGTTCGTGCGCGCCCCTTCTGATGAGGGCGATAGACGGCGTTCACAACGACATATTCGGGGGTGTAATCGATTATTCCGCCGAAAAAGAGAGCTTTAACACGGCGCTCTTAAACCTTGAAGAAGATATTTATGCGCGCATGTCAGATGCTGCCGATCCCGTGATGGAGGGCATAAAATATGCCATGGCGGCAAATTATATCGATTATGCCCGCATTTCGGATTTCGGCGACGACAGCATAGCTGAGGTTATGTCCGCCGCGCAGCGCTCCGACGTGGACGACGGGATATATTCGTTGTTTACGCAAAAGCTCAAAAGGGCGTACACCCTCGTATATCTGCACGATAACTGCGGTGAAATCGTCCTCGACAAGTTGCTCATACGCGCGATAAAGGCGGCATATCCCCGCATCAAAGTCATCTCTGTGGTGCGCGGCGGAGCAATTATAAACGATGTCACCCGCGCCGATGCAAAGTCTGTCGGGCTGGATAAGCTGGCATATGTAATCGACAGCGGTGCCGCTATTCCGGGTACTTACCTGCCCGAAACAAACGCGCTCACGCGCGCGTTTATAGCCAATGCCGACGTGGTGATAAGCAAAGGGTTGGGCAATCTCGAAACGCTTTACGGCAATCTGGGCGGCGCGTTTTATATGTTCATGTGCAAATGTAACCACATAGCCGAAAATTTCGGCAAAGAGCTGTGGCAGACGGCTTTTGTGTGCGACTGATTTAGGATGGCGCAATGGTAAAAGTTACAAATCTCGATTTAATGCGCCTCGCGCAGGCGACCGACGGCGAGTTCGACCCCGCCGATTACACCGTGGAAGAACTTGAAGAGCTGGCGGGCTATATCGACGGCTGCGCCACGGCAGAGGATATGCGCCGCGCATATTTTGAATTTTACGACGACATAAAGGACAGAACCCTCGAACATCATAAGTGGAGCGATTGAACTGCACATGTGTGCAGTTCAACTTGCGGCGCGGGCACACCCGCGCCGCAATCATAACGCGCCGCCAAAGGCGGCGCTCATAACGTTGCGCTTTGCGCAATCCATAGTTGAAAACTTGATGTTACACTCCGCGTAACTCATAGTGAAGCAGCGCCGCCGCGATTAAAAGTCGCGGCGGCGCTGCCCTGATGACATAAATGAGGTGTTTTGCGCGATAAGGCGCTCAAATAACGGCGAGATGGTGCATATCCTCTTATGCGCAACTTGCGTTAACCATTCACATTACTACAATGTTGTGGTCTTCAAAGAGCTGTTTGTATTCCTTGGGGAAAGTGTCGTCGGTTATGAGAACATTTATATCTTCTATGTGGGCAAAGGTGTAGGAATTTATTTTGCCTATCTTCGAGCTGTCGAGCATCATATAAACGTGGCGCGCCTTTTTGAATACCTGTTTCAAAAGGTCTGCTTCTACCTGGCTGTTGCAGCTGAACCCGTTTTCGGGCGTGAACGCCGTGGCGGAAACTATTGCAATTTCAAAATTTGTCAGCGCAAAATATTCCTTTGCGGCGGGGGAGGCGGTGGAAAGGTTGTCTTTCATGAGCTGCCCGCCCACAACGGTTATGGCGACGTTCTTCTTCTGCGCAAGCTCCATAGCTACGGCAATGCCGTTGGTGAACACGTTGCAGTGAATGTCGGGCATTTCCTTTGAAAGATACATGGCTGTCGTGCCGCCGTCGAGGAAAATCGACACGCCTTCGTCAATGAGGGTGGATGCCTTCTGTGCGATGACAATCTTTGCGTCAGTGTTAATGGTCGTCTTTTTTGTGTACGCTTCGCCGGACACTTTCTGAACTTCTTTAACCGACATGGCGCCGCCGCGAATGCGGATGATGCGTCCGTCTTCTTCAAGCTGGAAAAGGTCGCGCCTAAGCGTCATCTGCGAAACATTGGGGAAAACTTCTTCAAGCTGCTCCAACGTCATTTTGCCGCGTTTGTCTAAAATGTCGGCAATTTCTTCAATACGTTCCCTTTTCATTTGGACCCTCCTTTGTTAAATTTTTTCATTATTTATTTTTTACTACTACCATTGTAATATATTATTTGTGTGAAGTCAAGGGATTTGAACAAAAAAATCAACAGGCGTCGCGTTTATAATGTTAATAATTTTCAATTGCCGTATGTTATCCGCTATATAAAAAAACTGTGGCGTTTTTATTGATTTTTTATTTTTTATCATTTATAATGAACCCATGACAACAGCAAAAAAACTAAAACTGCCTCCCGCGGCAATGATCGCAATAAGTGTTTTTGCCGTAATAGTCGTAGGCACGGCTCTTTTGTGTATTCCGGCGGCATCGAACGACGGTCAGGTCGATTTCCTCGCCGCCCTTTTCACGGCTACAAGCGCAACATGCGTCACGGGGCTGTCTGCGGTGGATACCGCAACACACTGGTCGTATTTCGGTCAGGCAATAATTCTCGTGCTCATGCAGATAGGCGGACTGGGACTTATAACCATTCTTTCGGTTTTTTTCCTATATGTCCAGAAGCGTGCCTCGCTATCCCAGCGCAAGCTGGTCATGCAGTCGGCGGGTTTTGTCAATCTCGAAGGCATTAAAAAACTCGTAAAGTATATAATAATCGTAACAGTCACCTGCGAGTTTATAGGTGCAATACTTCTTTCAACCTCGTTTGTCCGCGTAATGGGCTGGGGCAGGGGCATATGGCAGTCGGTATTCACCGCCGTTTCGGCGTTCTGCAACTGCGGCTTTACCCTCACGGGGTGGTATGGCGAAGATTCGCTCAACGCTTACATCTCCGACCCCGTCGTCTGTCTCACCGTGTGCTCGCTAATCATAATAGGCGGCATAGGTTTCTTCGTCTGGGGCGATGTAATTAAAAACGGTATACATTTCAGACGCTATAACTTTCACTCAAAGGTCGTTTTGACTACAACCGCATGCCTGATATTGGTCGGCTGGGCGCTTTTTATGGCGTTCGAGTGGAATAATCCCGCCAGCATTGGCGGGCATGACGCGGGCACGAAGGTGCTTGCAACCTTCGTAATGTCGGTCTGCCCCCGCACGGCGGGTTTCAACACCGTATCTTCGGGCACACTTTCGGGCGCGGGCGGTATGCTGACGATAGTTTTAATGTTCATAGGCGGCAGCCCGGGTTCCACCGCGGGCGGCATTAAAACGACAACGCTTGCCGTGCTTGTAATTTCGGCAATTTCTACCTCGCGCCGCCGCACCGAGGCGCACATCTTCCGCCGCAGATTCGACGACGACGCTCTCCCTCAGGCGAGCACGATTTTTTCGGTTTATATCACGGCTGTGATAATCTGCGCCATGATAATCAGCGCCATAGAGGTGAACTCGGGCTTTACCACTCACCAGATAGTGTTTGAAGTAGTGTCGGCAATAGGCACCGTAGGGCTTTCCTGCGGGCCCGAAACGACGCTGACGGGTCTGCTTACGGGCGGTTCGCAGGTAATACTCATCTTTCTGATGTTCCTCGGCAGGGTAGGCGGGTTTACGCTCATTCTCGTATTCTCCAACGAGCGAAAGCCCGTTTCCATATCAAGGGTCGCCGATAATCTCATAATCGGCTGATTTGCCGCTTTTTAATTTAAAAGGGAGTTTTTATGAAAAAATCAGTACTCATAATAGGTATTGGCAGGCTGGGCAGTCACCTTGCCGAAAAAATGCAGGATTTAGGACACGACGTTATGGTGCTCGACAGCAAGGAGGAGAGCATCAAAAAGATAGCCAGCCATTTCTCCGATGCGAGAATTGCCGACTTCACCTCCGAAGACGTCCTCCGCACGCTCGATATACCTTCGTTCGATCTGTGCTTCATAACTGTGGGCGATGATTTGGAGGCATCAATGGTCACTACTCTGACGCTCAAAAAGTTAGGCGCAAAGTATGTCGCCGCCCGCGCCCGCGATGAGGTTCAGTGTGAACTTTTAAGAAAGGTTGGGGCCGACGAAATAATTTACGCCGACGGTGAAGTGGCGGATAAGCTCGCCATACGCCACAACGGCAACAATATTTTCGATTACATCGCCCTCGCGGGCGGCTACGCCATATTCGAAGTGCCCATAATAAAGGAGTGGAAGGGCAAAACCATTTCCGAACTCGACGTGCGTAAAAAGTATAAAATCAATATAATCGCCATCAAAAACGGCACCAGCATAAACCCTTCGCCCATGCCCGATTACACCTTCCGCGAAGGCGACCATATATTTGTAATCGGTCAGTCGCGCGACGTATTCAAAATGTCGGTCAAAACCTCCGTTTAAAATGCTTTTAAACGCTTGCATTTCGGCGGCGTTTAATATATAATTATAAAAAATACAAACCTTATGGCAGAAAAACGCCCAGCGTATTGCCTTTACAGAGAGCGGAAATCGCCGGCTGAAAGTTTCCGCGCACGGCAAAGGGGCGGTATGCGCTGCCCGCCGCAAGCGCGGCAAGGTCGGGTTAATACCCCGCGGCAACTCCCCGAAAGCGAGCAAAAAGGGCGGCTCTGCCGCCGAAGTAAAGTGGAACAGCGGTAGTGCGCCTTTACATACAATGCTATGTAAAGGCGCTTAATTTTTTAATGAATTGCGCTTCGCGCATGAATTGAAAACGGCAAACCGTTTTCATTAATTGAAAGTCTTTGGCGTTCATGAATTCTCGCAATCTCCGATTGCTCCATTGAGGTAAAAATATTAAAATACTTCTTACCACAATGCAAGCGCGGCTTGCAATTCATGCGGACATATTCCTTGTCATTCCGACCGAGCGACAGCGAGCGGAGAAATCTCGCACCGCCATTGCCCGTCGCTGCGCTCCGAGATCTTTCAACTTGGTTCAAGATGACAATGGCGGTGCGGATAAGAATATGTGCGCAACTCATAAAGGCTAAGCGTTCAATTGATGCGGAGGTATGCCGCAATTCATTCGTCGGTGTAACAGGAGATTTTTTGTGTTTTTTAAAAGACTGCGTATGGACATAAACGCGGCTATGGAAAACGACCCCGCCGCGCGCAGTAAGTTCGAAGTCTGGCTTACGTATTCGGGCGTAAAGGCGCTTTCGCACCACCGCCTCGCCAACAGACTTTATAAAATGAATTTAAAGCTGCTGGCGCGCATCGTCAGCCAGTATTCCCGCCGCCGCACGGGTATAGAAATTCACCCCGCCGCGCGCATTGCCCCCGGAGTATTCATCGATCACGGCATGGGCGTAGTTATCGGCGAAACTGCCGAGGTGGGCGCAGGGTCGGTCATATATCAGGGCGTAACGCTGGGCGGCACGGGCAAGCAGACGGGCAAGCGTCACCCCACGGTGGGCGAAAACTGCGTAATATCGGCGGGCGCAAAGGTGCTCGGCGACATACACGTCGGCGACTATGCAAAGGTGGGCGCGGGCGCGGTAGTCCTGCGCGACGTTCCCGCCCACGCAACCGTTGTCGGCGTGCCCGCGCGCGTCGTGCGCATACGCGGCGGCAAGGAGGGCATAGACCTCTGCCAGGACAATTCCGACCCGTTGCGCGACGAAGTGTGCGCCCTGCGCGAGCGCATGTTTGCATTGGAAGAGCAGATGGAAAGATTAAAGCAGGAAAAGGAAGAGCGCAATTAAAAATAATAATGTTTTCACCCGAAACCGCGCTTTCGGGTGAAAGGACTCGATTTGCGAATACTTTCGCCTCGGCGGAGTGAATTGCCGCAATTATATAATTGAGGGCTAAAACAAATTGCGGCAAGAGAGGCAGAGCCTCTCGGATAACGGCGAGTTGGTGCATATCCGCATATGCACAACGAGCGTTACTTTGTTCCGACCCGTTGCGCGACGAAGTGTGCGCCCTGCGCGGGCGCATGTTCGTCTTAGAAGAGCAGATGGAAAGATTAAAGCAGGAAAAGGAAGAGATTGAAAAATCCGGTAATGAAAAAGATTGACGGTCGATAAATATATCCGCCATATTGCTAACGCTCATGTCATTTCGACCGAGCGACAGCGAGTGGAGAAGTCTATTGATTAAGGTGAGATTTCTCCATGCGTCTGCCGTTGGCATACTTAGTCGAAATGACAGTGCAGAATACAAGTAAGAAAAATAAGGAAAGCAAGGAAAAGTAGTCAGTTATTAAAAATAACGGCAAATCGCAAGTCGCCGTCACAAGGCGAGATTTGCGTTAAGGAGTAATATTATGCGAATATACAACACGCTTACGCGAACCAAGGAAGAGTTTCAGCCATTAGAACCCGGCAAAGTCAAAATGTACGCCTGCGGCATAACCGTTTCGGGTGAAGCGCACATAGGTCACGGCTTTCAGGCTTTGATTTACGATATCATGCGCAAATACCTCGAAAAGAAGGGGTACAATGTGACTTACGCGCGCAATTATACCGACGTCGACGATAAGATTATCGCGCGCGCAAAGGAGGAGGGCGTTCCCGCCGACGAGTACGCCGCAAAGATGATTGAGCGCATAGACAAGGTGATGCGCGAAATGGACATCGACGACCCCACTTTATGGCTCAAAGCCACCCAAAATATAGGCAACATCGAGGATTTCATCTCTAAACTCATCGGGAGCGGACACGCCTACGCCGCGCCTTCGGGCGACGTCTATTTCGACGTGAGTTCCTTCCCCGGCTACGGCTGCCTTTCAAACCGTTCGGTCGAGGATATGCTCGACGGGGTGAGGGTGGAAAACGCCGAGGACAAGCGCAACCCCGCCGACTTTGCGCTGTGGAAGGCGGCAAAACCCGGCGAGATAAGCTGGGATTCGCCCTGGGGCAAGGGCAGACCGGGCTGGCACATAGAGTGCTCCGCCATGAACCGCGCCGCCTTCGGCGAACAGATAGATATTCACGGCGGCGGCAGGGATCTCATTTTTCCCCACCACGAAAACGAAATCGCCCAGACCGAAAGCCTCACGGGCAAGCGCTTTGTCAAGTACTGGACGCACAACGGACTTATAAAAGTCAACGGGCAAAAGATGTCCAAATCGCTCGGCAATTCGCTGCTTCTCGAAGATTTGCTCAAAAAATACACCAACGAAGCCATCAAGTTCGCGCTGTTGCAGACCAACTACCGCAACGACATAAACATAACCGACACCCTCTTCCCCGAAGCCGAAAAGCACCTCACGTCCTTTTATAAAATTCTGGACGAGGTCGAAACCAAGTACGGCAAAGGCAGCGCGGGCAACCCCGAAATAGACAAACAGTTCGACGCAGCTATGGACGACGATTTCAACACCGCGCTCGCCCTGTCGCAGCTCTTTTCGCTGTTCAGGCAGGTGGCGGCGAAGTGCGCCGCGGGCGACGCCTCGTGCGCCGAGGATGCAAAGCAGGTTCGCGCGACATACTCGCTTTTGGGGCTGTTCAAAAAGGACGCAAAGGCGTACCTTGCCGAAGTTGCGGCAAAGAGCCCCGCGGAGGACGTCCCCGCCGAGGTAAAGGAGCTCGCCGAACAGCGCTGGCAGGCAAAAAAAGCTAAAAACTGGGCTGTCGCCGATGAGATGCGCGCAAAGATAGACGCCCTCGGCTATTGCGTAAAGGATTCAAAAGAGGGATACAGCATAGAGAAGAAGTAGGCGGCTTCGCGCCATGAATTGAACGCCTTTGGCGTTCATGAATTCTCGCGGGCGTTCTCGGCGGCAGTAAGGAGAGTAGCTGCCTTGGTCATCGCTCGGGCTTTCTTGTGCCCTCGCTCACCTCGCAAGGCAAAACAACACACTGTG
>ERZ1643251.5515-NODE-5515-length-10280-cov-5.144059_pt1 | contig 10280 bp, 9 predicted proteins | sample MGYA00579261_ERZ1643251 | MGnify/ENA primary metagenome ERZ1643251 (study PRJEB29033, sample SAMEA4952267) | chicken gut metagenome | biome: Broiler Chicken; feature: Gastrointestinal Tract; material: Caecum | place: Ireland | collected 2018 | study: Broiler...
GGCCGATCCTCGCCGCCGCCCTAACCTGCCTCGCCCTGCCCGCCCTCCTCTTCGCCCTCGGCGAAGCCCTCTGGCTGCAAAGTTTGGGGAAGCCGTATGGGTGAGGTAAAAAGGCAGCTCCCCACCCCTAGGCTCTGCATCGCCTTGGGGTGGGGGAGTTTCTGTATCGGGCAGGGTCAGGATTCTTCCACCTTCCACCCCCGCAGCGTTTTTTGGCGGAAGGCTGCGTACGCTTCGGCCTCGGCTTGCAGGGTTTGCAGGGCGGCGGGCGGCAAAGGTTCGAAGGGCTGCACGGTGACATCCAGGCCCTGCGCGGCGGTTTTGACCTTCCAGATGCCGACGATCCGTCCGTCGCAGAGGATTGCCCCGGGGTTTGCGACGGTGCGCCAGACCAGCCGCTGTTTGGCCGCATCCGGCAGCAGCGTCGCGTGGTCGCGCGCGTCGAGATAGGGGTCGTGCGGGCCGAGCAGAATCCACCGCCGCGGGCCGAATTCTGCGCGCTGCAGCGCAGGAAGATCCTCGGGGAGCATCTCGCCGGCGCGCCCATCCACCGAAATCCGAACCTTCTCCCCGGCCAACCCCCACAGCCGCTTCGCCTGGGCCGGGCTGCTGCCGAGCCAGGCCGCAAAGTCCCGCACCGTCGCGGGGCCGTAGGCATGAAGGAACTTGCGCGCAAGCCGCCGGGCGGCGTCCGGCCGCGGGGCGAATTCCCGCCCGAGCCAGTGCCGGTAGGTCGCAAAGGTCGGGCTTTGGCCGGCGCGTCGGCCGAACACGATTTCCCCGCCGAACGCGCAGGGCCGCAGCAGAAAGGAAACCGCCGCCCCGCCCAGCGTCTGCCGGTCAGGCCGCCCGTAGGGCGAGGGCTGCGCCCAGATCGCCCGCTTTTCCGCCGACAGCGCCGGGGCGATGGCATCGGCCAGAATCTGGTCAAGCGCCTCTTTGCTCTCGACCTCCCGGTCGCCAAGGCCGCGCACCGCCGCCGCAACAAGCGGCAGCAGCTCCCCAAAGGTCAGCCCCAGCGCATCGAGCGCAAGGGTAATGCCGCGGGTGTAGATCCAGGGTTCCTCGCCGGGTTCGGCACGCAGCGGGGCGAGGAAGATATCGCTCTCCTGCGTTGGAAACACAACCGGCGCGCCGCGGTAACTCCAGGCCTGCAGCAGCGTCTTTTCCTCATACAGCGCCGCCTGCATCCCGGCCGGCGCGCCGGGCCGCACACGGTTCCACAGCGCAGTTTCAAACGCGCCGGGCGGGGAGTTCTGCACCCCGCACACCCCGGCCGCCTGCGCGAACGCCCCGGCCGGCAGCGGCCGGGCCAGGTGATGCGCCGCCAGCCGGTAGGCCCGTACCTGCGCCGCGCCTGCTGTGATTGCCTGTTTGCCCATACAAACGCCCCCTTTTGGGTTTGAGTATACCACAGCGGATCGTCTTTTTCTACGCATCTGCCTTTTTTATCCAAATCTTTCCTCCAATCCATTGGAAATTTATACATTTCACCAAAATGCCATGCATCAGCCGGCATTTCGCTTGACTTTTGGCGAAACTGTGCTATCATACAGACAACATCCGCCGGGGTGAACAGCCCCGCGGGAAACGAAGGCAACGGCGCCGGGGGAAACACCCCGGCGCCGTTTTTTCATTCCCGCAAGGTGCCCGGCGGGCGGGCACTGCCCGGGCGGCGGAAGAAGGCAAAGGCGCTGGAACGAGATTTCCGGCGCCTTTTGTGTTTTCCGTTATTTCGGCGCGGCGCTTCCCGGCTGTTCCGGCTTTTGCCGCGCCCCGCAAGAAAGTGAGGGGGTACCATGCCGACAAGCTTCTTCGGCTGGATTGTCTTTGTGGTCCAGCAATACCACAACTCCTACCTGCAGGGGTTGGTCACCACACTGACCACTTCGCTGTCCGGCACGCTGCTGGGCTGCTGCGTCGGGTTCGTGGTGGGAATGATCCAGTCCATCGATTACCAGAAAGACCGCGGCGCGCTGCAAAACCTGCTGCTGGCCGTCCCGAAGGCGGTCTGCCGCGTGTATGTGACGGTTTTTCGCGGTACCCCGATGATTGTGCAGGCGATGGTCATCTATTACGGCATCGCCCAGATGTTCGGGGTCAATATTCCGGCGTTTCAGGCCGCAATCCTGATTATCACGCTCAACAGCGGCGCCTATATGGCCGAGACAGTCCGCGGCGGCATCCGTTCGATCGACCCCGGCCAGGTTGAAGGCGCGCAGGCGCTGGGCATGCGCTACATGACCATGATGGCCCATGTGATCCTGCCGCAGACCTTCCGCATCATTGCGCCGCAGATCGGCAACACCTTTGTGGCCAACATCAAGGATACCTCGGTGCTCAACGTCATCTCGGTAACTGAGCTGTTTTATACCACCAACGTCGTGGCCGGCACCTACTTCCGTATGTTTGAAGCCTACACCATCACCGCCGCGATCTACCTGACCCTGACGCTGGTCTTCAACTTCCTGCTGCGCCTGCTGGAAAACGGGCTGGCCGGCAGCAGCAGCTATGAAGTGCTTTCGCCCGAATCACTAGCCCAACCAAATGAGAGGTGAAGGAAATGTCCGCACAAACACACACGGCAACCCCTGTCATTGGGGTGCGCAACCTGAAAAAACGCTTTGGCGACCATCTGGTGCTGGAAGACATCTCGTTTGATGTACATGCCGGGGATGTCGTCACGGTCATCGGGGCTTCGGGGTCGGGCAAGTCCACCCTGCTGCGCTGCATCAACCGGCTTGAAACGCCCACTTCGGGCGATGTGCTCTACCATGGCGAAGCCGTTCCCCACGGCGCCGCCGCGCTCAACGCGTTCAGGGCCAAGGTCGGCATGGTGTTCCAGAGCTTCAACCTTTTCAACAATATGACGGTGCTGGAAAACTGCATGGCCGGCGCACGGCTTGTCAAGCACCTGCCCGCGGAGGAAGCGCGGGAGATTTCACTGCGTTACCTGGCCAAAGTCGGCATGGCGCCCTACATCAAGGCCAAGCCGCACCAGCTTTCCGGCGGGATGAAGCAGCGGGTGGCGATCGCGCGGGCGCTTGCCATGGAGCCTGAAGCGATCCTGTTTGACGAACCAACCTCAGCCCTTGACCCTGAGATGGTCGGCGAGGTGCTGCAGGTCATGCGGGCGCTTGCGCAGGAGGGGCTGACCATGATCATCGTCACCCATGAAATGGCTTTTGCGCGGGATGTTTCCACCCGGACGATCTTCATGGACCACGGCTATGTGGTGGAGGAAGGCCCGCCCGCACAGCTGTTCAACGCACCGACCCAGGAACGCACAAAACTGTTCCTGACACGCTTCATGGCCAGCTGAACGCTGCGCCGCACACCAAAAAAAGGAGAGATCCCTATGAAACGCCTGAACAAGACCCTGGCCGGCCTGCTGGCGGCCGCAACGTCTGTTACCATGCTGGGGGGCTGCAGCGCCCAGAGCGGCGCTTCGGCTTCGGCCGAAACCGCCGGCGCCGATTCCGACAACGTGCTGCGGGTGGCCATGTCCGCCGATTACGCCCCGTTTGACTGGCTGCAGGAGGATGATTCCAACGGCGCGGTGCTCACAACCAACGGTTCTTATATGAACGGCTACGACGTGCTGATCGCCAAACATATTGCCGAAGAGCTCGGCATGGAACTTTCGATCACCCAGGTTGACTGGGACGGGCTGATCCTTTCCATCTCCTCGGATATGGTGGACTGCGCAATCGCCGGCATGAGCATTACAAGTGAGCGCGCCCAGAGCGTTGATTTTTCCGACCCGTATTACAACGCCGATATTGTGCTCGTTGTCAGCCAGGACAGCCCCTACGCTTCGGCCCAGAGCCTCGAAGATCTGGCCGGCGCAACCCTGACCTCGTCAATGAACACGGTCTGGTACGACGTGCTGGATCAGGTGACCGGGGCGACCAAGGGCGCGGCGCTGGAGAACTTCGCTTCGATGGTGGCCGCGGTCAACGCCGGCACAATCGACGGCTTTGCCTGTGACAATCCTTCGGCCATGTCGCTGCTGACCACCAACCCGACGCTGCAGATCGTCCAGTTTGCCGACGGCGAGGGCTTCCAGGTCAGCAATGAGGAAACCGACCTTGGCATCGCCTGCCAGAAAGGCGATACCGAACTGGTGGAGCAGATCAATGCGATCCTGGCCGAACTGAGCCAGGAGGAGCGCGATGCCCTGATGGAGCAGGCCGTTGCCGCGCAGCCGGCCTCGCTCGTCGCATGAGCCGGGTCACGCTGCCCCACCCGCGCAGCGCGCCGGACGGGATTGACCGGCTGTTTGGGCGGTATGTGCTCTCCTCAATGGTGACCATGTTTTTGCAGAGCGCCTACTCTCTGGTAGACGGGCTGTTTGTCAGCAACTTTGTCGGCGGCACGGCGCTGGCCGCCATCAATGTAACCTGGCCGATCATTGCGGTCATCACGGCGGTCGGCGCCGGGGTGGGCTGCGGCGGCGCGGTTATCATGGCCACCCAGCAGGGCGCGGGGCACCGCGCGGTGTCGAACCGGGTGCGCGGCAACGTACTGCTGGCATTGCTGGCGGCAGGGGTGCTGTGCACCGCCGTGGTGCTGGCGCTGCTCCAACCGCTGCTGCGCCTGATGGGCGCCGAGGGCGAACTGCTCCGCTATGCGCTGACCTATGGCCGCATCATGCTGGCCGGCGGGGTGGTACAGGTGGTTTCCTGCGGGCTGTCCCCGCTCCTGTGCAACGACAACCACGCCGTCACCGCCATGGGCATCATGGTCGGCGGGCTGGTTGCAAACCTTGCGCTGGATTTCTGTTTCCTTGCCCTGCTGCACTGGGGGGTGGCAGGCGCCGCGGCCGCTTCGGTCTGTGCCCAGCTTTTCACGGTCCTGGCCGGCCTGGCCGTGCTCCTCACCGACCGGTGCAACCCGCTGCGCCCGGCCCAGCTGCGGCCGAATTTCCGGCTTTGGCCCCGGATGCTGCGCAACGCGCTGTCGCCGTTCGGCATCTCGCTGACGCCTTCGCTTTTGATCCTTTACCACAACATTGCCTGCCTGCGCACCGGCAGCGACCTGGCGGTCAGCGCCTATGCGCTGATCACCGCAACGGTCGGCAGTTACCGCATCCTGCTGATCGGCGTGGCCGACGGCATCCAGCCGCTGGCCAGCTATGCAAACGGCGCCGGCGACTGGAACGCCCTGCGCCGGCTGCGCAACAAAGGCATCGGCACGGCGGTCGCCGTCAGCGCGGCGCTGTTTGCCTTCACAATGGCAACCGCCGGCTTTTACCCCGCGCTGTACGGGTACAGCGGCCAGGCCGCCGAACTCAGCGTGCATGCGGTGCGGGTGACGGCATGGCAGCTGCTTTTCACCGGGCTGGTGCGGGTGACCAACGGTTTCTTCTTCGCGGTTGGCAAGACCCGCTATGCGCTGTTCATGATCTACTTTGACCCGCTTGTGCTGACCCCCGCGGCCCTGCTTGTGCTGCCGCGGCTGCTGGGGCTGGAAGGCATCTGGCTGACCGCCGTGGTCACCCAGCTTGTGCTGAATATTGCGGCGGGGTGGATGTTCTGGCGGTATAGCCGCGCGCTTGCCCGCAAAACCCCGGCCGCCATCCCAACCGAAAGGAGCCGTGTGCTGCCATGAAAGCCGTTGTCATTCAGGAACCCATCGCCCAGCCCGACCTCACCCCGCAGGAGCTGACCGCCCGCTGGCAGGCGCTCGCCGCGCTGCCCGGGGTGGATGAAGTAAAAATCCTGACGCCGCCCGCCTACCCTTCCGTGGCCGAGATCGGGGCGCTGGCCGCCGACGCCGACGCACTGTTCGGCGTTTGGATCGGGCCGGACCTTATAAACGCCGATTTCCTTGCACGCCACCCCAGGCTGCGCTACATCGCAACGCTTGGCCATGGGTGGGAACCCTTTGACACCGGCCTGGCCCGCGCCCACGGCCTGACCGTGACCAACACGGTGTACGGCGCCCAAACCATTGCCGAGTACGCTTTTGCACTGCTGATGGAGGTTTGCCACCATATTTCGGTGCAAAACGCGCGGCTGCGCGTCTTTGACTGGGCGGACCCCGCCAATGCCGGCGAATTCTGCAAGGCCGTTGTGCCGCAGCTGGAATTGTACGGCAAGACGGTCGGGGTGGTCGGTCTGGGCGAAATCGGCTTTGCCTTTGCCAGGATGGTTGCCGGCTTCGGGGTGCGGGTGCTGGGCTTCAGCGCCCACCGCAAACAGGACCCGCGGTACGATTTCATCACCCAGGTGGAAAGCCTGGACGAACTGCTCGCCCTGAGCGACATTGTCTCGCTGCACCTGCCGCACACACCGGAAACCGAACACATCCTCAATGCGGCGGCGTTCGCCAAAATGAAGGATGGCGCGATCCTGATCAACACCGCGCGCGGCGCGCTTGTTGAGGAGGCGGCGCTGGCCGCAGCGCTGCGCACCGGCAAGCTGCGGGCCGCCGGGCTTGACGTGCTGACCGAGGAGCCGCCCCGCCACGGCACCCCGCTGCTGCAGGCGCCCAACCTGACCGTGACCGGCCACATTGCCTGGCTGACCCGGGCTTCCCGGCTGCGGGCGATTGAGATGGCGGTCGATAACTTTGCGCATTACCTGCGCGGCGAAGCCTGCTCGGCAATTGTACAGCCGGGGGCCCCCGCCCCAACACAAAGAAAAGAGGGAATATGATGCAAGTAGAAACTCTTCTGCGCCGGAGCATCCGGGAAAAGCCGGCCAGCAAACGCAGCGCCCGGCAGAAAACTTCCACCCCGCGGGACATGGTCCGCATGAACCTCAATGAAAACGCCTACGGCATGTCGGATACCGTGCAGCAGGCGCTGCGGGCCAGCGTGGCCGACAATTCGATGTACCAGGATTTTTATGCATACGACATCCGCAAAAAGGTCGCCGATCTCCACGGGCTGACCGCCGACCATATCCTGATCGGCGCGGGGTCCAGCGCGGTGATCGATATGCTGGGCGAGGTTTTTATCAACTATGGCGATGAGGTCCTGTACTGTTCGCCGACCTATGAGGCGTTCCCCGATATGGTCAGCGACAACGGCGGCGTGCGGGTGGAGGTGCCGCTGACCGCCGACTACCGGTTTGACCTTGCCGCGCTGCGCGCCGCCGTAACCGACAAAACCAAAATGGTAATCCTGGTCAACCCGAACAACCCAACCGGCACCTGCCTGCCGGCAGCCGAGGTCGAAGCCTTTGTGCGGAGCCTGCCCGACCATGTGCTGGCCGTTGTCGATGAAGCGTACTTTGAATATGTCGATACGCCCGGGCATTACAGCCTGATCCGGCTTGTACAGCAGGGGTACGGCAAACCGCTGATCGTGCTGCGGACCTTTTCAAAAATATACGGCCTGGCCGGGCTGCGGATCGGCTATGCCGTGGCCGACCCGGCCCTGATTGACCAACTCATGAAAGCCTGCCAGGCCTGGAACGTCAGCCGCATCGCCACGCTGGCCGCCACCGTTGCGCTGGATGACCAGGCCTATGTGGAAAAGGTCCGGGCCGCCAACACAATCGAGCGGCAGCGGCTGTACAGCGGGCTGCGCGCACTGGGCTGCACGGTGGCCGAACCCGCGGCCAACTTCCTGTATTTTGAAACCGGGCGCGACGCCGCGGCCGTGTCCGGCGCGCTGGCCGGGCGCCGCATCCTGATCGGCACCCCGAACGCCCGGTTCAACCGGGTGACCGTCGGCACGCCGGCAGAGAACGCCGCCTTCCTGCAAGCGCTGGCAGAAGTGCTTGATGCGCTGCCGAAGCGCGCAACCTGAACCAGACAAAAGGGGGATTTGCAATGGCAAACTGCTATATCACCATCAACCGGCAGTTCGGCAGCCTGGGCCGGCCGATCGCCGTCAAACTGGCCGAAATGCTCGGCATCGAATACTATGACCGCGACATTGTGGAGGAAACCGCCAAACAGCTGGGCATCCCGCTGGCCCAGGCCAGCGAGCAGGAGGAAGCCATCCACACCCGGTTTGGGCACATGGCCTTCCCGCTTGGCGCCGGCAGCGCCGAAACCCAGCAGCAGATCTTTGATACCCAGACCCAGATCATCCAGCGGCTGGCGGCCAGGGGCTCCGCAATTTTTGTCGGGCGCTGTGCCGATTCCATCCTGCAAAACCAAAACTGCCTGCGGGTCTTTATCTATGCGCCAAAGGCCAAGCGGTACCTGAACTGCGTCAATACGCTGGATATGTCCCCCACCGAAGCCAAGCGGATGATTGAGCGGGTGGACCGCGCGCGGGACCGCTACTGCAAAAAGTATGCCCGGCGCCTGCCCAGCGACCCTGAATACACCCACCTGCAGGTAGACAGCAGCCTGTTTGGGGTGACCGGCACCGCCGAGCTGCTGGCAACCGTTGCGCAGGAGTATTTTGACGGCGCGCTGTGACCCCTTGACGCAGCCCGGGCCCCTTGCTATACTGGGAAAAACACAACAGCAGGAGGTTTTCCCATGTACGAGCACCACAAGGAATCGCTGCGCATCATGGCGGAACATTACCGCCGCCAGCCCGGCGTGATCGCGCTGATCTTCGGCGGTTCGGTCGCCAAAGGGATTGAGCGGCCGGATTCCGACCTGGACGGCATGGCGGTTGTCTCGCAGGAGGAATTTGACCGCCGGGTGGCGACCAGCACAAGCACCGAGATGATCACCGGCCAGTGCACCTACCCCGAAGGCTATTTTGATGTCAAATACATCACCAAGGACTTTCTGCGCCTTGCGGCGGAAAAGGGCAGCGAACCGACCCGCTCTTCCTTTTATAAAGCGCAGGTGCTGTTTTCGGACGATCCGGAAATTGCGCCGCTCATTGCCCGGATTGCCGAATTCCAGCAATCCGAAAAGGCGGAGAAAATGCTTTCGTTCTATTCGGACCTCATGCTTTGTTACGGTTATTACTGGAAAACGCTGCGGGTCGAACATTATATGAAAATCCGCATGGCAAGCGAGATGGTCTACTGCCTGTACCGGCTCATCCTGCAGGAAAACGAAATCCTGTTCCCCTGCAACCGCCGGCTTGAGCAATATGTGGAGATGGCGCCCGACAAGCCGGAAAACTTCGTGCCGATGTGCCGCGCTTTCTGCGAAACCTTTGACGATGCGCTGTTTGACAGGATTCTTGCCGCTTACAAAGCCTGGACGCGCTGGCCCCACCCGACCGACCTCAATATTATAGCCAGCCGCCGCCAGCTTGACTTTGAAAAATGGTGGTACATCCCCCGCCCGCTGATTGCCGAGTGGTAACGCCGTACCGCAAAAAAGCGCCTCCCCAGGTCTGTACCGGGGAGGCGTTTTTTCGGCGGGCGCAAAAATGACAGCCGCGCCGGCAGAGCCGGCGCGGCTGGGGCAGAGGTTCCCGTGTTGGTTTTGGATTCAGATGAAGTTAGCAGCGTTTTTCGAAATCGTAGGTAACGGTTTCTGTTACGCCGTTGCAGGTTACGGTGGCAGTGGTGTTCAGCTTGTAGGTCGTACCGGATTTGATGGGATAGTTGCCAGAAAATTCATGCATTTGCCCGTAATAGGTATCACTAGTCTGTGCAACTTGCTTATAGTTTCCCCAAAAACCTTTTTCGTAGAGTGTCAATGTACATTCAATTTTGGTTGTTCCATCCAGTCCAATTATTGCGCATGTATAATCACCATCAGATGCCGACATACTGGGGCTAAGTGATGCGACAGTTTCCCATCTGGGCTGCACGGCAAATACTGTGGTGCTCACAATTCCGAGCAGAAGTGCAACAGCTAAGATACTCCGCAATATTTTTTTCATTTTAAACTCACCTCTCATGCATGGAAACCTCTTATATTATATTCGTTTATCACAGCGAGTTGGTTACAAAGACACCGGTAATTTTTCCTCAATCATGAAGAAAAATTCACCCGAATTCCTTCTACAATTTTAATCATTTCTGAGAGATCGCAGCTTGCACTTGCTTGGAAGGATAAACCATATTTGTGCCACAGTAAAACGTTGTTTCCATCCCTAGTTACACTCCATGTAGCATCGATACCATCAAATAGAACTTGGTAATATTTTGCATATTCATCATCTAATGCTGTTGTTTGCTCTTCTTGGATTGGCAAAACACGTATAGCAAGCCAATCTCCATTCTCCGACTGATATTTCCCCCAAAAATGCGATTCCTTCATAACGATAGGTTCTGACAATGAAAATCCATCTGGCAAATAAGTCAGCTCAACTTTGTTCAATACTGCTTCTTGGGCATCCTCCTCATGCTCAAACACCACCTCCACAAACTGTTCCCGCCAGTTCATGACGGTGGAAA
>ERZ1643251.5519-NODE-5519-length-10270-cov-10.875379_pt1 | contig 10270 bp, 8 predicted proteins | sample MGYA00579261_ERZ1643251 | MGnify/ENA primary metagenome ERZ1643251 (study PRJEB29033, sample SAMEA4952267) | chicken gut metagenome | biome: Broiler Chicken; feature: Gastrointestinal Tract; material: Caecum | place: Ireland | collected 2018 | study: Broiler...
CGCCATGAGCGAAGAAACCCGTACCATGCAGACCGCAGACACCACTCCGGCCAGAGCGCCGGAGGACGCCCCCGCGCTGGTAAAGAAAATCGGCAAGACCACCTACAAGGTGCGCGTCCATTTCAGCAATACCAGCACTGAAACCATGAGCGATAAAATCAAGCGTATGCTCAAAAACGAGATACAGCAGATGTGACTGCCCTGTAAAATCTGCGTTCTTCTACTCAACTGAGGAGGAGATAAGCCCGTATTTGGGAATGACGTATGACTTGGTCGGTTACATTTGGCTAGATATTTTTCTCGAGCAGGCCTACGTCGAAACTGTCATGCTGTTGGTCCAACAGCGCCCCGATGATATCGTCAGGGTCGGCATCAACACGGATGAGCTCAGCGTCACCAAGGCCGAGAGCAAAGCCACCTATGGCGAAATCCAGGCGCGCGTCAAGGCACAGACCGGCCTGAACGTCACGCCCCTGTACATCGCGCAGGTAAAGCGCAAGCACGGCATCATTGAGCGCGAATGCTACAACAATGCCAAGGCCGATAACCCGAAGATGCACCTCTGCCCGCCCGACAAGGAGGCGGCGATTGAGGAGGCACTCGCACACTTTGCGATGATTTGAATTAACGAAGAGGCTACCCGCTGGAACACCCGGCTCGGTAGCCCCTCTATTGTTTTGGGGCGCTTATCGCTTGTTATGCGCTCCTAAAACGGAAGTAATGCCTTTCCAAATATTCGGAGCAGGTTGCATTCATAGATTTGATTGAAGTTTTCAAAGGAAAATCTCGTTATTTTTCTGTAATATGGATATGGAAACTTGTCATTTTGATAAGCAAAAGCTGCTACTTGCTCTTGAATCTTTGCAAACAGTACGTTCAGTTCTCTCACAAGGCCAATCAATTCACCTGCTGTAATGCGAATGTTTTTTTCATCCACCTGATAAGTCATTTCAAAAAGACAGAAACTCCCGCTTCCCGATGAATTTATATTCACGCCATGCATCCTATGCTCTAACTTGTTTCGGATTGTTTTGATGTCGCTCAAGCAAGCATAATGACATTGCAAGATGTGTTCATAGTCTGTTCTGAGAAACGGCATTGAACTCTCAAACTCTAACAAACCATCGCCATTTTCCAACTTATAGGATTTTTTCCTTTTATCATATTTATACGGGACAAGTTTCGGCACCAGGTGGATCACATTTTCAATATTTTTCTCATACTCTCCACGATTATCCAATACATCGATGCCGCACAAAACCATGATATTCTGATTAAGCTCATACAGAGCCTCAAAATATCTATATAATGCACTGGCGATTTCAACGTTCATGTAACTTCCTCATTTCGACCACTCGTGCAGTAGCAATGATTCATCTAACTATTTTAACGATACGCTTTATCTTGCTAAGTCACCACAAAGGAGCAACGTATATTATCAGGACATTTAACCGGACATTTATCAGGACATGGCGATAACAACCCAGCGTCCTGATTTGCTTGATCCTTCGCGCCGAAGGCGCCCCTGGTCTTTGAGCGAGGCTAGTAGCCGGCGAACTTGGCGTTCTCCTATCCCGAGTCGTTCAGCCATGCGGGGAATGGTCATGTGACCGTCTTGCCGAAGAAGAGCCAACAGCTGTTCTTCGCGAGACAGACCAGCAGAGGAGCCGTGTTGTTCCACATATACGTTTTTGAGGGCATCCAAAATCATTTCAAGCATAAACTCAACAAACACGGTGGAACTGCCCTGCGTATTGGCTGCGTTCAGCACGGTATAGTAATCGCTCTGATGTGCCAGGATCATGGATTCCACCGGCAGGTAGGCAAAGATCGGCTCCCATTTTTGCAGGATGAGCGTCTGCCAAAGCCTGCCCGTCCGGCCATTTCCATCGGCAAACGGATGAATGAATTCAAACTCATAATGAAACACGCTGGAACTGATGAGCGGGTGCGCTTGCGTATTTCGCAGCCAGTCAAAGAGCTGCTGCATGGTCTCCGGCACGTATTGGGCGGGTGTTCCAGAATGGATGAGACGATTCCCTGCATACACGCCGACGCCCTGATTGCGGAACGTCCCTGCCTCTGCTACCAACCCTTCCATCATAACGCGGTGAACTTTGAGCAAGTCATCGGGGTCATATGGATCGAGCGAAGGCAAAAGATCGTAGGCACGAAAGGCATTCTGCACCTCCAAGATCTCTTGTGCAGGAGCCAAAACGCGCTTGCCATTGAGCAAAGCGGTTACCTGGCCAAGGGTGAGGCTGTTATGCTCAATTGCCAAAGAGGAATGCACAGAGCGGATGCGGTTGGCACGATGAAGATGTGGCTGCGTGGAAAGCGTACTGCGGATCGAGATTTCCTTGACCTTGGCTGCAATTTCGGTGGAAAGGGCCAGGATGGCATCCGTCAGCTGATAAGGCGGGGTGTAACGGCTCATTTTTTTGACTCCTTTGGGCATCCGGTTCGCAGCCAGATGCTGTAATCATTGGGCATTTTCTGGTGTTAGTGAAACTCGTTCCTCAAACATCTTTAATACACCCGATTGCGGAGCGAGCTTGCTTCAATTTCCCCGCAACCTCTCATACAGCACCGCCCCCACCGTCTCCATGACCTGCCGCATCATGTCCGGCTCGGAGAACATCTTCACGAAGAAGCCCTCGTTTTGCTCGTAGCGGGCGGCGGCCATGTTGGGAAAGTCCTTCTCAAAGAGCAGCATAAAGGTCTTGCGGTCGTTGTTTTTGGCGTAGCTGTGCCACTTGTCCTGGGCGGCATAGTCGTTTTCCAGCTGGAGCAACACCTTGTCCAGCTCCGTGAAGCTCGTACCGTATTGTTCGTTGATCTTCTCAATGATTACCGTCAGCGGGTCGCGCTTTTGTTCCTTCCGGCCCGCCTCGCCGGTGATGGGCCGGAAGCCTTCCTCGGTGCTCGTCAGCTCAATGGCGCCTTCGTAGTCCTTTTCCAGCCGGTAGTACTCCAAAAGCACCTTGTCATCCACCTGCACCGGCTCATGGCCGCCCTTGGGCAGTAGGGAAGCGAGAAACTTGGCGTATACGCTGAATTTGTGAATGTCCCGGTCAAAGAGCCGGCACACCTGCGTGATAAAGGCATAGATGCGGTTGAACCGCGCCAGGGTTGACTTGAACAGGTCCTGCTTTTCTTCTTCCAGCGCGCTGAAGCGGTCCAGCGCCGGGCGGAGAGTGCTTTCCAGCCGGCCCATATCGCCCCGCGTCTGTGCTTTGCCGGCATAGAAAATCTCCGCGAAACGGTCGATTTCCACCTGCTGGTAGACCCGGTATTCGTCCAGCGTGTTTTTCAGGTCGTAGATCACGTTGGGGTCGGTTTCTTCCTCCAACACGGTTTCTTCATAGTAGGGTTCGAATGCCTTGCGAATGTCCTCGGCGGAGTTGACGAAGTCCAGCACGAAGGTATCCTGCTTGCCGGGGGTGGTTCGGTTCAGGCGGGAGAGCGTCTGCACGGCCTTCACGCCGGAGAGCTGCTTGTCCACAAACATGGTGTGCAACAGCGGCTCGTCAAAACCCGTCTGATACTTCTCGGCTACAATCAGCATGCCGAAGGCGTCGCTGTGAAAGACCTCTGGTAGCTGGCTTTCCTTTACATTTTGGAGCGCTTCCCCGGGCTGCGGGCGGTACTGGTTCATCTTTTCTTCAGTGTAGGTGGTGCCGCCGTCCTCCACCTCGCCGGAGAACGCCACCAGCACGTCCAGGTCCTTGTAGCCCTTTTGCTCAATCTGGCGCTTGAACTCCAGCAGATAGCGCACCGCGTGCAGGCGCGAAGGCGTGACCACCATGGCCTTGGCCCGGCCGCCGATCTTCTGGCGGGTCACGTTGCGGAAGTGCTCCAACATGACCGTCGTCTTTTGGGAAATGTTGTGGGGATGCAGCGTTTCAAAGCGACGGATGGCCCGTACCCCCGCGGCGGTGTCCAGCTCGGGATCATCCGGGATGGCCTTGGCGATTTTGTAATACATGTTGTAGGTCATGTAGTTTTGAAGCACATCCAGAATGAAGCCCTCCTCGATGGCCTGCCGCATGGAGTAGATGTGGAAGGGGCGGTACTTCCCGTTTTCATCCCGGCGGCCGAACATCTGCAGCGTCTTTTCCTTGGGCGTGGCGGTAAAGGCGAAGAAGGACAGGTTCTCCTGCTGGCCCTGGGCGGCCAGCTCGTCGAGCAGCTTGTCCTCGTCGTCCTTGCGCTGGGCTTCCTCCTGGTATTCCTGCCGGGCGTATTCCTCCAGCACCTTCTCGGTATCTGCCAGGGCGCGCTTGAGCTTGCGGGCGGCGTCGCCGGTCTGGGAGGAATGGGCCTCGTCCACAATCACCGCAAAGCGCTTGTTGCCCGACTTCACCTCTTTGTAGATCACCGGGAACTTTTGCAGCGTGGTGATGATGATCCCCGCCCCCGCTTCGATGGCGTCCTTGAGCTGGGCGGCGTTTTTGTCGATCTTCTGCACCACGCCTTCCACATGGTCAAACTGGTAGACCGTGTTTTGCAGCTGGCTGTCCAGCACCCGGCGGTCGGTGACGATGATAACGGACTGGAAGATCTTCTCGTCCCGGGCGTCATGCAGCCCCGCCAGGCGATGCGCCAGCCAGGCAATGGAGTTGGACTTGCCCGAGCCCGCGCTGTGCTGGATGAGGTAGTTGCGCCCGGCGCCGTGGGCCCGCACGTCCTCCAGCAGTCTGGTCACCACGTCCAACTGGTGATACCGGGGGAAGATCATCCGCTCGGACTTCACCGCGCCGGTCTTTTTGTCCTTCACCACCTGCAGGTGGAGGTACTTGTGCAGAATCTCCAGCAGGCGGTCCTTGCAAAGCACCTGCTCCCACAGGTAGGCGGTGTTGTAGCCGTCGGGGTTGTCGGGGTTGCCCTTGCCGCCCACGTTGCCCGCTCCGTTGCTGCCCTGATTGAAGGGCAAAAAGTACGTGCGCTCGCCCTCCAGCCGGGTGGTCATGTACACCTGGGTAAGGTCCACGGCAAAGTGCACCAGCACGCGGTTTTTGAAGGTGAAGATAGGGTCCTTGCCGGAACGGTCAAACTTGTACTGCTCCATGGCGTTGGCCACGCTCTGGCCGGTGAACTGGCACTTGAGCTCCATGGACACCACGGGAATGCCGTTGAGGAAGAGCACAATATCCACGCTGTTTTCGTTGGCCGGGGAATAGTGCAACTGGCGGGTGCAGTGCAGGATATTGGCGGCATACTGGGCCTGGCTGAGGGCGTTCATGGAGGTTTCCGGCTTCCAGAACACGGGGCGGAACTTGATGCCCCGGTCGGTAAAGCCCTGGCGCAGCACCTTCAAAAGCCCCACCAGTTTGACTTCCCGGCAGAAGCGCTCGATGAGCTGGCGCTCGCTGTCCGCGCCATAGACGCCAGTGTAGCGCTCCCACTGCTTGGGCTGGCTGGCGCGAATGAAGGCAAGGAACGTGCCGGTATCCAGCGCGCGCTCCCGGTCAAAGGCGGCGGGGTTGCCCTTCTGGTAGCCGCCGTGGGTCAGGAGGGATGCTTCGATGTCCTGCTCAAAGCGCTTTTCTCTTGTATCGAAGTCGGGCATGGTTGTACCTCCTCACTATCTTGAAAAAGTTCCTGACGTGTGGCTGTATATCGTTCTCGAATTAAATCTGTCCAGGCATTCATCACTTTGCAATGTACTATGCCTTCTCCATGAGGAAAGAGATTCAAAAATACATTCGTGATAATGGTTAAGGAAATAGCTGCATGAATAGCAGGCATGTCAATTCCATAATCACTATGACCACATGGTATCTTATCTAATGGCTTCATATTTGCTAATCGCTTGAATGTGCCTTGTGGTGAAGCGTGATTTACAAAACATGCCAATCGGTATTGCTCTTCCCACTCCGGACTTTTAGTACAAGCATCTGGTATTTTTGCGAATGACCTTATTTTTATCGTTTCGCCGTTTTTATTTTTTGCACCATTTGTCCACGCATAGCTTTTATCATTGGTTTCAGATTGTTCCCAATACTGCTTTGCAATTTGCTCCCCTTGTTCACATATAAACCGGCTAATGTATGACAGCTCATACATAGAACGCCAGCGAGCATATGCGCCATCGGCGAATCCTAATTTATTTAAATACAGAATTTCCAGAAATTCCTGACAGGCGCGGCCATGTATGTGTTGCAAGCACAAAAAAGTATACATGTGTTCGTTTTTTCTACTTTCATCAACGTTTTCTTCCACGTATTCTCCAAATGCCTCGCCAATTTCCGTAGCAAGAACATACATAGCATCCGATAGGACAAAACATTTTCCCCATTTTTCTTCTTGGTGTGCAATAAAGACCGCAGCAGATGCTCTCCTTTCTGATGAAATTTCAAATGCTTTTGATTGGTAGGAGGAAAGCACATCTTGTGTTGCTTGCTCAATGAGTTTTGATATTGTGTTATCTATCTTTCTTTGATTAAGCACTTGCAAAATTTCCGTTTCAGTCATTCCCTGCCTTGTAAGCTCGTGTATCCTTTTTTGTAGCGCATTTTCAAATATATTTTCTAAAACGTCGCCTGCCAAGGTTACACCTCTTTCTTTCCGGTCACAACCTCATAGATGAGGGATTTTTTATAAGCGATAAGATTATCTACGATTACCTGTTTTTTTGAGATAAGCATCTCTATAGAACTGCATTTTTCATCAAGAAACTCCACAATTTTATTCTGTTCTTCCTCTGGAGGTATTGCAAGTCGCAGTTTAGATACAGCCGAAACACTGGTATGTGTAAGTGCAGATCCTATCTTTGTTAACTCAAATTGCAGTTTGCCTATGCTTGAATTGATAAAATAACAAATATAGCAAGAATTATATCTTTTCATTGGCGTCATGATAATCATGGAAACTACATTTGCACCATCTAAGAAAGGTGGAACAACGCAGGCAACACCAATGTTTCCATCTCGCACGATCAAAATGTCTCCACTACGAACTATGGATTTGGACAACATCTTATTTGTTTCATCAGTAATATAAACCAAATTATCTGTATTTATAGAATACTCCTTCAGATTTATTCCTCTCAAAAAGGGAATAGTTCCTTTATCATCAAAGTATTCTGCCGGTTTTATAACTACACCAACCACCAATCTATCACAAATAAAAGCCGCTTTGCGAACTTCCCACTGTTCCGGTATCTCCCCAATCCACTCCACGCCGCTATCCTTCATGGGCGCATGGGGGTTGAGGCCCTTGGTGACGGCCTCGGTGATGACGGACAGCTTATAGGCTTTCAGCTTCTCGATCACTTCCTGCTGCCGGGCAATGATGGCGTCAATCTGGCTGCACTTGCGGTCGAGGTAGTCGGCGATGCGGTGCTGTTCTGAGAACGGAGGAATGGGAATTTGTAGTCTTTGTACAACAGAAGAAGCGATAACAGGCTGTGCAGATGCTTTTGAGTATTGCCCCAAGTTCATTGACTCAAAAACTCTTGCAGCAAAATCTGTATATATATTCGAAGATATCTGTTCTGCAATAAGCGCGTGTTCAGTTGCCCACACAGCTTCATTCACTACATGGACATTCCCACATAAAGCTCCTACTCGACCAATAAGAATATGTTTTCCAGCAAGATTGCTATGGTGGTAATATCCTCTGGGTCCATTTGCACCATATACTTTATACAATCCTTCATCTTGAATTTCTTCGTTTGTTAATGAATCACCACTTGAAAAGCGAAAAAGATTTCCAATTCGAGTTTTTGTCCAATCAGCCGGTATCTCCCCAATCCACGCAATCCCGCTGTCCTTCATGGCCCTCATTCCCGGAACACCTCCGCCAGCGCGCCGTCCAGCTCCGCTTCAATGGCCAGGATCTCCTGCTTGATCTCCGCCGAGGGCCGGGGGGCTTCATACTTGTAGAAATAGCGGGTAAAGGGGATTTCATAGCCCACGCGGGCCTTCTTCTCGTCCATCCACGCATCCGGTGCAAAGGGCAGCACTTCCCGCTGGAAGTATGCCTGGATGTCCTCCTTGAGGGGCACGTTTTCGGTGTCCCGCAGGTCGGCGTCCGGCTGGGGCTTGCCCTTTTTGAGGATCAGCTGCCCGTTTTCGTCCCGGAGGGGGCGTTCCACGGTGATCTTGGTGTAGCCAAAGTCCGCGGTGTCAAAAATCTTGCTGATGTCGCTCTCCACAAAGTCGCCGTACAGGCGGGTGATTTCCGCAATGGCGCTTTCCGGGATGTCGTTGCGCTTGTTGCCCAGGGCCTTGCGCCGCTTTTCGTACAGGCCGCTGGCGTTGATGAGCTGCACCTTGCCCGCACGGCGGGTGCCGGCCTTCTTGTTGGAGAGCAGCCAGATATAGGTGGCAATGCCGGTATTGTAAAAGATGTCGTTGGGCAGGGCGATGATGGCTTCCAGCAGGTCGTTTTCCAGGATGTATTTGCGGATGTCGGAGGGGCCGCTGCCTGCGTCGCCGGTGAAGAGGGGCGAGCCGTTATGAATGATGGCAATGCGGCTGCCGCCGTCCTTGGGCTCCTTCATTTTGGAAATGGCCGTGAGCAGGAAGAGCATCTGCCCGTCGCTGGTCGCGGGCAGGCCGGGGCCGAACCGCCCCGCAAAGCCGAGCTTGGCCTCCTTCTCCACGGCGGCCTTTTCGTTTTTCCACTCCCGGCCGAAGGGGGGATTGGAGAGGATATAGTCGAAGGTCTGCCCGGCAAACTGGTCGTCGGAGAGGGTGTTGCCGTCCTTGATGAAGTCGGCGTTGTTGCCCTTGATGAGCATATCCGCCTTGCAGATGGCGAAGGTCTGGTCGTTGATCTCCTGCCCGAAGGCCATCAGCTCCGTGGAAGCGTTGAGCTGGTGGAGGTATTCCTCCGCCACGGAGAGCATGCCGCCGGTGCCGCAGGCGGGGTCATAGATGGTCTTGGCCACGTTGGCCCCGGAAAGGATGTCGTTATCGTCGTAGAACAGGAGGTTCACCATCAGGCGGATGACCTCGCGCGGGGTGTAGTGCTGCCCGGCGTCCTCGTTGTGAGACTCGGAAAAGCGGCGGATGATCTCCTCGAAAATGTAGCCCATTTCCAGGTTGGAGATCACATCCGGGTGCAGGTTGGCCTTAGGGGTGGTGAATTCCTTGATGACGATATACAGGATGCCCTTGCCCGCCAAGGTGGCAATCTGCCCGTCAAAGCGGAATTTCTCCAGAATATCCCGCACGTTCTCCGAGAAGCCGTTGAGATAGTCGCGGAAGTTGGCCTCGATGTTGTCGGGATCATCCAGCAGGCGCTCGAAGGTGTACTTGCTGGTGTTGTAAAACGCCTTGCCTGAGGCGGCGCGCAGCAGCACGTCCCGCAGGGGCAGGTTTTTGACGGCCTCGTACCGCTCCAGTACGGCATCCTTGGTATCGGCCAGAATACAGTCAAAGCGGCGAATGACGGTGAGCGGCAATATCACCTCGCCGTATTCGTGGGGCTTGTATACGCCGGTGAGTTTATCGGCAATCGCCCAGATCAGGGCGGCTTTTTCGCTGATGTGTGCGCTTAGGCTCATGCTGTATTTCCTCCATAGACTGATAGCTGCAAGCTATTGATTCCTTATAGTCGCACTTTGTAAGGATAATCCCGTTCCATACCGGATACAGAAAGTTCCATGGTTGACCCTACGCAAAATAACAGTAGCACAGGACATATGACTTTTCAAGATTTTAGTTGTCTGTCCCTGTGATCAATAGGGTAGGCTATGTCCCAGGATGGTGAGGGATTTTTCAGAATGTCGATGAAATCCTATTTTTCTTCAAGCTGCTTGCGCGGGGTACGAATCTCCTATCTAATTCTTGGATAAGCTGTGGTTCCGATTATAACTGCTGACCTCACTAGGCAGTGTATCACTGCGCTTTTTAACTAATTGCGCAGGGTATTTATGCAGTCACTCAGATCTCGGGCAACCTCCTTGGGTACCAGCCGTTGCCCGGTTATCCGTACCGCACTATACTTGAACGTCTCATCGCAGTGAGGCGACGACATCCCCTTTTGCTTGCTTATAGATTCATTTTCTTTTTATTTTTTTATGACTGACTCTACTTCCAGTAAATTTGTGTATGGGGGGATAGAGTCTGTGGCGGATTTCTGCGACGAACCATTCAGCAGACGCAAGTCAATCACCCTCCAAAGGGTCAGGAGCTCAATCATACTTCTGGAAATTTTTTATATGTTTTATGAATCTGATTAAAAAGTCCTTGACAATTTGTTTCCGGCGTGCGCGCCGGGTCGATCACGATGCGCGCCCGCATCCTGAGCCACCTGA
>ERZ1643251.5520-NODE-5520-length-10268-cov-5.211006_pt1 | contig 10268 bp, 7 predicted proteins | sample MGYA00579261_ERZ1643251 | MGnify/ENA primary metagenome ERZ1643251 (study PRJEB29033, sample SAMEA4952267) | chicken gut metagenome | biome: Broiler Chicken; feature: Gastrointestinal Tract; material: Caecum | place: Ireland | collected 2018 | study: Broiler...
ATGCTTTGTTACAGTTTAGCACACTCCTTGGAAAAATGCCAGCATTGCTTCTTTCTCTTCTAAACCTCTTCTAAAAAAATTGTAACAGTTCAGCCCGCGCCATTCGTAAAACTGCACTTCGTGCTTATCGTGGCTGACGCCACTGTTTTACTCATTAACGGGCGCTCAGCTCATACAAGGCTTCCACTTCCTCCATCTCTGCTAGAAAATAGCTTTCCCCATTCACGCTGACCGACGCATACCGATCATCATAGGTCGAATATATGACTTCCACATCGGACGCGTCCGCTGTATTACGGAAGAAACGGATTGTCAAGATCTCATCTCCACTGCCGCTCTCTTTGCCTTGTCTTTCGCTCTTTCTTTCGCTCTGTTCTTTGTCCTGCTCTCCGTCGGGTATCTCTCCTGCGAGAAATACGCCCATCAGTTTTTGATACGCGGTATTATACTCTTCTTCCTCTGCTTTCCTGCCATTTATCCTGTATTCTCCATCCCCGGCAGACATCGTATAAAGCTTTCCGTCCTTCTCCACCTCTACATCAGAGACAGAGGTAATATCCACAAGAACAGGCAGCTTCAATATATAGTCATACGGTTCAACTTCAAACAGAACATCTACTGCCCCTGACGGTACAAGACTGATCTGCTCACTCCCTTCCGCCTGTACGTAATAATTCCCCTTATTGTCACTGTCCCCCACGGTAAACCGAAGCACTGTCTCCGGCGTCTCATCGCCCGTGCTGTCCAACGCGATCGCAACCGATCTGTCAGAATCCGCGACACCGCTCTCCTCCGCCGTTTTTCCCGACGTATCCGGGGTGAGTGCCAGTCCGTCAATCTGACCAAAAAGTTCATAGAGCGTCTCTGTATTTACTGTCGTCATGGACGAATAAGGAGCGTCAAGCTCCCAATAATCATAGGATGGCTTGTACTCTCCCGGCTCGTATGCAACAGTAAATATCTCCTCTTCTCCTCTCTCGAGCGACAGCCCTCTCACAGACGCGGACGCCACTTCTACCGTCCCGTCTGCCGGAAGCTCATCTTTCCATTTCTCCATGAGAGAAGTGTGCTCCACGATATTTAATTCTTTTCTCTGATGTTCCGTTTCTCCGCATCCTGACAGGGCCAGCGCCGCCGTAAATGATACCCCCGCTATCAGTCGCGCAGCCGCGGATACCACCGGAAATGCCGCGCCTTTTCTTCTTTTTGTCACTGCCATCTCACGCTCCTCCCTTTTCTCTGCACATTTCTCTGTATTTTGTCGGCGACATCCCTGTGTGCTTCTTAAACGCGATGGAGAAATAATTTGTGTCATTATAACCCACCATCATGGCGATCCTCCCTGTCTTTAAAGTCGTCGTCTCAAGCAGAGACATGGATCTCTCGATCCTCTTTCGCACAATATACTCGTTGCAGCCTTCTCCTTCAACCCGCTTAAAAAGGCGTGAAAAATAATTCGGCGATACATAGAAGCTCTCGGCCAGCACAGCGACGGACAGATTTTCTTCAAGGTGCTCCCCGATATAGATCTTGGCGCGGGAGATGATCTCATTATTCTCCTTCGACGCGTCATTGTCCCCGAGAAGACCGCTTAGAAACCCTTCCATCACCTTCATCGTCTCCTCTCTGCCGGAGCTTAAAAGGGCGCGGTTCACGCTTTCCAGAAGATTCGAACGGCTCTCCCCTGTATCCATCGTATAAGCGAACATCACAGAAGAGGCAAGCTCAAAGCAAAGCCTTTTGAGCATCACATCGGAAATATTGTATGATTCCGCAGCACGCCGGAAACGGTCAAAAATGTGGAGCACATGTTCGCAGTTCGCCGTATTTTCTACCATGGCTTTCTTAAATTCCTCATACACATCCCTGAAAATATGCTGGCGTTCATTTCCTGCGCTGTCACTGATGATCGCGTCAAACTCCGCCCTCTCAGAATCCAGAAGGCAGACCGCGTCGTTATATGAGAGATAAAGCTGTTCAAATCCTTTGACAGTACTCCCCTTAATAAACTTCACCTTACTGTTATCCTCATCCTCGAGAATATTTTTCAGGCAGGCCAGAGTCTCCGTGATATCCCCCTCCTCTTCCTTTTGATATACCGCAACAACGATACGCCCCGCATGATCCAGAAAGGTCAGCCCCTCATTGCGCGCGTCGATCAGCCCTATACATATATTTTTCAGTGTCAGCAGACGGAAATTCCTGTCCTCTTCACCCATATCCATGTCCTGCAGGATAAGCACCGCACACATCTCCTGTTCTTTATTCAGGTGAAAATCCGCGCACATCTGCGCCACACTGACCTCTTCCCGTGTGATCAGGCTCCGGAGCAGTCTTTCCAACTCCATCTGCTGACGGCTTCCCTCTGTTCTCTTCCGCATGATGCTCTGCTCTTCCCGGTGCTTCATCTCTTTTAAATACTCCACCTGCTGACGGACACTCTCTGTCAACTCCTCCTCGTCCACAGGCTTTAGTAGGAAATTCTGCACCTGCATCTTTAAACACTGGCGCGCATAGTTGAAGCTGTCATACCCTGTCAGTACGATGATCCTTATGACATATTTTCTCCGGCGTATCTCGCGGATCAGATCCAGTCCCGTCATCTCCGCCATACTGATATCCGTGATCATAAGCTCGGGGCGCTCTTCCCTGATAATACGCAGGGCCTCGCTGGCAGAGGCGGCGGTGTACACTTCTCCAATATCCATTTTTTTCCATTCTATGCCTTCCTTTATGCCCATGCGGATCATCTGTTCATCATCCACGATCAGCATTTTATACATGCCGCATCCTCCCGTCAGTCATTTTTATCCTACATACCGTCTGTATTTTCCACGCTTTCTACATCCTTCGTGTCCGGCGCTTCCGCTCCCCGGTTGATAGGAAGGCGTATCTTTACAGTGACTCCGCCCGTCTCATTCTCAATAAAACGCAGTCCGTACAGACTTCCAAACATCAGCTCAATACGCTTGTTTACATTTCTGACGCCATATCCAAAGGAATCGTCATGTATGGACACTAAGCGGTTCATTTCCTCGATCGCTTTTCCGCTCATCCCGGTTCCGCTGTCAGACACATAGATCTCCGCCTCGTTTCCATTTCGTTTTACCGAGATCACGACCTTGCCTTTCTTGCCTTCCTTTACCCGTATTCCATGGTAGATAGAGTTTTCCACAAGCGGTTGGAGCGTCATCTTTGGGATCTCAAGCGCCTGAAACTCCTCCGGGATATCCAGCTCCATGGAAATGATATCGCCATAGCGCATCTGCTGGATCGTCATATATGCTTTCACATGCTCTAGCTCCCGGCTGAGTTGGATCACCTCTTTCCCTTTGCTCAGACAGATGCGGTAATACTGAGCCAGTGCTTTTACGAGCACCGATATCTTTTTATTCCCGTCTGCAACTGCCTGCCAGTGAATACATTCCAGTGCATTGTAGAGAAAATGAGGCTTGATCTGTGACTGCAAGGCATTGAAACGGATCTGCTCCATCTGGTGCTGCTCTTCTTTCACCTGTTCCATGAGCACATTGATCTCATCCATCATGGAGTTGAAGCCTTCTGCCAGCCGTCTGCTGTCCGGTTCCATCCCGGCGGAATCTATCCTTACCTCCAGCCTGCCTTCCTCTACAGCGCCCATGGTGGTGACCACCTTATTGATGGGGCGGTAGAACTGGCGGATCAGACGGCCGATGAGCCAGATCGCCGACATCGTGATCAGACAGATGAATACAAGCAGAAGACCGATCACGCTGAAACTGCTTTTTATCAATTCAGTCAGTGTAATCTCATTGACCAGATAATAGTTCCATTTTCCGATCCTCCGGTACTGTACCAGCTTTCCAAACGCCCAGAATTTCCCTGAATCCCCCTCCAGCCTGTCCGCAAATGATACCTGCTCTCCGATTCTTTCCTCCTCTTTCCCTGAAACGATCCTTCCGCTTTGGTCGGTCAGCAGCATCCCCGTCTCTTCCCCTGAGACGCCCTGCTGCAGCATCCCGCTCATAAAAGAATCATCGATATTCATGACAAGCATCCCCAACTCATTTACCATGTTCGTTGTAGAATACACCGGATAATACAGGGTCAGGGTATACTTTCCGGCGCGGTGGTAGAAATTTCCAAAGCTTATCTGCATCGCGGCGTCTCCCTTGGCCGGGATACTGTTCTCAAGATCATTGCTGTACGCCTGCTCAAACCGAGCGTCGGTTATGCTCGTCCTGCCCCTGTAAATATAGCCTTCCTCCTCACCTCGGACGATCGCTGTAAAGTTCAGGTTATTCTGGATATTAAGCATATTCCATAATTCATTGTTAAGCCCCTCTGTAAGATCCCCGCTCCCTGACTTTCCCGAACAATAATTCTGTATATCTTCATTGATAACCAGAGCGATGGCAAAGCTCTTATACTGCTCCAGCGTATCGTCATAGTTGGATGCCGTTGCCTCCATCTGTCCCCTGATTGTATCCGAAGACTGGTTCATGATCAGAATTACCTCTGTCATCAATATGATAAAAAGCACAAGAATGGATGTCCCGCTGATCGCCAACGACACAACCACCCTTATCTTCTTCTCCAGATTCCAGTTGTTAAAGCCTGTTCCGTCTCTTCTCATCCGGGCTGCCCCTTTCCTTTATACACCCTCAGCCTAAAGAGGCCTCACATACTCTTGAGACTGAGGGTATCATATTCAGGAGTATACCATATCCTGCTATCCTTTTACAGCGCCCGCAGTCATGCCCTTGATCAGCTTATCCTGCGCGAAGATAAACAGGATGATCATCGGGAGCGCTGTCAGCGTAAGCACTGCCATGATCATGGGGATGTCCATAGAATACTGCCCCTTGAAATCCCACACTGCCAGAGGGAGCGTCCTGCTGCCCGCACTCTGGGTCAGCGTATACGCGAAAATATACTCGTTCCACATGGTCACGCCATTGTAGATCGCCAGTGTGGACAATCCCGGTTTCGCCATGGGGAGCATGACCTTAAAGAACATCTTAAACTTGCTGCATCCGTCAATCTCGGCGGCTTCCTCGATCTCTCTTGGGATGTTCTTCATAAAGCTTGTCAGGATGAACACCGATATCGGCACTCCCATCGCCACATAAGGGCCGATCAGCGCCCAGATCGTATCGTACAGATGAAAGGTCTGGGACATCCTGAATACGGGAATCAACGTGATATGCACCGGGATCGCCATACAGGCCACCACGATGGAATAGATCAGTCCGTTTCCCCTGAATTTCATCCTCGACAGTGGGTAAGACGCGCATGCCGAAATAAAGAGAAGGAGCACAAGCGAGATCGCCAGCACGATCACACTGTTGAGGAAATACTGCGGGAAATTGGCTGTCAGCACAGTTTTATAATTCTCCAGACTCCACTGTTCCGGCAGAGCGAATATTCCTTTTGTGAGCATCTCAAACTTATCTTTAAATGAGTTCAGGATCATGAATATAAAAGGAACGACCGCTATGATAAGCCCCGCTACAGCAAGGAGAACCGCAATAGTCCATGATATCCTGCTCTTGATCTTTGTATTCATCCTCTAGTCCTCCTTTCCGTTCAGAACCCGCATGGTCAGCAGAGAGATCAGTGTAATCAGGATGAACATGCCTCCTGCCACTGCCGAACCATAACCCATATTAAAGTTCGCGAATGACTCTTTATACATATAGGTGGCCATCAACTCTGTAGATGTTCCCGGTCCGCCTCCTGTCATAACATAGATCAGGTCAAAATATTTCAGAGAACCAACCATGGATAAGATGGCCGCGCTCTTAAGAGAAGGCTTCAAAAGCGGAAGCGCGATCTTCCAGAAATACTGTCCCTTCGTGGCTCCGTCCACAAGAGACGCCTCGTACACATCCTCTGAGATATTCGTGTAAGCGGCCACACAATAGACCATGTAAAAAGGTGTGAACTGCCATGCGATAACTCCGATGACCGTATAAAGCGCGGTATGCGGATTACCCAACAGATCTATATTGCCCCCTCCGAAAAGCTGTGAGATACTGCTGATGATACCGCCGTTGGTTGCCAGTGCGTAAGAGAACAGGAAACCGATCGCCACTGAGGACATTAGCTGCGGGATGAACCAGATGATCTTGAATATGGTGGATTTCTTTCCCGCAAATTCTACGAATGTGGCCATGGCAAGTCCCAACGGGATCTGAATGGCAATAGAGAGGAGCATCACCTTGATGTTATTCAAAAACGCCGTCCAGAAGTCTTTATCCTTCACCAGTTTGATCCAGTTGTCAATACCGATGAATTTTGAGTCAGCGGAAATCCCGTTCCAGTCCAGTGTGCTGATCTGAAATGTATTTACGATCGGATAGAAGATATACACTACGAGCACCAGTATGACCGGTATCAGGAAGACGGCCGCCACTTTATTTGTCTCCCGCTGCCGCCTTACGGCAAGGGAAGTTCCGTTTTTCTTCATTATTTACCTCCTGATGAGCAAAGGGGCATTGCGGAACAATACCCCTTTTGCCGAAGATCCTGTTTTACTCTGCTTCCTTATCCGCATTGTATTCTTCTATAGCTGCCTGAAGCTGTGCGTCTGCCTCCTCAGGAGTGATGGTCAGCCCAAACAGTTCCTGACATGTGTCAAGGTGTACCTGCGCAACCTCAGGCGCAAGGTACTGATCCCACCAGAGCTGTGTAGAGGAAGCGCCGTTCGCCGCTTCGAGCACCTTCTTGGAGATGGGGTCTGTGATCAGGCTTTCCCCATTCTTTGTCGGCGGAATCTTGCCGTTCTCTACCATAACCTGCTGCGCCTCATCAGACGCGTAATAGGACGCGCACTCAAATGCCGCCTCAAGCTTCTCACCTGTACAGTTGAAGGATACGAACTGGTCGCCAATCGTGCCGATCTGGATCGTGGCATCCGCGTCAGACCCGTCTACTGCCGGGAATGAGAACCAGTCAATCTTCTCATAGAATTCCGGGCTGTCTGTTGAGAATGTCCCTGTATACCATGAACCGATGAGCATCATCGCCGCGCTCTCCTGATACATGAGCTGTTTTGCCTGTCCCGCGTCTTCATCAAGGGAGTTCACGCCATCCGGGAAATATCCCTTCTCAACCCATTCCTGAATCTTTTCGCCCGCCCACTTAAAGCACTCGTCTTCAAAGCTTCCCGAGCCGTCCACCGCTGCCTGAAACGGTTCCAGACCGCCGTATCTTGCCACTAAGCACTGATACAGCATGGATCCTGTCCATTTTGTAGCGTTTGCCAGCGCGAACGGTGTGATTCCATTCTCTACGAGAGTATCACATACTGCCTCTAACTCAGAGAGTGTCGTGGGAACCTCGAGATTATATTTCTCAAAGATCTCTGTGTTGTAGAAAATTCCTGCCAGAGATACATTGTAGGTCGGCACCGCGTAGATCTTGTCATTGTATGTAGCCTGTGCGACAGCCGCCTCCATGAAGGTATCCTTGAGTCCGTACTCCTCATATAAATCGTCAAGAGGCTGGGCAAACCCTGAGTCAATATACTCATTCATCGGGCCGCCCGACCAGCTTGTGTACATATCCGGGCACTCGCCGGAACTCATCGCTACGACCAGTCTTTCCTTGTAGTTGTCATTCTGGATCGCAACGTTCTCCACTGTGTATCCTGAATCTGTGTTCTCATTGAACGCGGTTACCGCGCACTCAAGAGCCGCCTTGTCCGCGCCCTCTGTACCGATATTCCAGTATGTAATCGTCTTGTCGTCACTGGCGGAACTGTCGTCAGAGCTTCCCCCGCCATTTCCGCCTGAGCTGCATGCTGCCAGTGACACGCTCATCACCGCCACCAGAGAAAGGCTCATCAGCTTCATCCATCTTTTTTTCATTTTCATTTCCTCCTATCTACTCAAACCATTACTGCCGCCGTTATGTAGCGGCGCTGCCGATCTTGTATGTATCTTAGCACCGGGGGTTTTAAAGTTCTATGGAACCATCTGTCCGGATTCTTTAAAATTCTTACCTTATAGCTGTCATAGTTCCTTGTATACAAAATAATCAAAATCCGCCGGAATCTTTGTTCCCAGTCCGTCCACGCTGAACATTCCCACAAACGCCCCTGTGAACGCCGCGTCATATACTGCCTTTATATACTCCTGCGACAGCTTCGCCGAATCAAAGCGGTAAGGCACTTTCGTCCAGTTTTCCCCATCGAAGGAATAGTAATACCAATAAGAGATCCCTCTTACTTCCACTTTCAGATATATGTAGTCCGCATCCTCTGGGACGGGAACCGGCTCCTCCTCAAAGACGCTGAATGTCTTTCCCAAATCCGTGTATACTACATCAATCACACGCCCGTACTTCTCATTCCACGTCACCTGTATACAGGACCAGTTCTGCGTATTAAAGTAACAGCTAAGACCTGCAAACTGCTGGATCGTCTCCGGGCGGTAATCAACTTTTGTCTCCGCGTCAAACTCAAATGCCTGCCATCTTCTCGCCACATGCGCCTGTGTAAATGTGGATGCCAGCGATTGATGACCGTACAGCCTCAGATGCCCGGGTCTGTCCGTAAGAGACATTATGTCATTTCCAAGAGGGGTACGAAGCGTCTGGAAGTTGATATTAAGTTCTGTATCAACAAAATCATCTTTCACAGGATAAGTCGGTTCATACGGACACACCTCTACGCCTTTGGGGATATCCACCTCTGCCTGTCCGTTGTACCCTCCCTCGATGTGAGGCCAGCCTTCCTCGTCCCAGTAAAGCTTCTGTATCCCGCTCTCTCTTCCCAGCGGGCACCAGCCCCTTGGATCAACGGATGATTCATTGTCATGGTGGAGAGGTCTTCCCATAAGATGTGTGAAATACCACTCTCCCTCTGGCGTATCCACTAGCGCCCCATGCCCCGCCTTCTGGATGGGATGCCACGGCGCATCCAGCGTCGTGAGGAGCGGTCTTCCCGGCTGTGTCTCAAAAGTATCATGGAGTGACTTTGCCCTTGCGACTCTCTCTTGATGGGCGTACTCAGTTCCGCCCTGAGCCACGAACAGATAATAATATCCGTCCTTTTTATAAAGATGCGGCCCTTCTACAAATCTCTCCTCCGTTCCTTTATAAAGATTCCACGGCTTCCCGGTCAGCCGCTTCTCTTCCTCGGAGTATTCCGTGCACATGATACCATAAAACGGATGGCGGAAGCCCCTCGGATCCCAATACTGGTTCACCAGATATTTCCGCCCGTCGTCATCGTGGAATAGAGAAGCGTCAAATCCCGCCGTATTCAGGACAACCGGGTCCGTCCACGGCCCCATGATGTCCTCTGCCGTCGTAAGGTAATTGATACAGTCCTTAAAGGCTCCGTCCGTCACCTTGACATCTGTATATACAAGGTAGAATTTCCCGTCATGATAGGACAGATCAGGTGCCCAGACGCCGCCGGAATCCAGATTTCCCGTCATATCCAGAAGACGCTTTTCATTCAGCGGATGGGTGATCAGCTTCCAGTTCGCCAGATCTTTTGAAACATGAATCTGAACTCCGGGCCACCACTCGAATGTAGAGGTAGCAAGATAATACGTATCCCCCACCCTTACAATACTGGGATCAGGATTGAATCCTTTTAAAATAGGGTTGTGGATTTTCATAGCTCTTCCCTGCCTTTCAATAGTCATATATTGTGATTATATCAGGGGGATTTTCTGAAAGAATATAGAATAAAATGACCTGTTTCTTGAAATCTGTGTTTTGTCAGAATAATCGGAGAATAAAAAGCAAAAAAAGAACAGCCTTTTCATAAAGCTGTTCTCCAATCATTCTGCATCTAGCAGGTAGGAAGAATATCCTCTGTCGAGACGGGATACGCCCTGAGTTTTACCGATTTATCCATTATTCCCCCCTGCTGTCCTTTTGCTGCACCTTTATGGGCCGCATCTATAGCTTTTCCACAATTTCCCTGATCGCCGTTTCCTCTTCCTCAAGCTCTTCCGCAATCTCGGGAATGGTTTTTCCTTTTTTCAGCTTTATCTTGATCTGTTTTGTTATTCTGGCCTCCCAGCCATCCTCCCACGCCTGTTCGCGTTCCTGTCTCATATGCTTCTCCTGATCATATTCGAATATGCTCACTGTCCTCACCTCTGCTCTGTGCTTTGTAAGAAACTCCCGTAAGATATCTTCCTGAATACACTCTTCAATGGTGCGCTCCGCCGCTGCTTCGATGTCCATCGTCTTTGTATACTTCCGCATCTTATCCGTAAAGACGGCATACTCGCGGAGTGTGCGGCAGGCTTCTTTCAGCGCCC